>Ga0272443_10002723_pt1 | contig 21991 bp, 21 predicted proteins | sample SSMAcet12_FD_193581 | JGI IMG/M metagenome (GOLD analysis project Ga0272443, IMG submission 193581) | Marine sediment archaeal communities from Little Sippewissett salt marsh, Falmouth, MA, United States - SSM-Acet-12 | ecosystem: Environmental > Aquatic > Marine > Wetlands > Sediment ...
CTGCTTCCCATGGCCAGCATATTCGTATCATTATGCTGCCGGGATAAAAGGGCGGAATAAGGTTCACTGCAGACAACACAACGAATACCTTTTACCTTATTTGCGGAAAGCGAGATACCAATCCCGGTTCCGCAACAAATAATGCCTTTGTCGCATTCACCACTGGCGACCGCGGCCGCAGCCTTATACCCATATTCCGGATAATTGCACCGTTCTTCACTATAGGTGCCATAGTCCTTATACGGGAGGTTCATCTCATCCAGAAGCTGAGCAACCGTTCTTTTGAGCGGGAGTCCAGCATGATCACTGCCCAGTGCTATCATTTATTCCCTTCTTCCAGCTTCTTGCGGGCATATATAGCTGCACCAATCACACCGTTATAGGGATTTGAAAAGTCTGACCGGATAATATTCAACCGATCTGCCGGCAGGGGCTTGCGGGTGAACTGGTGAATATAAGAAATCAACAAATCGTAGGGGAAATCCACCATTCCGATGACGCCACCGCCTAAAATGATATAGTCGGGATTCAGGATATTGATCTCGGTGACGATGATCTTCGCCATGCTCTCAATGAAATAGCGAATATCCTCGGTTTGGCCGTGGACGGTGAATACATCGGCGATGGGTGTGTTGGGAAAACGTTTCCGCTGGAGACGTTCTAAACCCACCCCGGCTACATAGAGTTCTGAACAGCCTTCCAGACCGCAGCCGCATTTATCATGCCGGTCGAGGACCGGGATATGACCCAATTCCCCGGCCACGCCATCCTTGCCAACAATCGTCTTGCCATCGATCAGGATAATATTGCCCAGGCCGGTGCCAATGTAGTAACCCACAAGAATGCCGTCGGAAATATCATACCGGTGCAAATCATAGTGCATGAGCATACAAGTATCTTTTTCAATAAAAACAGGAACCTGTAAGGCCGCCTCAAATAGATCAATAATGGACAAATTATCAAAGCCCTCGATATTGGGTGTAGAGAGGACAACCGTCCTGTCCCGGTTTATCGTGGATGGAAAACCCATGCAAACCGCGTCAATCTCAACAGGCAATTTTTCCATATACTGCTTGATGACTTCCAGCAGACGGTCTGACGCTCCTTTGCCGGCGATTTGTTTGGTTGGAATGATTTCTGCATTTTCCAATGCCAAATCGGGCGTGACCACGCCAAGGCGAACGTTTGTACCGCCAATATCAATACCCAGAATAAATCCAGACTGTTTTATAATGTCACCCCCGTTGCCTCGGTAAATTCTTCTTTCATCAACTCACAACCTTTACTTAGCTCAATATTGGGTTTGAATAAGCCGCTCGTCCCTAAAACAAAGGCCCGAGTGCCCGCTTCATGAAGTGCTTTGTAGTTATCCTTGCCAATGGCGCCATCTACCTGAATGATGTAGTGATAATCCTTCTCATCCCGAAGCTGCTTCGCCTCGGCAATCTTCTCAATCATCCTGGGAATAAATTTCTGTCCCGCAAAGCCCACTTCAACGGTCATAATGGTGAGGATGTCAACCTGATCCAAATACCAATCCGCCATCGAAAGCGGTGTTGCCGGGCAGAGGACAATCCCAACCTTGCAGCCAAGGTCTTTTATTCTGCGGATGATCCGGTAGGACTCTCTTTGGATGGTTTCAGCCTGCAGTGAGATCGTGCTCACACCTGCAGCAGCCAGTGCTTCAATGTAATCGTTGGGCGAAGTCACCATCAAATGCGCTTCAACCGGTATTTCAGCGACGCGCAATATCGCTTTGATGAGGTCCACCGAGAGTGTGATATTCCGGGCGAAATGTCCATCCATGATATCTGCATGGAGCATATCGCAATGTTGGTTGAGAATCTCGATTTGATTCCTGATCTCCAGAAAATCGAGACACATCAGCGAGGGTGAGAATAAGGGTTTGTTATCTGTCATTTTGTCCATTGATAAAAAAGGCTTTCATTGATTGAGTTGGTGTGATCAACATCGCTTCAGTTATGTTGACCCTCTGACGACGACGCTAATCGGGAACTTGATATAGGATCGCTTAATCGGATTTCCATCCATCATCGAAACCAAATTTTTCACCGCCAATTCAGCAATCTTATCCACTGACTGGTGAATGGTCGTTAAGGGTGGAATACTCCTCGTGCAAGCCGAAATATCATCAAAGCCGATTATTTTGATTTCCTCGGGGGCTTTGATGTTCTTTTTCAGACAATACTGCAAAGCGCCCAGGGCCAAAATATCTGCCGTGTAAAAAATACCATCCACTTCGGGATGTTCTCGAAGCAGCCGATCAGTCACTTCGTAACCATCCTCATAGCTGACAGCTTTTGTGCAATAAATCAGATCTTCATCCACCGGAAGCCCGGAAAGCTTCAAACCCTTTTTATAACCTTCAAGCCGATTATAGTGAGAGGAAATCTGTCCCTCAAGACAGACCGCTGCGATTCTGCTGCATCCCCTCTTCACCAGATGTTTCACAGCCTGGTAGCCTCCATCCAGGTTTTCGCTCTCAATGAAAATATTCTCGCCTTCAGAGCTCTTGCAAATGGGTTCCCGGTCAATGTAGATCGTCGGGACGATTAATGTATGATTGGTGTCAATCGATTCATGGGTGATATAGATCAGGCCGCTCACCAGCATTGACTTCAACATCGCAAGGTGCGCTTTTTCGATGATGCCCGATTCATTGGTATTGCAGATGATCGCCATGTAATCTTCTTTGAGCAGGCCATTTTGCATTTCAAGTGCCATTTTGGCGAAAAATTCGTTAGTAACATCAGGTACAATAATTCCGACGACCTTCCCTCTGTTCTTGCGCAGACCCCGCGCCATCTGATTAGGTCGATAATTATATTTTGTTATAATTTCATTGACACGTTTCTCGGTTTCCCTGGAGAACCTTCCATTTTGATTGATCACGCGGGATACAGTGGCGATGGAGACACCGGCCATCTGGGCGATTTCTGCTAATGTGATTTTCTTTGCGGTCATTCCCAGAACCTTGATAGATGTTGGGTAAAGGTTTACCCATATAATATATACGAGTTCGTATTTTGTCAATACCTTAACAGGAGATTAAGTATTTTTTAAGATAATTTGGTAACTTTCAGTTATCATAGTGTGGATTTATTTTCGACTAATGAACGAATGGGAGCAATAATACCTTGATTACTATTGGCATTGATATCGGTGGGACCAAAATTGCAGCGGGTTTTCTGGACGAAGAAGGAAAGTTGAAAGGCTTTACCAGAGCCAATACGGAAGATGTTTTTGCTATGGGCAAAGACGCAGCCAGCGCGCTGCAGAATTTTCTGGATGGCTATATTCACGACCAAAGCCTTAACCCTGAGTCACTTAAAGGTGTTGGAATTGGCGTCCCTTCTGCGCTGGACAGCCATACCCTGGAAGTTGTTTCAACCCCCTATATTCCCAAGCTCAACCACTACCCCCTCAGCCTGCTTCTTTCACCTAAAATCGGTGTGCCTGTTTTCGTTGAAAACGACGTCAATCTGATTGCCATCGGCGAGCATCTATTTGGCCGCGGCAAGGGCCTGACCCATTTGGCCTGTGTCTTCGTGGGCACCGGCCTGGGTTGTGGGTTAATTTTAAATAACCAACTGTATACCGGTGCAGATGGCGCTGCAGCCGAATTTGGTCACATGATCTATGACCATGAAGGGCGAGTTTGCGGCTGTGGGGCAACCGATTGCTTTGAAACTTACTGTTCGGGCTTCGCATTGACCTATGAAGCCAAACGGATCTTTTCGCAAGCGGAGATTGACCATTTCTATGCCAATGGAGGGAATGGCGAATATTCGCTGGCCAAACACCTTATCACAAAAGCCAGAAACGGCCACAAAGAGGCCAAAACAGCCATCGAAAAGTCATTCCAAATCCTGGGCATTGCGATCACCGACCTGGTCAATTTACTCAACCCGCAACTGGTCATTCTGGGCGGCGGAATCATGGAAGGCTGGCCGGAAGCTCTGGAGATCGTCAAGGATGTCGTCTACGCCAGGGCGCGAACCGTCACCCGGAACCGACTTGTGATTGACTATCCGATCCTCAAGGACAAAGCTGGATTATATGGGGCAGCGAGCCTGGTCAATTTGAAATTGAGTGGCAAATAACTTGCTTTCGATCCTCATCCGATAATAAAAGACCAATCAGGCTGTTGCCAAATTGGTCTTTTATTTTGCAGAACAGGGCTGATTACAGGATTTTAGCGATCTGATCAAGCTTTTCACGGACGATCTGAACGCCCTTCGTCAGATCATCATCAACGTTGAATAAACCCGAAGTGCCCACAACCATCACATTGGCACCCGCCTCAATCACGCTCTCGAAGGTCTTGTCGTTGATCTGCCCGTCCACCTGGATATCCACATCCAGCCCCCGGGCATCAATCATCTCCCTAAGTTTGCGGATCTTATCGAGCATCGGGGTGAGGAAGGTCTGCCCGGCGAAACCGACATCCACAGTCATCACAGTGACCATTTGAAGATCACCCAGGATATATTCCAAATCCGCAAGCGGCGTCTTCGGTGAAATCACCACGCCGGCTTTGCGGCCGTATTTATGGATCGTCTGCACCGCCCGGAAAAGATGTGGGGTGGATTCGTATTGAAGACTGATGATATCCGAACCGGTCTCAACGATCTCGGGGATGAAGCCGGCAGGGTCCGCGATGCACATATGAACATCAAAGGGTTTATTGGTAAAAGGCCGGCATGCGGCGATGACATCAGGGGTTAAACAAAAATTATGGACAAAGACGCCATCCATAACATCCCAGTGGAACAAATCAACCCCCGCCTCATCCAGCAGCTTCACCTGGCTACCCAATTGACTAAGGTCCGCGCATACAACCGAGGGACTTATCTTGATCTCTTTCATTTTTTCACCGCGCTCTCTTTCTTCCGGCAACAACTAACCGCTTAATCCAAAAATTTTGTTTATAGCTGGAAAAATATCAACCTTTTCCATTGAAAACAGCCAATATTCACTTCACAAACAACGCATGGGGCCATAGCCCGAAGGCATTATAACCTAAAACAACCTATTGCAAATAGGTTTATATTCACCCTGGCTCATATCACAGACCGTCCACTCTTGAAGGTAAAAATCAAAATTTTTCACTTTTAAGCCCCTTCTCCCTTTACCCACACGCCAATTATAAAAATTTTTACATGAAATTTACGATTTTTTTATCAACCCCAATGGCAGACAGGTATAATATTTCTGGCGTAGATAGACTTTTATTGGTTAACCGCCTTACTTTAGAAAGAATTTTCAACAAGGAAATCACAGCCCTCTTCGTGAATTGATGGATTAAAAAGATGATTCCGAACATCAAACTATTTTTCAAAACCATATACATCAGTTTCTTCAAGTCCGAAGGAACACCTGGAAGGCTCACCCCCAAGCGCTTTTTCGTTCTCCTCTTCATTTTCCTGTTCTATCCCCTTTGGCATTTTAGTTTTCGGCTGGCCTACAGCCTGGATAACCTGTTTTTCCCCCATCTGAAGGAGCAGGACATCCAACAGCCGATTTTTATTATTGGTAATTTCCGCTCTGGCACCACTCTCCTACACCGGATGCTGGTCAAGGATGAACGCACCACCGGGATGAAATCCTGGGAAATCTTCATCGCGCCATCCGTTATCCAGCGCAAGCTCATCCATTGGATCATGAAGATCAATCGAATGGTCGGAAATCCGATCGACCGCATCTTAAAATCCTTTGATAAAGCCTTGCAGGAATACTCCTACATGCACCCAACGGGATTACGAGAGATTGAAGAAGACAGCCATGTCATGCTGCACATCTGGTCCACTTATGACCTATTCGCCTTTTTCCCCTTCCCCGAACTGATCCATAACTATATTTATTACGATGAGGCTATTCCCGAAGGTCAGAAGAAAATCGATATGACTTATTACCGCGAGGTACTGAAACGTCATATCTATACGAATCCCGGGAAACGGTATATCTCCAAAAGCCCCAGTTTTTCAGCCAAAGTCCGTACGCTCCACGAACAATTCCCGGACGCCAAATTCATCAACATCATGCGCTCCCCCCGAAATGTTATCCCCTCCTCTGTGAGCATGTATTCCAACCACTGGCGGACCTACGGCGATCCTCAGGAGGAATACCCTGAGCCAGCCTCAGAAGTGATCATGGAACAGGCCCGGCATTGGTACATTTACCCTCATCGCTATCTCGAACAGCTTCCTGAAAACCAATATATCCTGGTCCATTATGATGAACTCGTGCAAGACCCGGAAGCGACCATTGAGGAAATCTACCATCAATTTGGGATCGAAATGACCCCCGAATACCACAAGATTCTGCATGCGGAATCAGAACGGGCTAAACTTTATAAGAGCACCCACAATTATTCCCTGGGGCAGATGGGATTAACCGATCAGCAAATCGATAAGGAAGTCCGGCTGCCTGTGGTCAAGCAGCATATTCCCCTGGAATAAGGCACCATTCCTGAGTGTCCCAAATAGGTCACTTTTTTTATCCATCGGTAGCAAACAATACCTATTTTCCCCCTAAAGCATACAAAATCGACCGGCCGTGTTTGCCGACGATCTCCAGAACTTCCATTTGCCGCAGGCAATAGGCCATTTTTTGGGCCAAACGGCGTGAAATCCCCATTCCCTCAGCCAATTCCGCGGTGGTGAACTGCGGCGGCAAGCCCTCTGGCAGCATCTCAGCCAGGCTCTGGGGCGTGGGGTAAACTCGACGCTCTACAACATTCAGCAACCGTCGTTCCGTCGTTTTCCAGCCCTTTTGCCGCCAATATCGACCCTCGCGAAATTCCCTGACCTGCTCTTCCTGGATCAGGGCAACCTCCAAAGTGAAATTCAGCTCCAGCATCATTTCGGGAAAGCTGACCAACTCAGTAAATAGCTCAATTTCCCGCCCCCTTTTGGGTGATTTTCGCCGGGTTCTCTCGTCCCCCTGCTCCGAAACCGGCCCCTTGACAATCCATTTCTCCACGGCAATTGGATAAACCAGCCTGACCGGGTGATCTTGAATCAGGCGGTGTAATTTCTGCCGGATGGATGAAAAATTACCGGTCTGAATTTCCACCAGCTGGCCCCCAAGAACCACATCAATCACATACCCAGCGAGGTGAACCTCGATTTTCCCCTCTTTTCCGGCATAATATAATTTGAGGGCATGGTGGAGTGGCTGCTCATTCAATTGGCCTATGTGGTTCATATTTGTTTCGGGCTGATACCTATCATTTAGTCATCAATGGGTCATAAAATAAGTGGCTACGCGTAATTAATGCATATTTTCCGTTTTTAACAGCGATTCAGCCTGAACAACACACCGTTTTATTCTTCTTTTCCTGCCCAGACCGAGCCAGGCGACATCCGCGCTGCCCAAAACCTGCGCACCTTTTGACTGACAAAGAGCTTCCATCGCTTCAATCGTCTGGACTGCGCCCCACTGACGGGGAAAGAAATGGGTCAGCAGGAAAACTACCTGGATCCCTTCCAGCGTCGGGACGTCTTCCAAAAAGGTCCGCATCGGCGCGGCCATCCGGCCGCCATGGACCGGCGTGCCCAGGACCAGCTTTGAAAAGCGGTCCACAGCGGGTAAATGCCCAAGTGCGACGCGTTCCGCACTCATGGAAAAAGTGCCTGAGGGCTGGAGAACAACCTTCTCCACAACCTCCCCTGCCCCTTCCAGGCGTGAAAACAACTTTTCCGATACCTTCGCAGTGTGCCCGGTATGGGAATAAACAATCAATCCAATCATCAAACACCTCCCACTATTGATTAAACATCAACTCCGATCAGATGTCCACCGCTTCCAAATGACGGAAACGAAGGACGGCTAAAAGAGTGAAAAATGCCGCAAAGCCCAAAAGGACACCCGCCGCCGGCAGAATCTCCCCGAGCCCTGCATTGCGCGCCAGCAGGTCGGTGTAGGCCTGCATCGCCCAGGTTGAGGGGAAAATCTTGACGATCTGCCGGTAGATTGGTGGCGTAATCTCCAAAGGATACCAAGCACCTCCCAGGGCTGAAAGGCCCATCGCCAGTCCGATCACGATACTATTAGCCTGACTGCGTGTCCTGACCATTGTGCCAATGAACATGCCCAAAGCCACCGTGGCAAGGGCAAATGTCACTGATACCACAACCGCCGCGAGGGGATCCTGCCCCCAGCGGACGCCAAAAATGAGCGCACCGCCCAGAAAGAGAATCGCCATTTGGATCAACCCAAGCACGAACCGGCTGACCATCTTTCCCCCCAGAGTAAGCGCCCTCGGCAGCGGTTCGATCAACAGGCGGCGCAGAGTTCCTGAATCCCGCTCATTGACAAAGACTTCAGCAGCCGCCAGCAGGGTGATCTGGGTCCAGGTGACAATCTGACCGGCAGAAGCGTGTTCCGTAGAGGTCGCCGTCGCATTGGAAATGGTCACTTCACCCTCCCCAGCCCAACTCAGGTCACTCACCACGGATGGCGATTGCGAAGCAAGCAGAGTTTTTTCCAATACCTGCTTGAAATACGTCTCTTCATCAGCAGGATCCTCAAATTGATCCACTTCCCGGACCTGGTCCAGGGCCATTTCAGCGACCAACACCGCCCCACCCAGATGGCTGATGGCCGCGTTGACATATTGTTCAACCGCCTGGCTGCCTGAACTGGTCGGCAGAGTGTGTAAGGTAATCACCGCAGTTTCCCCAGACATCAGTTGATCTGAGAAGCCCGCTGGAATTTCCAATCCATAGGCGTCTTCCGGCAGCTCAGATACGAGAACGGGATCTAACTGATTCTCCTGCAAGTTCTCCAACAGGTCATCAACCAGGGAACCCTGATCCTGATCAAGAATATAGAGTGCAGCAGCGTAAGAACTTGGCGTATGCTCGCCGCCATCCATCATACTGCTCAATCCTGCGCTGACCGCAGCCGTGAATGCCAGGGGCAGGACCAGGAAAAACACTAATGAGATTGGATAAGCGAACTCTAGTAGTATATCTACACGAATGATAGCAATTAATTTCTTAAACATTCGGTCCTCAGATCATTGAAAATCGCGGCGAAAGCCAAATGCAGCGATCAGGTAATAAACCAGGGTCAATATGCCCAAACCGGCCAGCAGAGGCCATATCTCCTGCAACGTACCACCGGATTGTAAACGGGCAAAGATCTCAATTCCCCAGGCATTGGGGGTGATGAAGCTGATCGTCTGCAGCCATTGAGGCAAATTTCCGCGCGGCAGGAAACTTCCTGAAGCCGCTGCACCAATCAGCGTGAAGGCTGCGCCTATCGCCCCAGCCTGTCCAGGCGATTTGGACCAGGCGGAGATCAGCGCACCGATCCCGGTCGCAGCAATCACCAGAGCGACTATGGCAACCACTACCACACCAGCCGGCCCCCAATAGGCCCCAATCAGACTTGTCGCACCCCACAAAATCCCCACCTGTAATATGCCCGTCAGAACGATCCCCGCCATTTTTCCAATCAGGATCACAAGGCTCTTTGTCGGAGAAACCAATAACCTGGGGAGCGTTCCTAACCGTTTCTCGGCCAATAGCGTTCGTCCTCCAGAGGTCACACCAAACATCAGGAAGAGAATCGCCATGCTTGCCGCGGAATAATCCAGCCAACTGAAGGACCTCCCGCTGGGAGAAATCACCTGAATGCTAATTGGTAAATCCTCAACGGTATTATTACCCTGTTCACCAGACTCCGCTGAGAATGGATTAACTAAGTCAATACTCACATCACTGCCCGAATCGGTCTGTTGTTGGATCAGGTCCTCAATAATTATGTTCATCCCCGCCATAGTCATATTAATCCGCTCCAGGACGGATTGGACAATCCCCTTGATCACGGAGGCGCTTATCTGATAATCCGGGCTGGCAAAGATCTCCACAACGGCCGGATCCGGCTTTTCTTCCAAGGTCTGCTGAGAAATTCGGCCCAGTTGGATCTGTTCCTCCGTGGTCAGCGAAGCGATATCCTCCTGAGACATTCCGAGGATATCCATCCCCAGTTGTTCCTCAACCAAAGGCGCAATTGGCACAATCGTATCACTCATGTTTTGAGGAATGATAATTAAAGCAGCGACCTCGTCGGCCTCGACGCGCTCGCGGGCAGCCGCTTCCTCGCTCACATATTCAATGGCAAGCAGCTCTTCTTCCTGTTGCTTGTCCAGAACAGAGCGCAGCTCTTCGGAAAACCGGCCCTGGTCCCGATCCAGCACCAACACCGGGATATCGCTCAAGGTTGCAGATCCACCATTACCAAAAGCCGCCCCAATCGCCAGGGTGAGCAGTAAAGGCGAGAGGATCATACTCATCAAAGCACCCACATCTCTGAAGGTGACCATGATCTCTTTGAATGCCATGACGATAAGTTTTCGCATTACTCCCCCTAATCCCGCAAAGCCCGACCGGTCAATTGCAGGAAGACGGCTTCAAGATTGGGTTCCTGAAGGTCAATGGTACGGATCCCAATCCCCAACTCCGAGGCACTGGCCAGCACCGCGGGCAGAATTTCCGTTGCCGAACCAACGTTCAGGATGATCTCATCCTGTCGCGCCGTGACCTGCGAGACTTCGGGGAACGCTCTGATTCGAGCAATAAGATTTTCCCGGTCCAATTCCTGAATGAGTTTGAGCTTGACCGTCTCCGTTTCACCCACCAGTTGGGTCAACTCCTCCAATGTGCCGATCGCAATGAGCTTGCCATGATCCATAATGCCGATTCGATGGCTGAGTTCCTGGGCTTCCTCCATGTAATGCGTGGTGTAAAGAATTGTGGTTCCCCGGGCATTGATCTTCTTGACCCAATCCAGAATGTAGCGCCGGCTTTGAGGGTAAATGGCAACCGTTGGTTCATCCAGCAGGATCAACTTGGGATTGCCCAATAAGCCCACAGCTAGATTCAAACGGCGTTTCATCCCGCCCGAATAGGTTTTCACCCTATCGCGCGCCCGGTCTTCCAGTTCCATTAGCGCCAGTTTCTCCCGGATTTCCTTCTTGAGAGTCCCCGCTGGGATTCCCTGCATCTCACCCCAAAAACGAAGGTTTTCCTCTCCGGAAAGTTCCTCATAAAGTGCCAGATCCTGAGGAACAACGCCGATGGTTCTGCGCACCTCCATTTGATTCTTTTGCACATCAAAGCCGTCAATCGTCGCGCTGCCCCCTGTTGGACTGAGCAATGTATTCAGAATGGAAATGGTGGTTGTTTTTCCCGCCCCATTGGGACCCAGGAGGCTGAAGACCTCCCCTTTCCGAATATCAAAACTAATATCATCCACGGCATTAAAATCGGAACCGTGATAGCGCTGGACGAGATTCCTCACTTCAACAAAAGGCATCGTATTCTCCTCGGTAGCCTTGAATATTTTCAATAGTAGACCTAGTTTACTATAAATCGAGAGGCCTGAACCTATAAAATATTTAGTCTATTTAAATTTTCCAAATTAATAATAGTCCCTTTGGATTCGTTCTTCCAAAGGGACTATTATTAAATTACCAATAATTACCTAATAAAGGAAAAGGGATCAACCTTCCTTATCCTGCTTCGGTGGAAACAGCAGCTTTGTAAATCGTTCCCAACCTGATTTGATATCCGTTTTCTTCATCTGAATGGTGCCAATGATCCCATAGGGCACAAACAGCACGATCAGGATAAAGATCAATCCAAAGATCAGGGGCCAGCGAGCGCCAAACCAGGTATAGAGGAATTGGCTGAAAGCCTGCATCATCCCGGCGCCCACAATCGGGCCGACCAGCGTTCCCATTCCGCCAAGGATGACCATGATCAACGCGTTGATCGTCAGGGTGGTCGAGGTCATAGACGGGGTCGCACTCATATTCCACATCGAATACACTGCGCCGGCCAAACCTGCGATCAGGGCCGACATCAGAAATGTGATTGTCCGGTAGACGGCCGGGTTATAGCCAATCATCCGCATCCGGTCTTCATTTTCGCGAGAGGCCACAATCACCCGTCCGACAGGGGAATTGGTGAGGCGGCGGACGGTGAAGTAGGCCAGAATTAGAAAGATCAGGGCAATGAAATAAAATCTTGTCCTGAATTGGGTGGGGTTCAGCCATTCCGGGACGGGCACACCATGCAAGCCCTCATCCGCGCCAGTCCATTTCACGAAGTCGGTCGCCTTTGAGATGATATGGAACGCTTCCGCCAGAGCCAGAGTCAGCATGGCGAAGTAAGCACCCTTCAAGCGAACCGATGTCGCACTGAATAACAGACCAATCAGCAATGAGACCAACGCCGCAGCCAGCAGCGCCATAATAAAGACAATCTCCCCGGTAATATCCCCTATTCCGGGCAAAGAGATCTGGTATTTTGCGACAAAGCCTGGCGCCCAATGCGTGATGAGCAGAGCTGTGGTATAGGCCCCTCCCCCAAAGAAGGCCGCATGACCAAAGGAAAGGATCCCGCTATACCCGATCAGCAGGTCATAGCTGATGGCCAAAACAGCCATGATGAAGAATGTGATTAACTGTCCCTGCCAATATTTTGTGATGCCTTCGTTCAGACCGGATCCCGTAATCCAATTCATCACAAAGGGGAAAATCGCCATAAGTCCAAAGAAGATCAGAATGCCGGTTTCCCGTTTGATCAATTTTTTGAAGGGAACTTTTGATGTTTGTTTATTTTCTGCCATGAGTTACTCCTTCTTTCCGAACAGACCTGAAGGACGGATAAGCAGGACCACGATCATTATGATGACAGTGGAAGCCTCAGCAAGAGCCGGCGACAGCGAAAGTTTTAGCGCAAAATAATCACCAAAAGCGCGTGCCAGCCCCAGGGTCATCGCGCCAATGAAAGCGCCCACATAACTCCCCATTCCGCCCAGGACAACCGTGATAAATCCCTGCATCTGATAGGTATCGCCCATCAAAGGCTGGATGGGAATAAACGGGGCAGCGCCAATCCCGCCCAGTGCCGCCATCCCCACCCCAAGGGCAAAGACGATTGTGAAAACCTGGCGGACATTGATGCCCATGGCTTCCACCATTTCGGGGTCCTGCACGCCGGCCCGGATAATCATACCCAAACGGGTCTTCGTCATCAGAATCACGACCAACAGGAACATAATCAAACCCAGAAGGATAATGAAGAGCCGGTAGGTTGGGAAGGTGACTCCGAAGACATCCAGAGTCGCATTCCCATTCTGGAGCCACTCCAGCACGGTCGCTGCCTTGCCCTGCTGGGCAAATAAGGGCGGCCGCACCATCTGATAAGCCAAGGGGGTCCAGAGGACCTGCACAACCTCACGGATCACAAAACTCAGCCCGAGGGTCATCAAGACGATAAACATGGAGCGTTTATAAAGCGGCCGAATCAGCGTAATTTCAATCACAGCGCCAAAAACAAGGCCAAAGATCACGGAAACCAGGATGGCGAGTACAAACCGGAGGTTCCCATTCATCAGCAGCACCCACTCCGGCAGAGCAATGCGGAAAATGGTCAGCAAAATCGTAGACACCAGGAGAACGCTCACCACAATCACATTTCGCCGGATCTCATCATGGGTTGCGAATTCCGTTCGATCCCCGGGTTTGGCGACCCCAAAAGCAGCCACCAGGCCTGCCAGGAAGAGCAGAACCGGCCTGAACCAGAAAGCAACCAGAGGTTCCTGAGCGGTAATTTCTGCCAGCGGGTCGGATGTCATCGAGGTTGTTATTGCCACCATGGCCGTATCAGCCAGGTTCATGATATCCAGCCCCCATAAAGCCAGCGCCATTAACACAATCATCAGGACATAGGCCAATTTTGGCAAGCTCTTGGTCATAGTTTCCGACAGTTTCAATCGGATCAGGAAAGGTTTAATAATGGGAAGCAGCATCAAACCTGCGGCAAAAGCAAATAACAGGGGTGCGAGCCCAAAAATAAAGGTTGGATTGGTAAAGAACTGCCATCCCATGTACGCACCCAACATGAACATCGCCCCATGGGCAAAGTTCAGGACATCCATCAGGCCAAAGATCAGGGTCAGCCCGGCCGCCACCATGAAGAACAGCGAACCCAGGGTCAACCCGGATAATGAAGTGCGGATAAAAGCCTGTGTCCCCAGATATCGCCAGGAGAAGAAAATCGCTAATCCAACGATGACGACAAAAATGGCTATTGTGATGAGTCTTTTTCGCTTGCTGCCGTTCATTTGTCACCTCCACGGACCAGCTTTCCCACGCTGGCGCCCAGATATTCTTTGACCAGCGGTTCATTTTTGACCAGGTCATCCATCTTGCCATTATGAACACTCTTACCATCATCAATAATGACATAATCCCTAGCTAACTGGCTGGCCATAATGAAATTTTGCTCCACCAGCAGGACCGTTGTGGTCTCACTCAGCTTGCGAATCGCTTCCATCATCTGCTGGATCAGGATTGGCGCAAGGCCCTCACTGGGTTCATCAATCAGCAGTAGCTTATTATGTGGCACCAGCGCTCGGGCGACCGCCAACATCTGCTGCTGGCCGCCGGAAAGGTGATTACCGGGGAGCTTGTAAAGCCGTTCCAAATCCGGGAAAAGGTCAAAGATGAAATCGGCCGACCGGTTAAAGTCCCCGCGTTTCCGCTCTGCCAGTTTCAGGTTCTCCATCACGGAAAGCTGGCGGAAGATCGCCCGATGCTCAGGGACATAACCAATTCCCAGATTAGCGATGTTATAGGCCCTTTTTCCCTGGATCTCCATGCCATCAAAGATGACTTTACCCTCCCGTGGCGGAGTAAGCCCGAGAATGGATTTGAGAGTGGTGGTTTTGCCTGCGCCATTCCTTCCCAGCATCACCGTGATGCTGTTGCGAGGCACTTCCAGGCTCACACCTTCCAGAATATAAAATTGCCCGATGTAGGTCTCGATATTTTCAACAATAAGGATAGGTTCAGAGGTTTCCGTTGGGTTCATACCAGTTCTCCATAAAGATCACCGAGGTAGGCTTTCTGGACCCGATCATCCCCGGCAATCGCCTGGGGGGTGCCTTCAGCCAGCACATTTCCCTGACTCATGACCGTGATCACATCTGAGATCGCCATGACCATATCCATCCGGTGTTCCACCAAAATGGCTGTGCGCTGTTTGGCCTGGACCACTTTCTTGATGATCTCAATCAATTCAGGTACCTGCTCGGAAGACATGCCGGCTGTGGGTTCGTCGAAAAGGAGAAGCTCAGGATCACAGGCGAGCATTATGCCCAATTCCAGTTTACGCTTCTCACCATGCGGCAAATTGCGGACGATCACCCCTTCCCTGCCCTGCAGACCAACCTGGTCAAGGACCTCTTCGGCTTTCTCCACATATTGCGTGAAATTATCCGCCAGGTGCAGGAAGCGGAAATTGTCCTTACCCATAGCCTGGGCAGCCAGCCGGACATTTTCCAAAACCGTCAGGTTAGGGAAAATGTTTGTGATCTGGAAGGACCGGCCAATGCCCAAATGGGCACGTTTTTGCGGCGGAAGGTTGGTGATGTCCTTTCCATGGAAGAGGACCTTCCCCTGGGTCGGCGGCATGGTGCCACTGAGGAGATTGAACAGCGTCGTTTTCCCGGCGCCGTTGGGGCCAATGATGGCATGCATCGTCTTGTCTTTAACCTGGATGCTGACATCATCCACCGCGACAAGACCGCCAAATGCTTTGCGAAGGTGCTGTGCTTCTAAGATGATCTCATTACTCATATTGATTCTCTTTTTTAACCATGAATGAAATAGATAATTGCGTCAGTTCTGATGTCAATAAGTTTTGATCGTCCCAATTTCTGACATCAACGATTAATTATGACGTAGACATAAATGGCGACCTTTAATTCCTGGTGGTCATTGTAGGTACAGGGAGGGGCAACTACCTCCCCTCCCTGTATAGTACTAATAAATCGTGCTACCTAGGTCTACTTAATCCGTGAGGATGATCGGCAGGTCGCCGCAGCGATCGGCGTAATCACCAACCAGCGTGCAGGGCACACCCAGTGCGTCGTAAGCAGTGACATCAACAGTTTCGAAGAAAGCGTATTCTGGAACGCCATCCCCATCCAGGTCAGGCTCCAGGTTCACGAGCCGCAGAATGTTCATGGGTTGTTCACAGACATGGTCTTCGGGGCGGATGTAATAGGTGCCTTTGGGGCCTTCAAATTTCAGACCTTCAAGGGCAGCAATCATGGCATCGCCGCTTGTATCGCCGCCGGTCGCCTCAAGGGCGGAAGCCAGAGCAATCGCGGAGGCCATACCACCAGCGGTGAAGAGGTCTGGCGGTTCGGCGTATTCTTCGAGATGGCGGGCAACGAGCCAGTCATTGATCTCATTCTCGGGAACGGTGTAATGATAGACGTTCAGACCGATCTGATCCATGGCGGCGCCATAGACGGCTGCGAAGGAGGCGTTGTCGCCGTAGCCGGTGGCCACAGTCATCTCTTCCAGAGCACCCAGGTCAGCCAGCTGCTGGAACAGGGTCACATAACCGGTGCCGGACCAGGTCAGGAACAGGTTGTCTGCGCCGCTATCCATCGCCTGCTGGATGTAGGGGGTGAAGTCAGTGGTGTCGAATGGGGCATAGATGTCAGCGATAACTTCGCCGCCGAATTGTTCAACGGAATAGGCTAAGGCAATACCTGAACCCTGGCCGAAAGCATTATCGATGCCGATATGGGCGAATGTGGGGCCAATATTCTCAACCAGATACTTGGCGATGACAAGTGTGTCATCAAAGTTGGTGCGGGAGGTGCGGAAGACGTAAGGGTTGAAGTAGGCACCTGTGGTGTAGGAAGACGCAGCGGGGTCCACCATCAGGATAATCTCGTTTTCCTGAGCAACCGTCGTGAGGGCGGCAGCTACGGAGGAGGAAACAGGACCCTGAAGTAATTCAACGCCGTCTTTTTCAATCAATTCCAACGCCAGAGCAACACCCTTTTCGGGATCGCCTTCGGTGTCTTTGGTAATCACTTCGACGGGCCGGCCAGCGATGATATAGTGACCATCAGCGTCCATCTCGCCGCCGGACATATATTCGAGGCCCAATTCAAAGCCGCGAACCTGCTGCTGGCCGTAAAGGGCCATTGCGCCGGACAACATCGAGAGCTGACCAATCTTCAGAACTTCGCCAAGTTCCTCACCCTCAGGTTCGGTAACTTCGGTCTCATCCGCCACCGGTGCTTCGGCGACGACTTCAGTTTCTTCCACAACAGGTTCGGTCTCGGTGACCTGGGTCACGCAGGAGGTCAAAACCAGGGGAAGGATGACCAAAATGGTCAAAATCGTAAATCTAGCTTTTTTCATCCTTTTTACTCCTTCTAGTAAGTTAGAAAACAGGTGTTTCGCTTGGTTCCAAATAATGAATCGAGGATATAACACCTCCTTATGGTGAATTTTTAGTAACAAAACCCAGCAGCAGCGTGTTCAACACGTCTGGTTTCTCCAGACAGAGCGCATGTCCCGAACCGGGAACCATGACGAACTCACTGCCAGGTATCTGGGTAGCAATAATCTTGGCATATTCACGCCCTTTGATCAGGTCTTCCTCACCGGCGACAACCAATGTGGGCGCTTTGATCGCGCCTAATTGATCCGTCAGGTCCAGTGCATAGAAGGCCTTCATCAATCGGGCGAAGGCATCCATATCCAATTCGGCATAGCGATCCACCGAAGCGTCAATGAAAGCCTGGTTGGCTCTGATCCAGTCCTCCGCAAAGTTCATGTGGTAGGACGTTTTGAGCAGCCATTCAGCATCGTGCTTTTCCGCGGCCATCAACCAGGGCATGGTCTGAGCCCGCAGCAGCGGATGGATCTCGCTGACACCATCAATCACAACCAGCGACTGAGTCTTTGCGGGATATTGAATGGCAAAGGACATGCTGACTTCAGCGCCATAGGAGATGCCCGCTATATGGGCTTTTTCGATCCCCAGCGCATCCAGCAACCCGGCCAGGTCATCTGCGTGTTGGGACATGGAATAGGCCTCTTCGGGATGGTCCGATTTCCACATGCCGCGGCAATCATAGAGCAGTACCCGGAGATGCTTTTCAAGGGCAGCCTTCTGGAAAGCCCAGCTGGCCGTGCTCATCATCACGCCATTGGAAAGCACCAGCACCGGGGCATCTTCCGGCCCGGAGAGTTCGTAATATAGTTCAATCCCGTTCACACCGATCTTCGGCACGTCAGTCCCTTTCCATCAAACCGGTTTGAAAGCCAGATAGGTATTTTGGGTGCCATCCTCTTCACGTTGGATGGTAGTCATCTGTAACTCAGTCCCAATTTTGATACTCTCGGGATGGGCCAGGTCCATATCCAGGATCTGCGCTGAGATCCGGGGGCCTTCATCTAATCCCACAATACCGACACAATAAGGGTTTTTACCATCATACCCCGCCTGGGCCATTTTGACCGGGGGAACACTAATAACAGTATAAGCGACCAGTTCCCCTTTGCCGGAGAATGACTCAATCTCTGTTTTTTGGGAAAAGCAAACCGGACATATCTCCCGCTGCGGGATGGAAACCTCACCGCAATCCAGGCATTTGGAACCGATCAGATCACCGGTTTCCAAGGCACGGAAGAATTCTTTATTCGTTAAGGCAAATTCACTCATCTCAGTCTCTCCGCTCGTAGATATTGACAACGCAGGTCTGTCCGGAGCCGCCGACATTATGGGTCAGGCCAATTTTAGGAGCCTTGGGGAGCTGCCGCTCGCCCGCAATCCCATGCAATTGCTTCCAGACCTCAACCACCTGGGCAACGCCTGAAGCGCCCACCGGGTGACCTTTGGCTTTCAGCCCACCGGAAGTGTTGATGGGATGTTCCCCATCACGGGCAGTCTTGCCTTCCATGGCGGCTTTCCAGCCTTCACCACGGGGGAAGAAGCCCAAGTCCTCGCTTGCCATGATCTCAGCAATTGTGAAGCAGTCATGAACCTCAGCCAGGTCAATATCATCAGCCGTCAATCCGGCCATCTCATAAGCCTGCTGGCCTGCTTTCTCCGCGGCCGGGATGCCCGTCAGGGTCTCCCGTTCAGGCAGTGCGCCATCGCTGGCTTGTCCGCTGCCGATCAGATAGATCGGTGAGTCCGAGAATGCCTTGGCAAGATCCTCCGATACCAGCAAGGTCATTGCTGCGCCATCGGAAACGGGCGAGCAATCAAAGAGCGTCATCGGCCAGGCGATGTTGGGATTGCCCTTCGGGTCCTGCAGGAACTCAAGATCCGTCTTCCAGGTTGGTTCGGGGCGTCCCTTCTTTACTGCACGGGCTTTCTTGGCTTCCCTGATCTGTTCAATCGTCTGATCAAATTGCGCTTTATCGTTCAGTGCGCCGTTCTTGTGGTTCTTGATCGCGACATCAAAGAAGGAATTCCGGTCTGCATCATATTCATGCATGTAAGCGGTTGCCATCGCGGCATAGAACCCGGGGAAGGTGAATCCCGCCGGGATTTCAAACTGCGTGTCGGCCGCGGTACCCAGGGCCTCAGTGACCTCTGAGATGTGGAGGTCGGTCATTTTTTCCAGACCACCCACCAGCACAACGTCATATTCGCCTGAGGCGATGGCCAGAGCTGCCTGGCGGATCGCCACAGCACCGCTGGCGCAGGCATCTTCCACCCGAATGGCGCTGATGGGGGAAAGCCCCAGCCAGCTGGCCAGAATAGGTGCAAAATGGGCCTGCTTTTCGAACTGATCACTGCTGAAATTCCCGAGATAGAAGGCTTCTATCTTCTTCGGATCCAAGGGCTTATCCATGTTCTTATTCAAATCCTTGAAGGCTTCCACAACAAGGTCACGGGAAGTTTTATCGGGAAATGCCCCGAACTTACTCATTCCAGCGCCTACAATTGCGACGCCTCTGGACCATTTAGATTTGCTCATTCCAATCCTCTTTATCCTGACTTATGCTTTGATGTAAACCCGTGCATCGGAGAGATCAACTGGTCGGTCCTGTCCAGGGCCGGCAGCCAGCGCCATCTTCAATTCCGGGCCGTCAATTTCAAACAAGCCTTTGAACTCACCCACGAAACCCAGGGTGTGTTCTATCTGCTGCATAGTGATCTGTCCACCATTGACCGCATAGGTCCCGCTGGAGACAATCCCCATCGCCTCGTATTGGGCTTCGAAATTGCCATCCTCTCGGAACTCAAACCACAGGCCGGCGTAAGGCTGACCTTCTTTTTGAATCCACTTGCCGGTCAGTTCACTCATCCAGACCTCCAACGAAGAAACGGGTCTTGGGAACAATGCCCAGACGATCAGCCTCATCGCGAATCCAATCCCGGAAATTGGGATGGGCGACCCTGATCAGGGCTTCCATCCGGTCATGCACCGAACGGCCGCGCAATTCAGCAACGCCAAACTCGGTGATAATCGTATCCACATCCTGGCTGGGCACGGTCACACCGGCGCCGGGAGCCAGGGTTGGGACAATGGTGGAAATGCTGCCGTTTTTGGCCGTCGAGCGCAGGGCAATGATGCCCCGCCCACCCTCGGACATCTGCGCGCCGCGGTGGGTATCCAACTGGCCGCCGGTCCCGCTGAACTGGCGGGTACCGATGCTCTGAGAACAGACCTGGCCGATGATATCCACCTGCAGGGCAGTGTTGACACTGATCATCTTGTTGTTCTTGGCAATCACATAGGGGTCATTGGTATAGTGTCCCCGGTACATTTCCACATCCGGGTTGTGATCGAGGTAATCGTAGAGTTTCTTGGTGCCCAGCGCGAAAGCGCCGATCATCTTGCCGGGATGGAGGGTTTTGTTAGCATTGGTGACCACACCTGCTTCAACCAGGTCCACAAAGCCATCCACAATCATCTCGGTATGTACACCGAGGTCCTTGCGTTCCATAATAAAGGCCGTGATCGCGTTTGGAATCCCGCCGATCCCCAATTGGATTGTCGAACCATCTTCGATCAGGTCGGCGATGAAGCCGCCAATCTGCTGTTCGACCTCGGAAGGCGGAACGGAAGGCAGTTCAACCAGCGGGACGTTGTTTTCCACCAAGTAATCCACTTCGGAAACATGAACGAGGGTATCGCCATAGGTCCAAGGGAGGTTCTCGTTCACTTCGAGAATCTTCAGGTCGGCCGCTTCCAAAAGGTCCTTCTGGACGATCAGCCCGATGGAAAGGGACATATACCCTTCCTCATTGGGCGACGTGGCCGTCCCCATGAAAACATCCAGGTGGCCGCCGGTCGCATAGAGCTTGTCGGTGGCTGCCCGGTGCAAGTTGTTGGGAATATACGAAACCCGACCTTCGGGATGCACCTGACGATCGGTGACGCTGTAGAACCAGTTTTCATTAAAAATATGACCGCCCATTTCCGGCTTGGTGAAAATATCGTAAGGACGCATCGGCAGGCAGGTCCAGTAATGGACGCCTTCCAGCTCTTCCGCAAATTCCGCCATCGCGGTCAATAACCCAACCGGTTCGGAGCCCGCAATGCCGACCCCAACGGTCTGGTGAGGTTTGACCAGCCGGACAGCTTCTTCAGCCGTCAGGTATTTATCAATGAAGCGTTTGGTGGTTGGCATAGTCTAATCTCTCCAATTCTTAGGGCATGCGGATGGCAACGCCGGCCTGGTTGTAACCCACACCTGAACCAATAAAGACCACCAGGTCGCCGGATTTGATCTTGCCCAGTTTGCGGGCGTCATCAAAAGCCATCGGCAGACAGGCGGAGCCGGTGTAGCCCCATTTATCCATGATCCAATGGGCTTTCTCAATCGGCAGACCAAGTTCCTCCATCACCAGCTTGATGCTGTTGAGGCGGACCTGGGTGAAGATCACAAAGTCAATATCAGAGATCTCAAAGCCACCGTTCTTGGCAACTTCACGCACCCGTTTCGGCCAACCCTCATTATTAACTTCCGGTGGGAAGGCAGTGACCAGGCGGACCTTGGTCTTGCCGCTCTCCAGATTCTCCACCGTGGCAGGCTCAGCCGTACCACCCGCATAAATACCCCAGTGCTTGTAATAAGCGCCGTCGGCAAAGAAAGTGGAAGAAATGAAGCCCA
>Ga0272443_10002724_pt1 | contig 21988 bp, 17 predicted proteins | sample SSMAcet12_FD_193581 | JGI IMG/M metagenome (GOLD analysis project Ga0272443, IMG submission 193581) | Marine sediment archaeal communities from Little Sippewissett salt marsh, Falmouth, MA, United States - SSM-Acet-12 | ecosystem: Environmental > Aquatic > Marine > Wetlands > Sediment ...
TTCCCGGATCATCCCAGGAACGGCGCTGAAAAAATGCTGGATATCGACAGGATAGACGAGATGGATACCGGTGTGTGGGACAGGGGCAAAGCTGATATCATAGAAAGTGATGGGTCCGTTAAAATAGAACGCCTACCCGGGGGATTCGAGGACAAGGGGATGGCCGTGCACAGGATCTCCATGGATAAAGGAGATGAATTGGAATATGACCGGACGGCCAGTTACCATACACTTGTCGCAGTCGAGGGGAAAGCCGCGGTCGACATAGGCGGCCGTATTTTTAATATTCCTGAAGCGGCTGCCGGCGGTGAAATACTGCTGGTTCCCTCTTGTTGTAAAACTTTTAAAATAAAGTGTTTAGAAAGAACACAAATAATCGATACTTTTACGCCTGCAGGAGAGGGGAAATAGGAGTTGTACCTATTTGACATATATGTTATTTTCCTGTAAAATATTATGGCTTAGTTCCTTAAAAATAATAGGATATATATAATATTATATAAGACATGTCAAAAATCTCATATTTTAAAAGATTGACCGGACAATTGGCCGAGAAAAAAATATCATATCTTTTTATCGCGCTCCCATTCACGTTGTTTTTCATTTTTCAGTTAATACCTCTGGTTGCCTCATTTTTCATGTCGTTCACCAGATATGACGTGGTGCATCCGCCAAGTTTTATAGGCTTTGAAAACTACAGGAATATTTTTTTAAACGATCCTTTATTCTGGAAAGCCATGAGGAATACATTGTTCTATGTGGCGGGGGTGGTCCCCCTGGGAGTAGGTATATCACTTCTGCTGGCGGTAGCCATCGATCAGAAGATCAGGTTCAAGAATTTTTTTAAATCCCTGTTTTTTCTTCCTACTATTACCGCTATTGTCGCCGTTTCCGTTATCTGGAAGTGGTTATATGCCGGTGAAAAATACGGGTTATTTAATTTCTTTCTTATAAAAATAGGCGGACATCCCATAGACTGGCTGGCAAGCCCCGCGTGGTTATTACCTTCGATAATGATAATGTCCATCTGGGCGGGAGTGGGGTACAACATGATACTTTTTCTCGCGGGCCTTCAGACCATACCCCATACCATGTATGAGGCCGCCGAGATAGACGGCACGGGATTCTGGGACAAGTTTTTATATATTACGCTGCCGCTTTTAAAGCCGACTATTATTTTCGTATCGATGATGAGTTTTATTTTCAGTTTTCAGGTCTTTGAGCAGGTATATATCATGACCAGCGGGCAGGGCGGTATAGGCGGCGTCCTTGACAGCGGGCTTACCATAGTCGCGTATCTGTACGATAAGGGCTTCCAGAAGTTTCAGATGGGTTATGCTTCCGCGTTAGCCTATATTATAGCTTTCTGTGTTTTTATATTGACGATGATAAACAAAAAACTGATGAAAGAGTCAAATGTGGATTATTAAAAAGGGAACAGCATGCCGGACCGGGACATTGGTATAAGTGAAAACGCGTTGACAATAGACGCGATCGACATAAGGAAGGATCCGTGGGCGATGCACGGCATCGGGATAAGGAGGTCTTCCCTGGCGGTGAAGTTCTTTATCTACCTTTTCCTGATAACCGGCGCGTTAACGATGGCGGTCCCTTATTTATGGATGTTCGTGACTTCTATAAAGCCTCTTGAGGAGATCCAGGCGTATCCGCCGCGTTTTACGGTGGATAATCCCACCCTGGAACCGTATAAGGACCTTTTTAAGCTGGTCCCTATGTTGAGATACCTTTTTAATAGCGTACTTGTAGCGGGATGCATAAGTGTTTTTAACGTGTTCGCGACATCCCTGGCGGGATACGCGTTCGCCAAACATAAGTTCTGGGGAAGGGATAAGTTATTTTTTATCTTTATAGCGTCTTTGATGATACCGTGGCAGATCAATATCATCCCCGCGTTCATCATAGTGAAAAACCTGGGATGGCTTAACACATACAAGGGGCTCATTATCCCTTCTATGGCCTGGTGCGCTTTCGGGATATTTCTCAACAGACAGTTTATATACAGTATTCCCGATGACCTGATAGATGCCGCCAGAATAGACGGGTGCGGTGAGTTTATGATATACCGACACGTGATCCTGCCGCTCATAAAACCGGTGCTGGCGACTCTGGCGATATTTACTTTTTTACAGCAATGGAACAATTTTGTCTGGCCGCTGGTCATAATACATACAAGCAGTATGAGGACCATACCCCTGGGGTTAGCGGTTCTTGCCGGGCAGTTCGGCGCTAATTTCGCGATGGTGATGGCGGGCGCGGTGGTAGCTACCATGCCCATGCTGGTTGTCTATCTTATGTTTCAGAAATATATCATAAAGGGCGTGGCGATGAAAGGTTTGAAAGGATGATCCAGCAGGTTTGGGTTTGTTGGGTTTATTGGGTTTGTTGGGTTAATTGAGTTTATTGGGTTTGTTGGGTTTTTCGGGTTTTTAGGGTTACAGATAGTGAATAAAACAGGAGAAAGAATAACGATGATAAAAAGAGCTTCTTTGTTTGTGATAGGATTAACGGTAATTTGCTGCATGATATGTGGATGCGGTGAAAGGGCAGGTACCGTGGATGAAAATGTTTCCGGTCCGGTTTTAAAGGGAAGAAGATCATTGAAGACCGTTGAGGTCGATGAAAGTGATCCGTTATATTATCTAAAGGTCGTAGATGCCGAAGTCTCCAGTTTTGACCAGACCCCTGATTGGGCTCCTGAACAGGATCCTATGGCGCCCGTTGACGGTGACATGCTGACCAGGTGGTCCAGTGATTATGAAGATGAGGTCAACTGGATATATTTCGATCTCGGCAAGGAAAGTGTGATAAGTGAGGTTATCATAAGATGGGAGCGCGCCTACGCTACCAAATTCACGGTGGAGGGGTCGAACGATGCCGAAAACTGGGAGACATTGTATATAGTCAACGATAACAAGGGAGGCACCGTCAAGACCGTGTTCCCTCCGGTAAGATGCAGGTATATACGCGTATTAGGCCTGGGCAAGGTCGAGGAACAGTGGGGTATTTCTATCTGGGAGGTCGAGATCTTCGGCCCCAGGAGCCTGAATCCCGATGCTGTTATCTCTAAAAAGGAATACCTGTCCAAAGCTGATGAAGAGAAAAAAAGAGAAGAGGCCAATAAACTGGTCAAACAAATGGCTGCTGAACCGGTCCCGTTATCTGAAAGATTTTTTCAGAAAGGTGTAGTATACACATCCTGGATGGCGGATGAACTTTCAAGCGCCGCGTCTGATTTCACCTTGATAGAATTGAAGAAGATGGGTTTTGACTCGGTAGCTATCATGGTACCCGCTTATCAGGAAGCGCTGTCTTCCGATACGATATTTGTCAATGACGGCCCTGACGGGGATACTCCTTCGGAAGACTCGTTAAAACACGCGATCAGGACATGCCACAAACTGGGGTTAAGGGTTATGTTGAAGGTTCATGTCGATCCCCGGACGGACGAGGCCAGGATAAACATCATCCCGTCGGAAAAATGGTTTGATTCATATGAAAAACTTATACTTAGATACGCGCACTTATCCGCAAGGTACAATGTGGAAATATTTTCTATCGGCACGGAACTGGAAGGTACCACTTTTGACGCGTGGAACCACAGGTGGTACGGCATTATAGATAAAATAAAGGGCATTTACAAGGGGATATTGACATATTCCGCTAATTGGACGGAATACAAGGAAGTGCCGTTCTGGGACCGGTTGGATTACGTGGGGATTGACGCGTATTTCCCGTTGACCGAAAAAAATGATCCCACGGAAGAAGAACTTGTAAAGGCATGGGATGAAAAAGGTGAAGAGATAGAAGCATGGCTGATTGAAAAAGGCCTTCAGGATAAAGGGGTCGTTCTGACCGAGATAGGGTATACTTCGACTGATGGCACTAACAGGCAGCCGTGGGTGGCGATCTCCAGCACGGAAGACCAGCAGGAACAGGCGGATTGCCTGAAGGCTACGTTTGAATCTTTGGGTAAAAGAAAATGGTTTAAAGGGTTTTATCTATGGCAGTATATGCCGCAGGAGAGGTGGAGCCCGCTGGGATTCACCATAAGGAACAAGAAAGCGAAAAAAGTGGTTGAGGATTATTTATCCGTATCAGATAAAACCGTAACAGAAGGAGGAGCTTAAATGAAGAAAATATTTTTGATGGTATTTGTATTGGCTGTCCTGACAAGTGCCGGGTATCTCTACGCCGAAGAAGAACTGCTTTTCGGTTTTGAAAACGGGCTCGAAGGTTGGGATGTACCGGAATGGGCGTATGAAAAACCGGACCATGTCCAGAGGGAGATCGGACAGTCAAGTGATTTTGCAAGTGAAGGCGCAAGCAGCCTCGAGATCAAGACCGAATTCCCCGGCGGCAGTTGGGCCGGCGCGATAGTCGAAATAATGCAGTATTTCGACTGGACTGATTACAACGCGATAGCATGCGATGTTTATCTGCCGGAAGGATCTCCGACCGGTCTTAAAGGTAAGATAATACTTACGGTAGGTGATACATGGAAATGGGTCGAGATGAGCAGGGATTTTCAGTTGATACCGGGGGAATGGGTGACGATCAAAGGTGACCTTATGCCCGGCAGTATAGACTGGAGGAGAGTCCAGGTCGATGATACTTTCAGGCAGGATATCAGAAAGGTGGATGTGAGAGTGACATCGGGCGGGAAACCTGCCTACACCGGCAGCATTTATCTGGACAATGTCCGTGTAATTAAATAACACGAAATAACACGGGATAACACGGATTTGATACGGATTAACACGGATGATCGGGAAAACCGATATTCGTGTTAGTCCGTGTTTGAGGGCAATGCGAAATGGCGTTTCAACGTCATCGCGAGAAGCGAAGCGACGAAGCGATCTCAAAAAAGGAGGAAAAGGAAGGATGAAAAGATTAAGATCCGATTTGGTACTATGGGTGATGGTTTTTATTTGCGCGGCATCTATGGTTTTGGCCGGGTGCGGGAAGAAAGCCGCTGTAGAGAAAGTAGAGAAAGAGGAGATGGCTGAAAAGGCGGAGGAACAGGTCCCGTCCGCAAAGCCCATAACTGAAGAACGTGTATTTTATGGTTTCGAGAACGATCTTATGGGATGGGAGATCCCCGCCTGGGCGGAAAGTAAAAGCGATTATGTCGCCATGCAAATGGGGCTTTCTTCGGATTTTGCCTCGGAAGGATCGAACGCGTTGAAGGTCGAGACCGACTTTCCCGGAACGGCTTGGGCGGCGGCTCTTGTAGAGATACAGCAATATCTGGATATTAGCAGATACCGGGTTATACGCGCGGATATATATTTGCCGGCGGACGCGCCGGTCGGGCTTAAAGCCAACCTTATACTTACTGTCGGGAGTAACTGGAAATTCGTCGAGATGAACCAGAGTGTCCCGCTCATGCCCGGGGAATGGGCCACAATAAGTGCCAGTGTGGAACCCGGCAGCTACGATTGGAAAAGGGTGGTGCCTGATAAGGATTTCGCGCAGGATGTAAGGAAGATAGCGGTGAGGATCATATCCAACAGAAAACCCGCCTATACGGGTCCGGTGTATGTGGATAATATCAGGGTTGGAAGATAAATATCCCCGAGCCTGTTAAGTTGCCGTTAGATGATCTTTAATCTCTGGTTTTTAAAGCAGGGATTAATATTTTAATTTGAATTAAAGATTTTTTAAATTTGTTGTAAATTGTTTTAGTTGAGTTTATAATGAGGTGTTAAATACCATTAACAAACTTTTTATTTAGTGTGTTTAACATCCCGTTGTTTGGAGATAACTTTATTATAATGTTCAGCAAAGAGAGGTAACTTATGTCATTTGATCGGATACAAGGTCTTTTAAAGACAAAAACCGCGGCTTTGGTAGCCGGAGCGGGCATTGCCGTTGCGGCGGTAGCAGGTATTATCGCTGTGATGAATAAACCGCTGCCCCTTGAGTTCCAGAAAGGCGTAGTATATTGTTCCTGGTCCGAAACAGGATACATGGAGCGGAATTCAGAAGATTCCCTTAAAAGGGTAAAAGGAACGAACGCTGACCATGTTTCTGTTCTTGTGACCTGGTATCAGGCGAATTGCTGGTCCGGCAACATACACAGGATGGAAACGACTCCTTCAGATGAAGCTGTGATCTTCGCGATCCAGAAAGCCCACGAACTGGGGATGAAAGTCATGTTGAAACCCCATCTGGACATCCTGGATAAATCCGACGGCAGTTGGCGGGGGGAAATAGGATGCGTGAAAGAGGCGGACTGGGACCAGTGGTTCGAAGACTATGAGAATTTCATATCCCATTACGCGAAGATAGCGGAGGAACAGAACGTGGAACTTTTATGCGTTGGGACCGAATTATCCACTTCGGCTACAGCAAAGGGATACAAGTGGAAGGAAATGATAAAACGCATAAGATCAAAATATTCAGGCGCTCTGACCTATGCGGCTCACTGGGACAGGTATCAGGACATACGGTTTTGGGATGTGCTGGATTATGTGGGGATAAACGCTTATTTCCCGTTAACGGAAAACATGAAGCCTTCATACGAAGAACTAAAGGAAGGCTGGACCCCGTGGGTGGAAGAAATGGAGTCGTTCCAGGCCAGGGTTAAAAAACCCGTGATATTTCCCGAAATAGGCTGTAATTCTTCCGACGGCGCCGCGATACGCCCCTGGGAACACGCGCCCAGGCGGGAAGTCAACCTGCAGTTGCAGTACGACTATTATAAGGTGTTGATGGAAATATTTTTCCAGAAAGACTGGTTCTACGGTCTTTACTGGTGGTACTGGGGTACTAACCCTAATATGGGCGGTGAGTTCAACCGTTCGTTTACACCACAGAATAAGCCCGCGGAAGGGCTGATCAAGGAATGGTATGCTAAACCGGTTTCCCGCGATAAAGAATGGAATCCTTAAGATAGATTTTTTGTGTATTCACATGTTCATTATGCAATCGAAGCTGTAGGAGGCCCATCATGAGAGGTTTTCTGGACAGGGAAGAGAGGTTGTCTGAGAAGGAAAGAAGAAATCTCAGCATCCTTGACTCGATAAGAAGAAATAATGAGATATCGCGCGCGGAGATCTCAAAACTCACCGATCTTAACATTGTCACTGTATCCAACTATGTGACTAAATATGTTAAGAAAAAACTTGTCTTTGAAACCGGTCTGGACATCTCATCAGGGGGGCGCCGCCCGGAACTTTTAAAATTGAATCCTGAAAGCTGCTATACCCTGGGGATAGACCTGGGCGCGCCGCATCTTACGACAAATACGGCTATGGTGGCGGTGATGCTTGATATCACCGGCAAAGTTGTTTTTAAGGAAAAGATCAAAAAAGAAAAAGAATCTTTTGAAAAACTTACTTCCAGGGTGCTGGAGATGACAGATAATATCATCTCGCGTTCCGGTGTGCCCGTCTCGAATATCTATGGTATAGGGGTGGGTATATGGGGGGTGCTGGACAGGTACCGCGGTATGGTGAGATACGCGGTGGAAGAAGAAAGCATCGTCAGCTATACGGGGCTTCTCGACCAGCTTGAAAATAAATTCGGAATACCGACCACTATTGAACATGACGCTACTTTAGCGGCTTTCGGAGAAAAATGGTCCGGGGTAGGAGCGATAAGCGCCGCGGATAATCTTATTTTCATGTGTTCAGATTCCAGTTGCGGGCTGGTTGTCAAGGGCCAGCTGTATTATGGCGCGAGCAAAAGTGCCGGAGAATTGAACCTGAGCCCTCCGAGGCCTGAAAACGAAGGCCATCCGGATAAATGCTGGGCGAGTTATGATTATGGCTGTTGTCTTCGTTCAAGGGGCCTGGACCTGGGGATCCCTGACAGGACCCGGAGCTATATAGCCGAACACAAGGACCAACCGACGGTTTTGCTGGATATGGTGGGAGGGGACCAGGATAAGATAGATCTGAACATAGTGATAGACGCGGCGGAGAAAGGCGACATCATAGCTAAAAAAATGATCGAAGATGCCGGTGAATACCTTGGTACCAAGATCGCTTTTCTTATCAATCTTTTTAACCCCGAGGTCGTTGTTATAGGAAGGGGCATCGAGAAAGGCGGCGATATTTTCTTCTCAGCTGTCAGAAAATCTGTCAGGAGATGGGCGTATGAAGAGTCCGTTAAAATAGCCAAGATCCTACCCGCGAGTCTGGGGGAGGACGCGGTAGCGCTGGGCGCGGCCGCGCTGGTTACACAGGATTTCTTCGCTAAAGTTTAGAACAAATATGGGACAGCGCAGGGGTCAATCTTTAACGGGAAGCTGTATGTTAAGGATTGACCCCGTTAAGCAAGGAGGCGCGGGTTTTGTGAACCTGAAGAACGTTTTTTACACTGTTCTGATAGTATTCTGTACGTTGTCGATGACGGCTTGTGCCGGTAATCCGAAGAAAGACGAGCTTGTCATGTGGCTAGTGGGATCCGAAGCCCAGGCACGGACGATAATGGAGCTCAGTAAGGATTTTACCGGAGAAACGGGAGTCAAGGTCCTGTGCCAGGCGATCTCATGGTGGAACGCGCATAGCAAATATTTAATATCGATCGCGGGTGATGTGACCCCGGATATCGGTACTATGGGGCTTACATGGGGAATGGAATTCGGAGAACTGGGCGCGATGATAGATCTTAGATCGAATTTTCCCGATGATATGGCTACATTGGAAAGATCTATTTTCCGGGGAATAATGGATTCTACGAAAGTGGGAGATAAGGTCTATGGTGTGCCGTTCGACATGACCGAGCAGATCATGTATTACAGAAAAGACATTGTACCGGAGCCGCCCGTCACATGGGAGGGGCTGATGGACATATTGAAAGCCTTGAAGACGCGCGGTAAGGGTATGATCATCGATTGGGGTTCGCTGGATTGGATAGGTTTTTCACCGTTTCTCTGGCAAGCGGGCGCTGATTTTTTCAGCGGGGACAATACCAGTGTGGCGTTGGATGATCCGCGGGCGGCTGAAGCCCTGGCTTATTTCGGTAAATTGTACAAAGAAGGTGTCCCGAAAACAAATGTTCCGCTTGAACAGGGGATGAGGACAGGGGATTATCCTTTAGCGATCTCCGGGAACTGGAAGATCATAAGCCTTACGCTGGGCGCTCCTGACATAAAAGGCAAATGGTCCATCGCGATGCTGCCCGAAGGGCCTTCCGGCAAAAGAACCGCTTTTGTGGGAGGCAGGATAATGGGTATTTTTTCCAGGTCCTCGATGCGTGAAGAGGCCTGGGAATTTATTAAATTTCTTTCACGGGCCGATATCCAGGAAAAGCTTTATAAGGCTTCCCTTGAAACGGAAGATTCATATTTTCCTCCCAACATGAACACCTGGAAAGGGTTGAAAATGGATCAGGAGTTCAAGGATGTCCTTGAGAACCAGGCGAGGGACGCGAAAGGGCCTCCACCCGTCCTGGGGTGGGATTCCTGCACACGTTTTGTCAATCATGCTATCCAGATGGTGGTCTTGAAGGACGCGGATCCCGCGTCTGAACTTTTAAAAGCTTCCGTTGAAATGCAGAAAGAATTGGAGAGAGGGCTGGAAAATAATATAGAGGATTAGCTTCTTAGCTGCCCGGCTTTTCAGGGATCAGGGAGCTGAGAAGCTAACAAGCTAATAAGCTGAAAACAGAAGGAGAGAAGAAGATGGCTAATGAGACAGTTTTCAAGAGGTATGAAAAGAACCCTATAATAACGGCTGATGCTGTTCCTAGAGCGAATAGTATACATAACAGCGCGATCGTACCCTTTGAGGATGGTTACGCGGGCATATTCAGGGTCGACGAAATAGATCTTTCGTTTACCATGCATGTCGGCAGAAGTAAAGACGGGATAAACTGGGAGATCGAGCCGGACATATTGAACATTAAGTGTGATGATCCTGAGATACCCATCCAGGCCAGGACATATGATCCGCGTTTGACGAAGATTGAGGATACGTATTATTTTACATGGTGCATAGACTCACCCCAGGGGCCGTGTATAGGCCTGGCGACGACAAAGGATTTTAAAGTCTTTCACCAGATGGAAAACATAACCATACCCGCTAACAGGAATTGTGTTATATTCCCGAGGAAGATCGACGGTAAATACGCCATATACAGCAGGCCGAGCGATATGGGACACACTCCCTTCGGCAGCATGTTTTATTCCACAAGCCCTGATCTTATTCACTGGGGCTGTCACCGGTACGTTTTCGGCACGATCTCCAGCAGTTGGCAATCTACCAAGATAGGCCCGGGGCCTGCCCCGATCGAAACGGAAGAAGGCTGGCTTCTTCTCTACCATGGTGTATGGACAAGTTGTAACGGATATGTTTATTATGGAGGCGGGGCTTTATTGGACATCGAAAGACCATGGAAAGTACTTTACCGCACGAAAGATTATCTTCTGGCGCCTACGGAACTTTATGAGAGGGTGGGGGACGTGCCCAACGTAGTATTCCCGAGTTCCGCGATAGTAAAAGACGGCAGGATCAGACTGTATTACGGGTGTGCGGATACATGTATATCCATAGCTGACGCTGAACTGGATGAAGTGGTGAAGTTCGTCAAGGAACATAGCTTGTAATAGCTTTTCAGCTTCTTAGCTGCTTAGCTTTTTAGGCCTGGAAAGCTGGGAAGCTAACAAGCTAAGCAGCTTAAATAAAAAAAAGCGGAAGATCTTATCTTCCGCTTTTTTTATCCGTGTCAATCCGTGTTTATCAATACTGCCCTGCGATCTTCAGGACCACTTCCTGGTCGGCTGAGACATTCCTGCCCCAGAACCAGAAACCGTATTGCACATCTATCGAAAGAGACCTTCCGCCCCTGGTCACCGAGTTGACGCTTCCATCGCCTTCCGAGTAGGATCTTCCGGTAAGCACATCGAAAAGTTCCAGTAATTCGATGGAGGGTCCGACCCGGACTATGGCGTATTCTTTTCGTACAGCACCTTTACCGCTGGTGGATGGAATACCAAAAAAACCGTCAACCTCGGATTTGACAAGCAGCCAGCTTAACGGCCAGAACCCGGCTTCTACGAAAAAGGGCACCTGGTCATGGATGTTCTTTTCATTATATCTGTAGCCGGTCTCGGCGCCCAGATAGAACGGGATCTCGGTCTCCCATTTTTTCGAGGCCAGGACCCTGACTTCGTATGCATTGGTCCTGTCTCCCAGTTCGGGAGCTTCAGCTACGTCCTCCAGGGCTTTATCCTGGTATTCCGTGTAAAAAATGCCTTTAAATTGTCCGCTTACCACCAGGGGTTTGTCCACCAGTTTTACTTTGACACCCCCGTCAATAGAGGTAAGCGCGTGGTTTTTAACGGAATAAGGCCCCCATGCTACGGGTCTGGCGTATTCTTTATAGGAAGCTTCTTTATATTCCAACCCGCCCATAAGAGTTATTTTATCCGTCAGGCCGAATTCGACTTTTGGGTTCATTGACCATCCCCACGTTTTAGCGTCCCTGGTCTTATCGACCCTTTTAGCCGATCCATTAAAGTCGTCATCGGCCCAGTTCCATTTAACGGCATATTCTCCCCACAGACCGTGTTTAGGTAAGGTCCATGCGCCGCCGAATGCGATCTGGGGTAAGATAAAACAGGCAATGACTGCCAATAGAAGAGTTTTTCTCATGATCCTCCTTATTTTAACAATATCCTGGTTCAAATACAGTTAATCTGATCATAGGTCATATTTTGCGAAGATATCTAAAAAAAGACAATGTAAATTTTTTTGTATTTAACAATTTTAAAAAGTATATCTCTTTTTAATATGACTGTCAAGGAAGATGTTTTCCGCGGATCGGGCGAGTGAGGGGATGATCAAAGGAAAGTGAAAAATATTGACTTATATTTGAACACTCTATATTATAGATGAAACAATTACGGCCCAGAATATTTAAATGGGGGAAATTTGAAAGAAACGACTATTCATATATTGTTGATAGGGATGTTTTCGGCCTTTCTTTTCTTTTATGGCCTTGGCGAGATGGCTTTGACCGATCCGGATGAGACTTTTTATGCCCAGACAGCCAGGGAGATGTCTGATTCAGGGCAATGGGTCACTCCCTTGATCTTCGGTAAACCGCAATTTGAAAAACCGGTCTTATATTACTGGCTTATCGAGATAAGTTACAGGATCTTCGGGGTAAGCGAGTTTTCCGCGCGTGTCCCTTCCGCTGTCGCCGGGTTGATAGGGCTTCTGGGTATATATCTTCTGGGAAGATTGGTATTCAACCCGCTTTGCGGGTTATTATCCGCGCTTATCATGGGGACATCAGCGGAATATATCGCGTTATCCCGCGGGTGCGTGACCGATATGGTATTGACTGTTTTGTTGCTTTTTTGTATGTTGTTTTTTCTCTATGGCCGGCGCAAACAGGCCCGGGTATATTATTTCCTGTCTTCAAGTATGGCCGCTCTGGCTGTACTGACAAAAGGTCCTATAGGCCTGTTTATCCCCGGGGTTGTTATAGCCGTTTATCTGTTTACGGGAAAACGGTGGAAAGATATAAAGGAGATCCCCGTATTTTGGGCTGTGGCGATCTTTTTAGCTATCTGCCTGCCGTGGTACTTAATAGCTTATAAAATACATGGTGATATCTTTCTGAGCGAGTTCTTCGGTTTTCAGAACGTGACAAGATTTCTTGTCCCCGAGCACACGACTGGTGATTCCCCGTTTTTTTATATACCCGTCATCCTGGGGGGTATTTTCCCCTGGACATCTTTTTTTATCTTTGCTTTGTGGAGATATTATAAAGGTCCGTCTGACCCGGATGGATATTCTTATAAATTTTTCCTGACCGTATGGCTCGCGGTGGTTTTTATTTTTTTCTCGGCCTCAAGGACAAAACTCGTGACATATGTATTTCCACTGTTCCCGGTTTTGTCGATAATAACGGGGCGATTCTGGGAAAGATGCATAACTGATTATCGTGAAGACCGCAGGTTGCGGACCTTTCTTAATATTTCTTACTATTCGTTTCTGGCGATCGCCCTGTCCGGGGTCATAGCGGTATATTTTGTTATAAAACACAAATATGCCGACGCGGTATATCCGGTCATGCAAAGCGGCGCGGTCTTCATGGCTATATTGGCGGTGTCACTGATCTTTTTTTTGCGAAAGAGGTTCATCTTATGTTTTTTGAGCATAATCCTTACCGTATCGATATCACTGGTGCCGGTTATAGAGCTGGTCCTTCCGGTTATAGAGAAACATGAGTCCAGGGAAACGCTGGTCGCGCTTATAAAATCCATGGCTGACCCGGAAGACGACATAGGCGGAGAAGGCGACCACAGAAGAGGAGTAGCGTTTTATACCGGTAGACATGATATAGAGGACCTTCATCCCCAGGACAAGCTTGCCCGGTTTTTATCGAGAGAAGATACGGTGTGGGGTGTCGTTAAATACAAACATTATGAACAATTGAAAAAAGACAGAAAGGATATTTATGTCCGGTCTATCGCGAGGGCCGGTAAATATGTCCTGGTCACGAACAAACCGCCGCGGGCCATAGATAGTCGTTAGTCGGGGGTGGGATCTGGGATTTGGGAGTTAGGGGCTAGAGAATGAAGGATGTTCGTTCGTTTTACTCACTCGGATGAAAGAGGAAGGATGCGGATCAGCTGTAAGCTATAAGCTGGGACAGGAAAGGTAAGACTATTACAGGGGTTCATAAAAAGCTTAAAGCTTAAGGCTTAAAGCTTAAAGCTTTAATAAGGTGAACAAAGTGAGCGATCATTTCACCGTTCACTTATGTCTTCTGCCTTCTGTTTTCTGCCTTCTGTCTTCTGCCTTCTGAATTCTGAATGAGCTGGCAGCTGAAAAACACGGAGCATATATGGAAAAAAGGTTAAGCGTATCGTTTGTAATGCCTATGTATAACGAAAGCGATAATATACGAAAGACCATAGAGAACATAACCCTTGTAGCCCGGGAGATAGCGGATGATCATGAGATAGTCGTGGTCGATGACGGTTCCACAGACGACAGTGCCGGCATTGTCGCCGGTCTGGCGGAAAACAATACTGCTATCAGATGTTTCCGCCTTGAGAAAAACACCAAGTTCGGGGGAGCTTTCGCCCGGGCGTTTTACGAAGCCCGGAAAGACGTGATAATGTATATGGATTCCGATATGCCGGTAAGTATAGGTGATATCAGGGAGTCTTTCCCGCTGATATATGAAGCCGATATTGTCACCGGATACAGCAAGATAAACAAAGGCGATACCGTCAAAAGAAAGATCATTTCCGCTGTATATAATCTGATAGTGCAGTTATTGTTCGGGTTGTATATAGCCGACATAAATTCCGGTTACAAAATAGTCAGGAGGGACCTCGTAAAAGACCTGCGGTTTATATCATTAAGCCCTTTTATAGATGTTGAATTGTTTTTACATGCCAGAAGAAAAAATGGTGAAGTAAGGCAATTTCCCCTGATATTCAATCCACGGTCCGGAGGCAAGTCATATATAGCCAGGTTTCCGGTGATCGCCGCCACTTTCAGGGATATGATAAAGGTCTGGATGAACAGCAGAAAAAAGGCCTGATATTTACAGCGGATTCCAGGATCAAAAAATATGAAAAGATTAATAGTCAATGCCGATGATTGCGGTTTTTCCCCGGAAGTGAACCGCGCGGTAAAAGAATGCTTTTTAGCGCGCAGGATCACCGGTACAAGTGTAATGCCCGCCGGACCTGTTTTTGACCAGGCGGTAGAGATGTTGAGATCCATAGGCAGGACAGAAGCCGGAGTACATCTCAGTTTGACCGGGGCCCTGATCCCCTGCGCGCGTGACAAAGATAAAATAAGGACCCTTGTCTCAAAGGCCGGGGTTTTAAACGTTGACTATCATGAGTTTGCTCTCAGGTATCTGACCGGCAAAATAAAACGGGAACATATATTTAATGAATTGCGAGAACAGGTAAAGAAAGCGATCGATTCCGGGCTTGAGATCACACATATAGACAGCCATGAACATGTGCATATGTTTCCGGGGATATTCGATATTGTACTGGATCTTTCAGCGGGTTTCGGACTGAAGTATGTCAGGATCCCCCTGGAAAGCCATACCGTGTTATCAAGACTTTTTACCGCGAAAGATCTTTTGCGGCATTTGGCGTTAAAAACTGCCGTATATTCGAATTTAAGGAAGACGCAAAGCCATAAAATTAATTTCAACGACAGGTTTTATGGACATTTTCATTCCGGCCGGGTGAACGACGATGTCCTTTGTTTTGTGGTAAGCCATACAAATGAAGGGGTTACGGAATTAGCATTACATCCCGGTGATTTCAGGGATGAAACGGTCAGACAATATCCGCAGTATAAGAACGCGTCCGGTGAATACCGGGTGTTGTTGAGCGGTAAGTGGTTTGAACTTGCGAAAGAGGTGGGGGTCCGTCTTGTTTCTCACAGCGAAGCGTTTGCGGGGTAACTGTAGGGGCGTATTGCAATACGCCCTATAGCCCTGATCCACATCCGTCCTCTTTCATCCGAGTGAGTAAAACGAACGAACATCCTTCATTCTCTAGCCCCTAACCCCCAAATCCCAGCCCCTAAATCCCAACAAGCCTCTGTCACATAAGTGTTACGTGAATTATATTGATATTTAAGCCGGCGGATGGTAACCTTAATAACGTCCGGGCGAACGATTTTTCAAGTAATTTATATATGGTCCGGGCTGGAAACGGTTGAAGTAGATAGATGTAAGAAAAAAGGAGCTAGTCAGGATGAAGAAAAAAATTCTCTTTGTTTCCGATTTTGACAAAACATTGTCGACAGGGGATGTGGGATATATACTGAGTTCGAAGATCGGAGTGTCCGCCGAGCAGTTTGACCAGAAGATCGAAGCTATACAACGGAGAAATATCGTACAGCTGGGAGGGGAACTGGCTCATCTTATAATCCGTGATCCTGATTATGTGGGAAAGGTGAGCAAGGACCTTCTTTGTGAAGTGGGAAAAGAGGTCGGCTTGAAAAAAGGAGTAACGGAATTGATGAATATACTGGCTGAAGGTATCGATGATCATTGTTTCAGCACATATATTCTGTCCGCGGCTCCGAAAGAATGCGTGGAAAAATCGGTAGAACACATTTTCCCCGTAGAGAATATCTACGGGACCACATTTATTTATAAAGACAATATCGTTCAGGATGTTGACAGGACTAATGCCGGGCATGCGAAAGTGTCGACTCTCGATATGTTGAAACTGAAAGAAAATGTCACAAGAAACGACATAATATATGTCGGGGACGGGTCAAGTGATATACATGTCATGTTGCATGTCATGTCCTATAACGGTTATACGATAACTGTTTCTCCGGCGCCGTATATGGGCCATATAGGGCGGAGAAGTGTCATATCCGATAATGCGCTTTCCATTTTAGTGCCTATTCTCCAGGATATTTTGAAATATGACCAGGAGAAAGTACGGGCATTTTTCGAGAAAAAAGGGCACGCGATCATGGAATGGAACAGGGCCGATACAGAGTGGCTGGATATCGCGTAATGAGGCTATCAGTTTCCAGCCCATCCAGAAGTCAGAAAACAGAAGTCAGAATACAGAATACAGAAGGCAGAAGGCAGAATACAGAAGACAGAAGTTAGAAGTGATTGGTGAAATGATCGCTCACTTTGTTCACCTTATTTAAGCTTATAGCTGATCCACATCCTTCATTTTCTAATCACTGATCCCTAAATCCTATATCCCAAATCCCAGATCCCAACCCCTATCAATAATATCTTATAAATTATATTGATATTTATCCTCTTGAATGGTAATATATAACCTCTCAATTTGTTTGTCTGGAAATTGTTTGTATAAAAGGTGAAAGTGATCAATTTAAAAACGAGGGAGTCAGGTGTGAAGACGAAAAAGTATCCGATCTGCAAAAGGTATAAAGGCAATCCTATCTTGACGGGCAAAGATTTTCCTGTTGAAGCCGACATTAAAAATGTGTTCAATTCCGGTATCGTGAAATATAATGGTAAATACATAATGGTGTGCCGCGTAGAGAATTCCGCTTTATTTGATCATTTTTGGATCGCGGAAAGTACGGACGGGTACCATTTCAAACCGCGCCCTGAACCCCTGGAAATGCCCCATGATGACCCCGAGTTCAAGGAATATGCCTGCAGTATGTATTATGATCCGCGCGTGACTAAGATAGAGGACGCGTATTATATAGTCCACGCGGCGCATTCCGGGCATACTTGCCGTTTAAGCCTGGTAAAAACAGAGGATTTTGAGGATTTTCAATGGATGGGGTTTATTTCTGAAACGGACAATCGCAACGGGGTCCTGTTCCCGGAAAAGATCAATGGATTGTACGCCCGCCTTGACCGGCCTAATACCGGGGCGGGTACAGGTGATGTATGGGTATCTTATTCCCCGGATCTGATATTCTGGGGCAAAAGCAGATGCGTTTTCAGGAACTGGGAAGGTATACGATGGGCCTGGACAAAGATCGGCGCGGGAGCCGCACCGATCAAAACACCCGAAGGGTGGTTGAACATTTTCCATGGAGTACGCAGCCAGTGCAGGTCCCATTATGTCTACCAGCTGGGTGTTTGTCTTTTGGACCTGGATGACCCCTCAAATGTGAAAGCCATGTCCGAAGACGCTATCCTGATCCCCGAAGAGCAATATGAACTTGTGGGCCAAACCCCCAGTGTGGTGTTCACCTGCGGTGTCGTACCGGAAAATGACGGTGAAGTCAAACTGTATTACGGCGGTGCCGATACGGTTCAATGTGTCGCGACTACAAGCATAGAACGGCTCATCGACGCGTGTTATAATCGCTAAGATAAGGTTTTTAACAGGATAAAAGGAGGAGCAATGCAGGAAGCTAATAGTGTTAATGGGAAGAGGACCTTACGCGACCGCCTTCCGATCTTAACAAAAATGACTTATGGTCTCGGTACCGCGCTTGATATGTGGGGCTTGTGGTTATATCCGGCTGTCGCTTTCGCGGTTTTTAATATTTACCTGGGAGTCGAGCCGTGGCTGGTTGGTCTGGCGCTTACATTGATCCGGGTCTTTGACGCTATAGTCGATCCTCTGGTAGGGTGGTTGTCCGATAACCTGCGCTCCAAATACGGCCGCCGCCGTCCTTTTATCCTGATCGCCGGTATTTTAAGCGGCATATGTCTGCCTATTCTGTTTCTTGTATCACCGTCCTGGGCAAATATAAAATTTCTGAACGTGTCTGTGGTGTTCTGGTACATGATATTGTCCAATATGATCTATATCCCTATAATCAGCGCTTTTACCGTTCCTTACAATAGCCTGGGAGCCGAAATGTCGCCGGATTATGAAGAGAGGACGTCTATCATGGCGTATCGCAGCATGTCCCAGAAGGTCTCGGAGTTGGGTAATTTTTACGCGTTGCGTTTTACAAACCTGGCATGGTTTCTTATTCCCGGGACTGGACAAAAGAACACTTTACTGGGGCTGCAGGTATACACATCGATCCTGGGTCTGGTAATGGCGGTTTTTGCCGTAACTATTTTCTTCAGGGTGAAAGAACGTTATTATGATAAAGTCGTGGTCAAGGTTAAGGAAAAGATCTCTATACTGAGTTCTTTTGGTGAGACTCTCAGATGTAAGCCGTTCAGGAAGATGATGATCGTGGGCGCCGCTTTTACTTTAGGGACAAGTATGGTGGGTTCTTTGGGGTATTACGCGACGGTGTTCTATGTGGCCGGTGGTGATAAGATAGTCGGCGATAACTGGCAGTTCTGGATGGGTGTAGCTTTTATGCTGGGTGGTATTTTGGGCGTACCCCTTCACGCGTCGCTGGCGCATCATATCGGAAAACGCAAGGCAGTGGTGGTAGCCTGCCTGGTCGGTATATGCGGTTATGGTGGATCCTGGTTCTTGTATACGCCGGCTATTAAGTGGTTGCAGACGATCGCGTCGGGTCTAATGGGTATGGCAGCTGCTTCATTGTGGATGCTGCATAGTTCTATCGGAGCTGATATTATCGATTATGATGAGCTGAATACCGGTGAAAGAAGAGAAGGTTCTTTCACTGCCTGTGCTTCTTATATCCTTAAACTGGGCAATTCACTTGGATATTATTTTTCAGGGCTTATATTGACATGGGCGGGTTTTACCTGGAAACTCAAGGTCCAGGCGCCCGAGACGATATTCTGGATCCGGTCCAGTTTGGCTTGTCTGCCGGTGGTGGGCCTTATTATCGCTATTATCTTTGTTTTAAGTGTACAGTTGACGAAAAAAAGGTCGGAAGAGATACGTGGTATACTTGAAGAACGGAGAGGTACGGTTTAACCCGGTTTGTGTGGTAACTCCAAAAACTAACTTTTATTTTCTATTGACAAGGCAAAGACATATGCTACAATTATAACTATAATGATATAGCTTAATTTGCTATAAAGCCAGCTATTTTAAACGGTATTTATTACATCGGATTAGGCTTAATAATAGCAACAAATACGATGCTAAGTCTGATAAAGAAAAAAAATTTTTCAAAATCCTCTTTTTACTTACCAAACTACTTTTGCGCGCTAAATACAAACTTTTTAATTCCTTCCAGGGTTCAAACGGTGTTTAATATGGGTTTACATAAAGTGAAAGAGTTTCGATCATTATATAAACAAAGTTACTTTGCAAAGGAGTTATCATGAAGAAACAGGGTTTTATCATCGCTATTATGTTATTTTTCCTGTTGTATTCTTTTTCTTTCGTCCCGGTGGCGAAAGCCCAGATACCTACGGGCCAGGATATGGGGTCGGCCGGGCGTACCGCTGAGGATGAACAGAAAGCCTCTAAGATGAGGGAGAAACTTACCAAGAAAAAAGAAGAGCCTATCATTAAAGAAGACGGGATACAGCCCGAGGTCCCGGAGGAAAAAGCCTATACGGGCCCCAAGGTCCTTATAGAAAAGATCGAAGTCCAGGGGTCCACGATCCTTTCACCCGCGGAACTGGCTTCTATAACTTACCCTTATGAGGGAAAAGAACTTTCTCTCGATGATTTCAGGCAGGTAGCGGATGAGATATCGGATGCTTACAGGCAGAAAGGGTATGTTACTACCATAGCGTATCTCGCTCCGCAAAGGATAGAAAATAAAACACTGGTGATAACGGTTGCCGAAGGACGGGTGGGAGACATCAAAGTTTCAGGCAACAAATGGTTCGATTCCAATCTTCTGCTGGGTTATATCGATATGAAAAAAGGGGAGCTTTTTAATTATGATGATTTAAGGGAAGGGTTGAACTATATTAACGAAAGCCAGGACAGGAATGCCAGCGTGGTTCTCGAAAGAGGGGTGGATCCGGGGCAGACGGATGTAAATATCAATGTCGAAGACAAGTTGCCCCTGCATGTCACTCTCGGCTACAATAACCATCTTTCGCGATATTTGGAAAGGAATAAAGGTATAGTTGAGTTCAAATGCAACAACTTCATGGGCCTTGACCACATTATCGCGGGTGAAATACAGTTCGGTGAGGACGGCAGGTTCCAGTTGTATACCGGCAGATATTTGATGCCTATATTCACTCCCAGGAACAAACTGGGGATCCGGTACATACATCTTGACCAGGAACTTGGCGGTACTGTAGGACCGTTATTGATAAAAGGTAAAGGTGATATCATATCGGTTTTCTGGAATTGGAGGTTTTTCCAGTCTGAAAACCTGACAATGACTTTCAGCCCCGGGTTTGAGTATAAAGACATAGAGAACGAGTCTCTGGGTACGCTGCTTTCACAAGATCGTATTAGGATCGCGAGATTAGGGTTTGACCTGGACTGGACGGATCCCTGGAATGGAAGGACTATCATAACAAATGAACTGGATTTCGGCATACCGAATCTTTTTAACGGGCTTGATTATGATGATCCCAAAGGGAGCCGCGCCGGTACCGACGCGGGCGGACAGTTTGTAAAGAACGTTACAAATGCCGCCAGGATACAGGCTTTACCGTATGATCTGTCTTTTATGTTCAGGGGCGCTATGCAGGTATCCGCGAACGATCTTACGTCCACCGAACAGTTTAACATAGGGGGGCCGACTACGGTCCGGGGTTATCCTATCGCGGAATACGCGGGTGATAACGGGTATACCATAGCTACCGAGCTTTATGTGCCGCCTTATTTTTTACCTAAAGAATGGAAGGTTCCTTTTACGGATACCTCACTTTATGATGCTTTAAGGCTTGTAGGTTTCTGGGATTGGGGTCTGGTTACCGTAAGGACACCTTTAGTCGGTGAGACTGAGAGGCAGTTACTGCATAGTATAGGTCCGGCGGTACGGTTCAATATACCCGGCAGGATGGCTATTACGTTTGATTATGGATTCGCGCTGGGCCAGAAAGGGTCTGATGGTTCAAGATCAAGAGGATATGTTGAAGTAAAAGTATTTATCTGATATTGCATGGCATACCTGCGGGGAAAACCCCGCATAAAAAACCGGCTCTTCAAAGCGAGCCGGTTTTTTATTATTTCTTTAAATCCTTGTTAATATTTGTATATAAATATATAATAAAAACCATATGAAGACGTCCAGCAACAAACCGATCGGGGTATTCGATTCAGGAGTAGGGGGGCTTACAGTAGTAAGAAGCCTTCGTAAATACTTACCGTATGAAGATATAGTGTATTTCGGAGATACCGCCCGTGTGCCTTACGGCAATAAATCCAGAGATACTATCAGGCGTTTTTCGAGGGAAATAATAGATTTTCTGATTAAAAACGATGTAAAAGCTGTCATCGCGGCCTGCAATACGGCTTCGAGTCTGGCGGTTCCGGCGGTCAAAAAAGAATTCGGGATACCTGTAGTGGGGGTGATAGAGGCCGGGGTGGAAGAGGCGGTCAATGTCTCAAAGAACGGAAGAATAGGTGTTATAGGGACCGATTCCACCATATCAAGCTCGGCTTATGACAGGGAACTGAAAAAAGTCAGGTCTTCCTGGAAACTGTTTTCAAAAAGTTGTCCTTTGTTCGTCCCGCTGGTGGAAAACAGGTTTTTAA
>Ga0272443_10002726_pt1 | contig 21971 bp, 19 predicted proteins | sample SSMAcet12_FD_193581 | JGI IMG/M metagenome (GOLD analysis project Ga0272443, IMG submission 193581) | Marine sediment archaeal communities from Little Sippewissett salt marsh, Falmouth, MA, United States - SSM-Acet-12 | ecosystem: Environmental > Aquatic > Marine > Wetlands > Sediment ...
AGAAATAAGAAAGTATCTCAGGAAAAGACATATACGTAGCAATATATCGATTAACAAACGTAATTGGAAAAAACCAAAAGTTGGTAGGCCGACTAGGATGGAGAAAGAATCTTACAAGACGAATCGGAGTTGCGTTGAGAAATTCAATAGTTGGATAAAGACGAAGTTCAGAAGACTCACTGTGAGGTATGAAAAACTTGAATCATGCTTCATGGGTCTGCTGAACATCGCTTGCTTTTTGATGTACTGGCAGAAAATGCAAGCAGGCGAAATTTTGAAATAGGCTCCATGAAAATCCCGACCTGATAAGGTCGAAACATATCGGTTTTTATCTTGCGGGAGTGAGCCTTTGGCTTGTGTGTTTCTCATCGAAACACTGACATATCCAACGGGAAAGAGACTTCGCCTCAACTTCAGAAAAATGAGCTCCATAGATAGATTTACGTACGATGGCCCCCTCAAACTTGAGACATGATTCCAGGCATGGGCGGCAGGGGAATGAGCCCTAAGAAAATGAAGCAAATGATGAAACAGATGGGCATCAGCATCGACGAGATCGAAGGCGTAGAAGAGGTCATAATCAAGACCGCAGACAAAGAGATAGTCTTCAAAGATGCTGCAGTTACCGTGATGGACGCCCAAGGCAATAGATCGTATCAGGTAGTCGGAACTCCCGATGAAAGGCAGAGGACCATTGCCATACCCGACTCCGATGTGGAATTGGTGACTGCTCAGACAGGAGTTAGTCCTGAAGATGCGAGGGCAGCCTTGGAAGATAGCAACGGCGATCTTGCAGAGGCGATAGTGAAACTGAGCGAGAATTAAGGGCGATGTGCGTTGACGCCTTTCCCATAAAATTTGTTGTAACTAAACATTCTGAGAAAATCTCGCTATTATTTTTCCACTCAGAGCTCTTGAAGTTGTCTTCAGAAGGTATGTTGCTGCAGTTATGTCGTTGCAGTTTGAAGAACAGGTGAAACACAAGTGGACCAAGCAAGGCTCGAAGAGGAACTCAACCGAATCCTGCTGAAGATCGCCGAAGTTCAAGATGAGATCTGGGACCGGCTGGACGATCTGGAAAGAGAGGGGAACCTCTCCTGTCAGTTGGAAGATCTGGTCCGAGGTGTCATGAGAGACCTTGACTATTGGACTGATCAGTGCACCAAAACCTCAGAATCGCCGCCGATCCTCCTTAGGAGGATGCAAATCCAGTTGAAGAGGCTCCAGAAGGCGTCGGACCTGATAAAGACCTCGAAACGACACGAAAACAATCTTATGAGATGATGATCTTTGGCTAGAATCTCCATATCGAGCATGTTCCTCTGGGATCTCAACCCCCAAGAGATGGCAGCCACGCTCACCGAGGCAGGGTTGGAAGAGATAGAGTTCTGGGCAGAGACGCCTTGGTACTGGGAAGGTGGACGGCGCGAGGACCAACTAAAAGACATCAAGAGCGTGCTTGGCAAGTTCTGTACCACCGTTCACGCTCCTGTGATGGATCTCAATCCATCTTCTTACAATGACTTAGTACACTTGGCCACCATCAAAGAGTCGCTGAGAACGATCAACCTTGCAAAGTTTCTCGGTGCAAAAGTTATGACAATTCACCCAGGCAAAAGAACTGCCAAGCGGCCCGTAAGACAAGTGGAACTAGATAAGTTCCGAAAGTATCTGGAAGTATGTCTCGATTGCGCTCTGGAAATGGGCGTTCCCTTGGCCCTGGAAAATCTCGAGCCCGCGCTCTGGAGCATGTGCACGACCCCAGAGGAGATGGCTCCAATACTGGACGAATATCCCATCGGGTTGACCCTAGACATATCCCACGCCATTCCACCCCTCTCGTTGGCCCTTTCTTTCGTGGAGACTTTTTCTGACTTAATCCTGAACGTTCACGTGAGCGCCACCCATGAAAACATGAGGCATCTTCCTCCAAGCGACGGATCCGTAGATGAAGTGCTAACGGCCCTCAAAGATGTGGGATACAAAGGTCCTCTCACCCTGGAGCTTGATGACAAGAAATTTCCCGAGACCTTGTCAAGAGAGGACAAGGCCGGGGTCCTGATAGAAGAAAAAAGGCATTTAGAGGCCGTGTGGAAATGACCATCGACCAGATTTGGCGAAATCAGCTCATTTCGCCCTTTTTGAAGGCAGATTGTCCCTCTTGGAATGCGACTCCCAAGAACGCCGCCATAGAACTGGTCAGCCCAATTTCGGTTTCCTGGGTAGTCAAGTTCCTTCCCAGAGTTTCTTCGCTAGCAGAACCCTTTATGAATTTAGGTGCTTCCGTTGGGTCTGGAAGTCCAAGGAACGCGGCCTGAGAGGGTGTCAGTCCAATTTTGGTATCTTGAGTGGTCAAGTTCTTTCCCAGAGTTTCTTCACCAGCAGATCCCTTTACGAATTCAGGTGCTTCCGTCGGGTCTGGAAGTCCAAGGAACGCGGCCTGAGAGGATGTCAGTCCAATTTTGGTATCTTGAGTGGTCAAGTTCTTTCCCAGAGTTTCTTCACCAGCAGAACCTTTTACGAATTCAGGTGCTTCCGTCGGGTCTGGAAGTCCAAGGAACGCGGCCTGAGAGGATGTCAGTCCAATTTTGGTCTCCAGTGTGGTCTTGTTTATGGGCTGGTCCAGGAACTCGTCGAGCGAAGGAGTTCCGGTCACGTCGCCTTCAGGCAAAGACTCGTTTCCATCAGGTAGTGACTCGTTTCCATCAGGTAGTGACTCGTTTCCATCAGGTAGTGACTCATTTCCGTCAGGCGCGGTCGTGTTTTTATCTTCGGCATCGTCCAAGAAGGCCAGTATTGTATCGGTCGCAACAAGCTCTGAATCTGGATTCAGGTCCAAGGGGTCAGACACATCCTGACCCATCGCGGGCATCGCCATGATGAGCGCAGATAGTACCCCCACTAATACTACTGTAGATCTCATAATGTTGGGCATATGAGCAATCAGGGGGGATAAACTTTTCCGTGTACGTTTAGGGCGACTGCAGTGCTTAAATTTACTTTTCAGACTTGCTTGACAATTGTCCGAAATATATCTAGGACTTACGCAGTTGAACAGAAAAACTGCAACATGAAACACCAAACTGTCTAAAGCATGATATTCTTGACCGGCTCTCATGTGCTTGGTTTTAATTATCAAGTGCGTAACTCCTAATATCGTTACACCTACTCGGCACTTATTTTTCTGCGGTCCACCGCCTTCAGCTCCTCAGTGGTGGCGTCGGGATGTTCTGTCAGATATTTGGCCACTGCAGACTTATGCACCAAAGTGCAATCCACACAGCTCCAGATCCGCTTGCCCCGCTTGGATCTGATGAACTTTCCAAGCTCAGGGTCTTTGCAAGGGTAGAGCGGACAGAAGCAATGGGTGCAAACCTGGTCGGGAAGGTTGTGACAGGGGTAATACTCGCACTCTTCTGCGCTCATGTTTCTCACTGGCTCGTCTGCTGCCTTTCTGATCGAGCAGGGATTGTCAGAGACGAGTCCATCTGCGCCAAGCCGCCTCATCCACCTCGCTTCTTCAGGATCGTTGATGACCCAAGGGTAGACCTCTATTCCCTCTCTATGGGCCCTCTTGAAGAGGTTGGGATTGACCCTTCTTGGAAATATGACGTCAGCGTTCGCCCAGAGGGCGAGGTCTACTGGCTTTGTGGGTAAAGAAGAAATTATGATCCCGGTCTTGACGTCTGCGAGGTCTTTTATCTCTCGAACCGAGGCATGGTAGAAAGAAGATACTATCGCCTTTCGTCCTTCAACTTCTCGGGCTACCAGCTCTTCTAGCCCCTCGTCTTTCATCTCCACGACGATTCCCATGCCCAGCCCTTCGGCGAAAGTCGCGGCCTCTTTTAACGTGGGTATTTGTTCTCCTGCTTTCCCTCCAACTTCCAACTGTTTCAGCTCTGCAAGGGTCATGCCCTCTACTTTCCCAGAACCGTTGGTGGTGCGGTCGACTGTATCGTCGTGCATTACCACCAAAGATCCATCTTTGGAGATCCTAACGTCCACTTCAACGAAGTCGGCACCACAATTTGCGGCCACTTGGATGGCTTCGAGGGTGTTTTCGGGTGCCAAGTTCCTTGCGCCACGGTGCCCGATCACGATCGACATCGATAGGGAATTTCGCCTGGCTGATATATCATCTTTGCCTGATCATCTTTGTCCAGCATTTTTCTGTAGAGTGTGGTGAGGTCTCAGTTAGATCTCAAGACCTGCAACTTCCAGGGCAAGAGTTATACCGTAGGTGGATTCAACTTTCATCAGGATGCTAGATAATCTCGATAAGTTCACCAAACTGAAGAGGCACGTTGGAAGCGCCATCAACTTAGATCCGCTGCAGAGAGGCGGAATTCTTACTCCCGAAGCGAAGGAGGCCGCTTTGGAATGGGCAGACGGCTACTCTGTCTGCGACTTTTGCACAGGTGCGATGGACCAGATACAAAACCCGCCCATCAAGAGCTTTGTTCACGACGCTCTGCCTGAGTTTTTAGACATAGATCAGGTGAGGATCACACACGGTGCAAGAGAAGGAAAGTTTGCAGCCTTTCATGCCATTTGCGAGAAGGATAGCTATGTCGTTGCAGACGGAAACGCCCATTACACGACGCTTCTTGCAGCAGAATTGGCAGGCCTGAAAGTCGAGCAAGTTCCAGCAAGCGAAGGGCCTGATTACCGCGTCGATCCTGAAGGGTACAGAGACGTGATTCAGAAGGTAAAGGACAGAGGCGACAAGGTCGGCATGGCCGTGTTAACCTACCCAGACGGAAACTACGGCAACCTAGTTGATACGAAGAAAGTATCTCAAATCTGCCACGAAGAGGACGTTCCCTTGCTGCTGAACGGTGCCTACTCGGTTGGAAGGATGCCGATCAGCGCTCGCGATCTTGGCGTCGATGTCGTAATTGGAAGCGGCCACAAGTCTATGGCGTCTTGCGGTCCTATCGGTGTCTTGGGTGCAAGCGAAGAGTATGCGAAAGTGATCTTTCGAAAATCTGAGCTTGCCCCCAAAAAGGAGCTGGAACTTTTGGGCTGCACGCTTCGAGGCGCAGGTATCGTGACCATGATGGCAAGCTTTCCTCATGTGGTGGAACGGGTGAAACATTGGGATGAAGAGGTCGAGAAGGCGAGATGGTTTGCTTCAGAGATGGAAAAGATGGGACTTGTGCTTCAGGGGGATAGGCCCCACAGCCACGACCTGATGTTCTTCAAGTCTGATGTGCTCTACGAGATATCCAAGACCGCAAAGAAGGGGCGGTACTTCCTCTACAGAGACTTGAAGAAGAGGAATATCTTTGGGATCAAGCCTGGACTTACGAGGCAGTTCAAGCTGAGCACATATCTCCTCTCCGAAGACGACCTTCAGACCGTCCTGGACAGCTTCGAAGATATCATCGCCACCCATATCAAGGCATAAACTTTATGATGGATGCCCCGCTAGAGGGTGGCTGAGCGGCTGTGGTCCAGGGGTTAGGACATGAGCTTCCCAAGCTTGTAGCCCGGGTTCGATTCCCGGCAGCCGCACATACTTGTTTTTGTTGCATCTGTTGTTTCTGTTGCAATCGTTGCCACTGTTGCGCCGTTGGTCCTGTTGGCCCTTTGCCGCCCATTGCCCCCGTTGTTCCTTATCGCTCCTGCCGCACCAAGTCGCCTCTGTCGCTCCTTGTTGCCCCACGGTCACGATCCGTCAATTATATACCGACTGAAAGCGAGCATGACGTGCTCTGAAAGGGTTTGGGGAAACCCTATGAGCGGGGGTTAGAAATGAGAAAATGTTTGGCAATGTTAGCAGCGGCAGTCTTGATCTTCGGATCGATGTCGGCCGTCGTCGGCAAGGTTCAGGAGAAAAGCGATGCCAAAGACGGTCACCACAACGCAATCGTTGGAGAGGTCGAAAAGATCAACGAAAATAACAACGTCCCATATGGCCAGATCAAGAAGGCTGAAGACGGAAACTTGGCGAAAAGCATCCCATATGGCTTGATCGAGCAAGATGCTCGCCCTGACGGAACCTGCGCCAAAGGAGGGGTTGCAGGAAACTTCGCCCAAATCGCAGACATCGACGGCCAGATCCTCGGCGGTCATCACAACATGATAGTCGTGGAAAGCAGCCAGCTTGCAATCATCGGGCCTTCACAAGCTTCTGGGACAGGCGAACTTGGGCCTGAGAGCCCGAGCCTTAACCAGGTATCGGATATCGACAGCCAGATCTGTGGAGGCCACCACAACTTGGTATCGGTCGACAGCAGCCAGATCGCCTTGGCCGAAGACGCCACCACCGGCGATCTCGTCCAGGTTTCAGATATCGGCGGCCAGATCCTCGGCGGCCACCACAACACGATAATCGTGGAAAGCAGCCAGGCTTATTGACGCGAATTGAAGCAAGCGGCGCATCTCCTATGGGCCGCAGCTTAGCGTCTCCTCTCCGTCCGCCAGAATTGGATCGTAAGTCTCGCCTTCCTGGTGGCGTCTCTTCCTCTGTACTTCGTACGGATTCCGCGCGAGGAGGAGATGATGGGTGCGGAGTTCGGCGAGGAGTATCGGCAGTACGCGGAGAGGACCGGGCGGGTGGTGCCGCGGATTGGAAAATAGAGCGCCAGGGCCGGAAGGCTGCGGGCCCTCTTCCGCGGAATTTGTTTGTTCATAGCCTGCGGGACAGTCTCCCATTGGTGATCGGTTAAGACGAAAACCGGATGGACAGAGGGATTGGAGTAGCAACTCTAGCATGGTTTGATCAACCGAAGGGGGGCGATGTATGCTCTTTTTCAGAGTGAACGTCATTTCTATGATGCATAAATCGGGTGAAAGATGGGCCGGTTATGTGGCTCAAATTCCTTAACCGATCTCCGATGAGCACTATTCTGGCGAGAACCAATTAGTTTCATTGTTTTCCGGTGGCCTCGGTGAGGCGGGTCACGTTACTCTTGGTGAAGACGCCGTTGAAGTCACCGTAGCGGTGGATGTACTCGTTGACCAGCAAAGTGTTCTTCGAGGGCTGGGTGAAGGTCTGCTTTAGCCCTTCGTCGGGAGAGCCCACCAGATCTATCAGAAAGTCCATCCCATCCTCCTTCAACGCGGAATACGTGTCCTCGATCCGATCGGTCTGGAAGGCCATGTGGTGAACCCGAGCGCCGTAGTTGTGGACGAACTTCTCTGTGGGGCCTGACTCTTCTTCGCTTATGTAGGGCGAAATTCCCGTGGTGAAGACCATGGCAAAATCGGACTTTGAGAGCCTGGCCACATTGGTTATGGAGTTGAAGACCTTAACGTAGATGGCAAAGTCGAAGTTGTAGTTGGTCAGCTCCATGAACTCGATTATAGCAGCGTCCCGGTCTTCGGCCTTCAGCCTCGTTGCGACGTGGTCAAGGTGATTTATGTTCTGTAGGCAGTCTCGTTCCGGTTTTGCAAGGTCCCAGTCGAGAGGTTCGCTCTCGGGCGTTGCGTAGTCACCCCGGCTGCCATGCCATTGAATAAATCCCAAAGAGTTACCGGTAAACGGAGACGGCCTCGTCTGTATAAAAGAGTAACTTTCGGCTTCAATGATATCCTCTGTGAGGAACGAAACGCCCCTAGACTTCTGGATCGAGACGTATCTTTCCAGATTCTCCGTCCCGAAGACCAAAGTTTCCAGCCTGGTGTTTGGAAGGTGGTTCGATTTGGGATGGAGGTTCAGGGGCTGAAAAGGGTTTTCATTCCCCACCCTGGACCTTACGAGAAAATCTGCTGACCCCTCTTTCTTGAGAACGCAGGTTCTGTATTCCGGGTCCTGGAAGGCTTCGTCAAACTCAAGGCCGGTGTACCTCAAAAGCTCATTTGCAGCAGCCCTCTGTCGTTCAGTCTCGGTGTTTATGATCATGCATTCGAGTCCGTCCACGAGTCCATCCAGGCCATATCTCTTCCGATCCCACTCAACCCGGGCAACTTCCCGTTTCAGGTACTCGTCGCTGTTTCCAAAATCATAGACATGAGGTGATCCTGCATTGCATCGAGGACACCTGTCGCCATCTTCGTCAAAGACTTCCATGCACTTGGAACATACCACCTTTGTCATCTTCGTCCACCCCTCCGACTTCCAGATATTAATTAATATGATCACTTATAAATTCTTCTCCCGGATCGAGGCCCAATCTTGCTTGCCATCTTCGGCTCTGGATTTTTGGTTTTGGTGGTCGGCATTTCAATCCTCTGGATCTTCTGCCCTTATGCCACTCGATCGGACATCCACTACACGGGATCGACAGGTTTAAAGTTATAGAATTTTCTATGACGGTTGCGACCTCCAACAACATTTAACCAGGAGACTACCAGACATTTCAACAGCACTTATAAGGAAGGCAACGGCAACTTACCGATTCCTCAACTCATCCCGTACGCTCAAGACACTCGACTTTAGCTGCGGTACGTCCTTCTCGACCACGTCCCCAGATGAGTTCCAAATATAACCCGAAATACTGGTGGACCACTACGTCCTATATTCGGCACTTTGCCCTTAAAAGGCATATTTGTGTACAATAAGGGCGATAATCCATACCTAAAATACAAGAAATTTCACAAATGGGAAATTATTAAAATATTCTGTACGCAACTGCCGAATGTGGGTACGTCCCTCAGTCCAGCAATATCTCTCCAGGGGATCTTTGGATGCTCTTTTTTGAGGGGCTCTGGTAGCTTCGGATGATCATGTCCTGGAGGGATAAAGATCCCATGAACTCGGATTCGGTCACTCCCTTGGAGTAGTCCTCGATGAGATCGATGCATTCCAGTATATGATCCTGAAACACTCCGGGGTCTTTTTTCATAGTATCGGGACCTGTTCGGCCAGGATTCGATCTTTCAGCCGGGGATGCAACGATTTGTAGGTCAGGAGATCCACGCGCCGATTTACAGCGTCTTCTAGCTCGTTTTTGAGATGAGAGAGATCCAGAAGGCTTTTTCTGCCCTCAAACTCGATGAGGATGTCGATGTTGCTCTCCTCATTCATCTCGCCCCGCACGATGGACCCGAAGAAGGCCGCTCGCTTAACCTCGTTTTTCCGCAAGATTTCCAATATCGCGTCCTGCACGGCCTGCATCTGATCGCTCATAAAATTCCCAACGCTGTGCAAGTATTCATACCTTTTTATTATGTCGACGTTCTTCCAAGTGGTTGAAGGCTTTTACCGCCACCGTCTCGGCGGCCAGTGGCGCTATCCCTCAAGGCGACCAGGCGGCGCAGGCATCGGTCGCACCCCCTTTTCCGTCACATGGATAGGACCGGGCGAGTGGTTCCGCGGATCGGAAAAGAGTGCGTTAGGGCCATAGAACCGCAATCCTATCCCGGATTTTTTCCAGCATGCCTTCTTGCCCCGGATCGGAGAGGTCACCGGTCTTGCGTGTAGGATCCTGTGGATACTGCAACCCTCCCGGACCGTCGCCTATTTTTGTCATCCCAAGGGAAAGGGACTGTTATGCTGGACGACGTTTTCGATCTCATCTTCTTGATCGGCTTCTTTGCAGCCTCTGCGATCCGGGCCTTCTGGCTCACCAGGACGCCACACTGGTGGCGAAGGCGCGAGAAGGTTGCAGACGACCGCGAGAGAAAGCAGGACAGGCCGCTTCTGCTCCTCACCACTGCGGGCATGATCATCGTTCCCTTCCTCTACCTCTTCACGACCCGGCTGGACTTTGCAGACTACTCCCTCCCGGCCACGGCAAAGCTCGTTGTAGGCTCGCTTGGGGCCGCCCTTTTCGTCCAGGCCCTGTGGCTTCTCTGGCGGTCGCACGCAGACCTTGGTGAGAACTTCTCGCCGGGACTCCAGATCAAGAAGAAACACGCGCTCGTAACCAAAGGTGTGTACGGAGAGATCCGCCACCCCATGTACGCGGCGCACCTCCTCTGGGCGGTCGCTCAGCTTCTCCTCCTCCAGAACTGGATCGCAGGCCCCGCCTTCCTGGTCGCGTCTCTTCCTCTGTACTTCGCACGGATTCCGCGCGAGGAGGAGATGATGGAAGCGGAGTTCGGCGAGGAGTACCTGCGGTACGTGGAGAGGACCGGGCGGGTGGTGCCGCGTCTTTGGGGATAGCTCACCAGCGACGATTCGAAAGGGATTATTACTTAGGGCGCGCGGAGGGTCACGAATACCCCTTACCTTTAGGTCGGGGATGAAGTGAACCCTCGCCCGTTTTCCATGTTCTTAGGAGTTACGCAGTTGAGAGGGCTACGCCCGGATAACTGCAATTTGACCGTAAAACCGATAAAAGGGGTGGTCATAGCTGATCTGCAGCCTCTTTCACCAGCTTGTTGACTTCTCCAGGATCTGCCCGTCCACGGGTCTTCTTCATCACTTGGCCTACCACGAAGTTGAGTGCATTCTCGTTTCCGGACTTGTAATCTTCCAAAGCCTGGGTGCACTCTTTCATAGCTTCCTGGACGGCCGCCATGACAGCATTGTCCTCTGCCTTGGCAAGTCCTCTGGACTTCACAACATCTGCAGGACTTCCGCCATGATCCAGAATTTCGCGAATAACCTCTACTGCACCCTTCTCCGTGACCTTATCTCGCTTTAGCATGCCCAAAATCTCTACCATGTGGTCCTGGCTGAAGCTCTCGATGCCAACGTCGCGATAGTTGAGCTCACCTTTTAAGACGTCGGCTATCCAGACGGCTGCTTCCCTTGGTCGAGTCTGGCGGACCACATCCTCATAAAAGTTGGCCACCTTTATGTCCGAGGTGAGCGACTTGGCATGATCGTCAGCGATCCCGTACTGAGACTTGAACCGTTCTCTCTTTGCGTCCGGAAGCTCAGGAAGCTCAGCTTCGATTCGGGGCACCCAGTCTGCAATCTTCATCTGAACTAGATCTGGCTCTGGGAAGTAGCGGTAATCGTGCTCGCCGACCTTCGACCTTATGGAGACTGTAACCCCTCTCAACTCGTCGTAATGGCGTGTCTCCTGGATTACTTTCATTCCCCTCCGCTGGATGTTTCTCTGCCGTGTAATCTCGTAGGCCAGAGCCTTCTCGACACCTTTGTGACTGGATATGTTCTTGGCCTCGGTCCTAACGCCTCCCTTGAGGGATATGTTGGCATCAATCCTCATCGCCCCTTCTAGGTTCCCGTCGAAGACATCCAGATACTCCAAAATATTTCTCAGCTTGTCCAGGAACGCCCGGGCCTCCTTTGGCGATCTGAGATCTGGTTCGGTCACGATTTCGAGAAGTGGCATGCCACATCGGTTGTAATCTACCATGGTGTACTTGGCCCGGTCAATGGTTCCTGCGTGAACCAATCTTCCGGGGTCCTCTTCCATGTGAGCCCTGTTGATCCTGATGAGTCGATCATTTCCATCTTCGCCCTTGATGAGGATTTTTCCTTCAGTCCCTAGCGGATAATCGTACTGAGTTATTTGGAAGGCTTTGGGAAGGTCCGGATAGTAGTAGTTCTTCCTGTAGAACAAAGTTTCCTCTTGAACCTTGCAGTTCAGAGCAAGAGCCACCCTGATGGCGTATTCCACGGCCTTCTTGTTGACTACAGGAAGCGTTCCAGGCAGACCCAAACAGACTGGGCAAGTGTGTGTGTTCGGTGGAGCATCGTGATAATCTGTGGAACAGCCGCAGAACAGCTTGGACTTGAGCTTGTTGAACTGGACATGTACCTCCAGCCCGATAATCACGTCATTTTCCATTCAGATCACCTCCCCAGGCTTTGCATTGTGATAGGGCGTTGCTTTCTCATAGGCGTTTGCCGTTTTAAGAATTATCTTCTCCTGGAAGTGACCTCCTATCACCTGGAGACCTATGGGAAGCCCTTCGGCAAAACCACAAGGTAAGGATATGGCAGGAACACCTGCCAGGTTTATCGGCACCGTAAAGACGTCGGCCATGTAAAGTGACAGGGGATCCTGGATTCTCTCTCCGATTTTGAAGGCAGGGAATGGCATGGTCGGTGTAACCAAAACGTCCACATCCTGAAGAGCACGCTGGAAATCTTCTTTTATCAAAGTGCGGACTTTGAGAGCTTTTAGATAATACCGACCATAATAGCCAGCGGACAGGGCATACGTTCCAAGAAGGACTCTCTTCTTTACCTCTGGACCGAAACCGGCAGCTCTTATCCTAGAACAGGTAGTGTGCCAGTCCTTGTCGGTGCCTTCTCTCAGGCCGTAACGGAGACCGTCAAATCGGGCCAGGTTGGAGGAGGCTTCGCTCATGGCGATGATGTAGTAAGCTGCAAGAGCGTACTTGGTGTGAGGAAGGCTGACCTCTTTCCAGGTGGCTCCTTGATCTTCCAGCACAGAGATGGCATCCCAGACGGCTTTCTCGACATTCTCGTCGACGCCTTCGCCAAAATACTCCTTGGGAACTCCGCATCTGAGCCCCAAAACGCCTTCGTCAAGGTTATTTAGGTAGCCGCCTTCCGACTCGGCAGAAGTGGAATCTCTCGAATCGTGACCTGCTATGACCTCAAGGACCTGGGCGGTGTCCTCTACAGTTGTGGTGAGCGGCCCTATCTGCTCCAAGGAGTTGGCATAGGAGATCAGACCGTATCTTGAGACGAGGCCGTAAGTGGTCTTCAGTCCCACTATGCCGCAGAAGGAGGCAGGACACCGGATCGATCCGCCAGTATCCGAGCCCAGGGAACACGGTGCCTCACCTGCAGCCACCGCGGCCGAGCTTCCTCCGCTGGATCCTCCTGGAACTCGGTCCAGATCCCAGGGGTTTCGGGCAGTTCCAAAATAGCTGGTCTCCGTGGAAGTTCCCATACAGAACTCGTCCATGTTTGTCTTTCCCAGTATGATGGCCCCTTCCTCTTTGAGCCGCTCAATCACATGGGCATCGTAAGGTGGCACGTAACCTTGAAGTATCCTGGAGCTGCAGGTGGTCTCGATTCCCTTGGTGGATATCGAGTCCTTGATGGCTATGGGAATTCCTGCCATCTGCCCTTTCCAAGGAGACCTGTCGAACTCTTTTGCTCTTTCGAGGGCGATCTCCTCGGAAAGGGTGTTGTAAGCGTTCAGTTTGCTCCTTTTGATCCTCTCAAAGAGTGCAGCAACGTACTCTTCGGCAGATCCAGAAATGAGCTCCTCTTTAAGATCTCTCAACATGAGATCACACGATCCTTGGACTCTTGAAGTAGTCCTTTTCCCTTCTCGGCGCGTTACGCAGGGCTTCTTCCTGGGAAAGCGACTCTTTCGTCTCGTCTTCCCGGAAGACGTTGACCAAGTCCACCACCCTGTAGGTGGGCTCGACGTCTTCAGTGTCAAGCTCATCCAGTTGGTGGAAGTAATCAAGAACCGAATTGAATTGGGCCACGAAGTCGTCTTTCTCTTCCTCGGCGACCTTTATGGTGGCCAGCCAACCTATGTGATCCACATCTTCTCGTGTAATCATCCTATCCCACACCGCTTCATCTCTCTGATGGAGTAGCAAAATCCTCGGAGGCTATGAACCTTTTGCCGCAATTAGTGAAAACCGGATTGAAAAATAGATTTGTCCACAAACAAGATCGGGTAGCCCTCCAAGGGTGTTGTTGAACAATTCTACCTTGTCTGCTTTGGCTAATACGCCTGCTTCAATTGTTGATTTTACCACTGAGCGAATTGTGGCGGCAGACTCTGCTGTAAGCGAAGGTAATTCACGCCCCTGTGATGTCACCGATTGTGGATTGCCCTGAAATGCGATGAGATAGTGTCAATAACAACACTCTATAGGGTGTGTGCTGTTGCATGGAACATAAACGACATAAAAAAGGTTGCAGCGGACTCGCCGGGATTTGAACCCGGGATTGAGGCTCCGGAGGCCTCTGTGTTATCCAGACTATACTACGAGCCCAGCTAGCTTTCCAGTACGATCTCTATATTGACGTTTTTGGGAACCTGTATCCGCATGAGCTGCCTTAAAGCGCGCTCATCCGCATCCAGATCGATCATGCGCTTATGAACTCTCATTTCCCAGTGGTCCCAGGTGGCCGTGCCCTCACCATCGGGGCTCTTTCGACAAGGAACCACCATCCTTTTGGTAGGCAAGGGAACGGGACCTGCCATGTGAACCCCAGTTCTCTGGGCGATCCCTTTCACCTGGTCACAGATATTGTCCAGGCTTCGAGGATCTGTCCCAGAGAGCCTTATTCTGGCTTTCTGCATAACTCAACACCGAAAAACGTTGAGTTAGCGGGGGGTTATGTCCATGCACATACCCGCCGCAACAGTCTGACCCATATCTCTTATGGCGAACCTGCCCATTTGGGGAATCTCCTTGACCTTTTCGATCACCATGGGTTTGGTGGGCATCACCTTGATGATGGCAGCGTCACCAGCCTTGATGAAGGCAGGATTCTCTTCCTTGACAGCACCGGTCTTTGGATCAAGCTTGGCCATCAGTTCGGTCAGAGTGCAGGCGATCTGGGATGTGTGGCAGTGAAACACAGGGGTGTATCCCGCAGTAATGGCGCTGGGGTGCTGCAAGACCACGATCTGGGCCTTGAACTCCTTGGCCACCGTGGGCGGTGTGTCGGTATGCCCACAAACGTCACCTCTCCGGATATCATTTTTGCCAACGCCCCTCACGTTCCAGCCGATGTTGTCGCCGGGCAGAGCTTGTTCGTACTCTTCGTGGTGCATCTCGATGGACTTGACCTCACCGGTAACTCCTGCGGGCTCGAAGATGATATTGTCACCCTTCTTCAGAATGCCTGTCTCTACGCGGCCCACGGGTACGGTTCCTACACCTGAAATGGTGTAGACGTCCTGAACAGGCAACCTGAGCGGCAGGTTGGTCGGCTTTTCGGGTTGCTTCAGATCGTTCAGTGCCTGTAGCAACGAGGGTCCCTTGTACCAATTCAAGTTGTCACTGCCGCCAGCGACGTTGTCACCCACGAAAGCAGACACTGGTACGAAAGGTATCTCGTCGATCTTGAATCCTACCATCTGGAGCAGTTTTCCGACTTCTTCTTTGACCTCGTTGAACCGCTCCTCGCTGTAATCGGAAGCATCCATCTTGTTTACGGCGATGATCATCTGGCCGATTCCCAGGGTCCTCGAAAGGAAGACGTGCTCCTTGGTCTGGGCCATTACGCCGTCAGGTGCGGCCACTACCAACACTGCAGCGTCGGCCTGGCTGGCACCAGTGATCATGTTCTTGATAAAGTCTCTGTGACCGGGACAGTCCACAATAGTGAAATAGTACTTGTCGGTGTCGAACCTCTGGTGGGCGATGTCGATGGTAACGCCTCTTTCACGTTCCTCTTTGAGGCTGTCCATGACCCATGCAAACTCGAAACTGCCCTTACCCTTCGATTCGGCTTCTTTCTTGTACTTCTCGATGATGTGGGGAGAAATGGCCCCGGTGTCGAGCATCAGCCGGCCCACGAGAGTGGACTTACCGTGATCAACGTGTCCGATAAACGCCAAGTTCATATGTGGCTTCTCTTCTGCCATCCTTCATCTCCTCCAATTGACTCCTAACTCTGTGCTTCGTCCTCTTTGCGTTTAAATCTTTTCAGAGAATGTCTAAACCTTCAGATAATCGCTAGGCTTTGGCATCTCGGTCTTCAAGCCCTTTCTACCGCGAATCTGGCGGACGATCTCTTCCATCGAACCTGCAGGCACTGCCTCGAATCCCGCAAACTCGGTGCTCCAAAGAGCCCTGCCCTCGGTGGCGCCTCTGAGATCTCCCGCGAATCCGAAAAGCTCTGCCACAGGTGCCTTCGACTTGATGGTTATCATGTCGCCTTCGGTATCCATGCTCAGGATAATTCCTCTCCGGCCCTGAATCTCTGACATGGCGCCGCCCATCTGGTCCTGAGGAACTTGTATAAACACGTTCTGGAAGGGCTCTTGCAATACGGGGCTTGCCATGAGTATTCCGGCCTGAACTGCCTGTCTGACGGCAGGGATTACCTGAGCGGGGCCACGGTGAATGGCGTCTTCGTGAAGCTTTACGTCCATGAGCTTGGCTTTGATACCCTGAACAGGTTCTCTTGAGATGGGGCCGTTCTTGGTTGCTTCCTCAAACCCTTCGAGCATAAGCTCCATGGTCTCGCGAAGGTACTGGACGCCCTTTGTCATGTTCAGGAAGACGTTGGTTTCAGAGATGCCGACTATGTTCCTGGCTTCATCCTTTCCCATGCCCTTTTCCATCAGGATGTTTCTTCGTTCTAGCTCTTCCATCCTCATGGAAACTTCGCCTTCTTTGATGGCGTCCACGATTTCGGGTTCTAATGGCTCGATCTCGATGTAGAACCTGTTGTGGCGGTTGGGTGATTTGCCTTCAACGGCGCCTGGGGTATTGCCAGCGACGGATTCCCTGTAGACAACGATGGGTGGTGAAGTGATGATCTCTACGCCCTTGTCACGCTGAATCCTGTAAGCTACGATCTCCAGATGGAGCTCGCCCATGCCTGCCATAAGGTGCTCGCCAGTTTCCTCGTTGATGTGAATGTCCAGGGTTGGATCTTCTTTGGCAACCTGCCTCAAAACCTCAACCAGCTTGGGCAGATCGCGGGTGTTCTTTGCTTCCACCGCCACTGTGACCACGGGTTCGCTCACGTGTTTGATGTCTTCAAAGGCCGTCATGTCAGGTTCAGTGGATACTGTTGAGCCCACGAAGGCATCTCTGAGGCCTGTGACCGCTGCGATATTGCCTGCAGGAATTCGTTCCACTTCGATCCGGTCTGCTCCCATGAAGATCCCTGTCTGCTGGATCCTGTTAGTACGAGCGACACCGGATATGTTCAGTTCCATCCCCCTCTCGAGGGTACCGGAGAACAGTCTGCCTGTGGCCACCTCTCCTGCATGTGGGTCCACGGTAATATCTGTAACCATGAAGGCCACAGGCCCGTTGGGGTCGCAGGTGTTCATTGATTTAGCTACTTTTTTACCCTTGTCGCCATGCCAGATAACCTTGATACGTTCCTTCTGAGCATCTAAGGGGCTTGGCAGGAAGCGGATGACCATATCGTTGACCGCCAAGTAGAGGGGACACCTCTCGGCCAAGGATTTCATATCCTCTTTTTGACAGTAATCGTAGACCTCGTCGAACCCTATTTTGGTCTTTTGCATCTGAGGAACGCTAATGGCCCAGTTGTACAAAGCAGATCCGAAAGCCACGCTGCCGTTGGCTGCGTCGACCTTCCATCCTGCGTTGTACTTCTCCTCGTTCATGTTCCTAATGAGCTTATTTATGTTGTCGATCAGTTTGCCAAGGCGGATCTGCATCTCCTGTTTGTCCACCTTCAGCTCGTTGAGCATTCTGTCGACCTTGTTGACGAACAGAACGGGATGTACATTTTCTTTTAAGGCCTGCCTGAGAACCGTCTCAGTCTGGGGCATGGCGCCTTCTACTGCGTCCACTACCACCACGGCGCCATCCACGGCCCGCATTGCCCTTGTGACATCTCCACCGAAGTCAACGTGACCAGGTGTATCTATCATGTTGATGAGGTATTCCTCACCATCGAACTCGTGGACCATGGATACGTTAGCGGAATCTATAGTGATTCCACGAGCCTGCTCCAGCTCGTCGAAGTCCATAAAGAGCTGCCTGCCTGCGAGCTCCATAGATATCATGCCGGCCCCTGCCAGCAGGTTGTCAGAAAGAGTGGTCTTGCCGTGATCAATATGTGCGACTATACCTATGTTTCTGATTTTTTCTGGCTTGTCCATTAGCGCCTTTACGCGCTCAGCCATCTTCTTCCTCTTGCCCATATCACGCCTCGCGAAGTTTAAAATGAAAGTACGATCTTGAATGAAAGTACGATCTTGAATGAAAGTACGATCTTGAAGTCCTCGGTTCCATTTTCGTACACCTATATAAGCCTTGGGCCCCTATTTGGAGGCCCCCGTGGGGCGGAGATGGGCGATTTCGACTCGGCGAGTCCAAAGCCTGAAATGACGAAGATGGGATTATATGTCCGCCCAAGGCGCATCTCATCCCTTTTGGAGTATTATACGTATTGCACATATTGCACGTGTGTTGTATGTATTTGGGCCATTCATGCCCACTCCCAAAATATCGATCATATCGAACACGTTGACCACTATATCAAACATGGTGGCTATATAGGTGCATTCACATTTTGCCAGGTCTATTTGACGTGACCCCCACAGAAAGTTTCCATCGAAATTTGCCAATTATTTTGCGCTTTCTATTTGTATGCACTTTTCGTCGCTCCACTTTATCGTCAGTATATGATATGGATTTGATTATAATATTGTGAGTAAAGCTTATATCGATGAAGTAACACGGTCACAGGGTTTTCAAGATGGCACGCTTGGTAATGAAATTCGGAGGATCCTCGGTTGCTGACGGCGCAAAGCTCAGAAACGTAGGAAAGCTCGTCAAGAGCCTGAGCGGGGAAAACAAAATCGTGGTTGTGACCTCTGCTCTTGGGGGGGTCACAGATGACCTTCTACAATGCGCAAGAGATTCGGCAGGCGGCGACGAAGTAGAGCAGATAGTGACCTTTGTGGACAGGCTGAGCAAAAGGCACATCCGGGCCGCTATGGAAGCGATCGAAGATCCCCAGATCGTGAAAGAAGTAAAAGAGACTGTCATCCAGAGGCTTAGCGAGCTGGAGAAGGCCTACATAGGCATCTGCTATCTGGGTGAGCTGTCTGCAAGATCGATCGATCGGATATCGAGCTACGGGGAGCGCCTCGCAGCCCCGATACTTTCAGGGGTGTTGAGAGACCTCGGCCTGAAATCCAGCTATTACACCGGAGGCGAGGCCGGTATCATCACCAATAGCAACTACGGAAGCGCAAGGCCGCTTGGGGATACTTACGAGAAAGTAGCAGAGAAGTTGATGCCCCTAGATGAAGTTGCGGTGGTTACCGGTTTCATAGCCGAAGACGAGAGCGGAAACATCACCACACTTGGAAGAGGTGGATCCGACTTCACAGCATCCCTGATCGGCGCTGCGATAGGTGCAGACGAGATATGGTTCTGGAAAGACACGTCAGGCGTTTTGACCACCGATCCCAGGATCGTCTCCAAGGCGAAGAACATACCCCTCATATCTTACAGAGAGGCGATGGAGATGTCTTACTTTGGCGCAAAGGTGCTCCATCCAAGGGCGATCGAGCCTGCCATCAGCAAGGGAATTCCAGTGAGGGTGAAGTGTACCTTCAGCCCAGAAGACCCGGGAACCCTCATCGTGCAGGAAGGAATACCCCACAAGATCATAAAGGCGGTGACCCTCTACAACAACGCGGCCCTCTTGAACATATCCGGGGCCGAGATGATTGGAACACCGGGAATCGCCGCAAGGGCTTTCACAGCTTTGGCAGATACCGGTGTCAATATCGTCATGATAAGCCAGGGATCTTCAGAGTCGAACATATCAATAGTGATAGACGGAAACCAGCTCGAACCTGCCGAGATAGCGCTTCGGGCCGAGTTTCCAACAGATGTCGTAAGGGAGATCTCTCACGATAACGATGTCGCAGTCGTTGCAGTCGTTGGCGCAGGAATGGTTGGAACTCCTGGAGTTGCAAGCAAGGTATTTGGGGCGATGGGGCGAGCCAACATAAACGTGATGATGATAAGCCAAGGCTCTAGCGAGCACAACATATCCTTCGTTGTGAGTTCAGAAGAGGCAGAGAGGGCCGTTCAGGAGCTGCACAGAGAGTTTGGATTGGAGGACGGGACACAGGAGGAAGGTGCATGAAAAAGAAGCTCACATATGCCGAGTCCGGCGTGGACATAAGAAAGGAGAACGAGGCCATCTCCGCAATGAAAGGGGTAATGACCGGAAGGAGAAAGGGAATCGGTGCGCCCATAACCGATATCGGCCATTACGCTGGCCTGATCGATATGGGCGATTTTGCGATCGCCATGACCACAGATGGTGTGGGATCGAAGGTCTTGATCGCAAACGCCATGAAAAAGTGGGATACAGTCGGGATCGATTGCATGGCGATGAACGTAAACGACCTTCTCGTCTTGGGAATCGAGCCGCTCGCCTTCGTCGACTATCTCGCCCTCGAAAGGGTCGACCCGGAGATGACGGCCCAGATAGCAGTGGGGCTTGAGCGAGGCGCCGAGATCTCCAACATATCGATCGTGGGCGGAGAGACCGCGTCCCTTCCAGAGATCATAAACGGGTTCGACCTTGCAGGAGCCTGCATTGGGATGGTCAAGAAATACGAGATAATCACAGGAGAGAAGATCGAGAAGGGTGACTTGATCGTCGGACTTCCAAGCTCAGGGCTTCACAGCAACGGCTACACTCTTGCAAGAAAGATCGTCGAAGAGTCGGACTACACCTATTTCGACAAGATGCCAGGATCGAAAGACGGAAGGACCGTAGGCGAAGAGCTCCTGGAGCCCACCAGAATATATATGGAGGCGCTCGACCTCGTTGAGAGCTGCGATGTGCACGGGATGGCTCACGTCACAGGAAGCGGCCTTCTCAAGCTCCATCGGATTTCCGATTATGGCTTCGAGATCGACGATCCCCTGGAGCCTCAGCCTGTGTTCCGGTTCCTCCAGGAAGAGGGCAACGTCGACGAAGACGAGATGTACCGGACCTTCAACATGGGGATGGGCTGGGTCGTGATCTTGCCAGAAGAGGACGCCGAGGCGGCGCTCAAGATGACCGACGGAAAAGTTGTGGGCTCGATCACAGAGTCCGGGCTCAAGCTCGGGGAAATAGAGCTGAGATAAAAAGCGATGTAAAGGACGAGGGGCGGTTTTTGGCTTTCGGGGATGATCTTCCGGAGAAATGATGGAGCTTTCTGTGAGCCTCATCAAACCTTCTCTTCACATTTGTCGAGGTCTTTCTCAGCCGACTCCCGCCTGAATATCTTCTATCGGGGATGTAGCCCCTATTTCCTTTCTGGTGCTTCAGCCGTCTGGCCTCGACGATCTCTTCATTGTTCGGCAATTCTGGGCAATCTATCAACCAATTGAGAATGTCGTCGTATCGATCGCCTTTGCGGCCGAATAGCTTCATCCTGCTTCCCGCGCTCTTTCATCCAACTTGACGATCATGCTTGCGGTGCTGCAAAGTCGGCAACATTCATACAAGCCTTTCGGAAGTTATAAGTAGGTTGGAAATCGCAGAACTTTCGAGAGGGAGGTTTGGATGAAGTCGTTTATCACGTCAAGAATTATGTTGGCAATAGTTGTTACCCACATTCAGCAGGTGTAATTCTGTGATTTAGACATTTTTTTGATATATGTGTTAACTGTTGTATTGCCAAAATGTGGGTTAATTTTTAATTTTACGCGGCAACCCCCACACTCCAAACGCGTTTCCGCAAACCAATATTAAAAATGGAGTTATATACATATATCTTTTGCTTGTGTTCCGCACATCTTTTGTAGACGTAGGCCATATTTGATTTTTAGCCATGACCAGCTACACGAGCAAAGATTTGGTTCATCTCAGAATTGTGCATGGTGTCCCATAACCATTAAATGCTTTGCCCGTTATGGATCAGTTTATGGTCTGCAGAATGAGGATAAGGAAGAATACAAACAGGTTATGAGAGATCGAGCAGCTACACTTTACTGCCCTTTTGAAGAGTGTTGTGATCATGGTGAAACTGGGAAGGGAAACATAGTCTTCATACGAAAGTATGGCGAAGGTGCAACCCAAAATCTCTTTAAGTGTAAAACATGTGGAAAAACCTTTTCAGAACGGCGGGGTACACCCATTTTCAGCTGCAAACTAGATGAATAAACTGTTTATCAAATCGCAAAGTGTATTTGCGAAGGTAATGGCATTCGTACAACAGCACGTATTGTTGGCGTGAATAAAGACACTGTGGGGCCTGTGATCAAACATCTTGGTGAGCACGTAGACCAAATAACAGAGCACATGGTCCGCGAATATCATATCGAGGAATGCCAGTTGGACGAACTTTGGAGTTTTATTACTTCGGGAGCGCGGAGGGTCACGAATACCCCGTCCTTTAGGGCGGGGATGAAGTGAACCCTCGCCCGTTTTTCATGCTCCTTTAAATCGATAAAACATTAGTGACGGTTCATGGGGATCT
>Ga0272443_10002727_pt1 | contig 21962 bp, 29 predicted proteins | sample SSMAcet12_FD_193581 | JGI IMG/M metagenome (GOLD analysis project Ga0272443, IMG submission 193581) | Marine sediment archaeal communities from Little Sippewissett salt marsh, Falmouth, MA, United States - SSM-Acet-12 | ecosystem: Environmental > Aquatic > Marine > Wetlands > Sediment ...
CAAGAAGCAAAACCAAAATGTCTTCGAGTTTATCTATAATTCGCTGATTGCTCATTGGACAAATAACAGCTATCCTGAATTACTGTGAACGGTTACAATATATTTAATTGAATATTATATTTATTATTCCTGCGAAATATGCATTAGTCAAGACAGGACTCTGTTATAGGGGGTTGCAACTGGAAGATTATTGCACGCAGCCAGATGATGTAAAACGTATATATAACGACTTTATTATATTAGTCCCACATTCTACTGTGGTTTCCAGTCTGCATTTTCTTTGTATTCCATTAGTTCAATAACTGCTCCATCGGAGCTTTGGTAGAAACCAACGGTGGCAAATCCGACATCGAAAGGTTTCAGCAGTACTTCCATGTTCTTGCTGGCCTGCTCCAAATCATCTACTTGAAAGGCTATATGTGGTTGAGTGCGGACCGGACCTTTTACGGGAGAATCAGCCTCGAATCTTAACCACTCAATTTTATAAGGATGCTCATTTGGATTGGTTACCCATACGCGGGTTTCACAGACGAAATCCTCGTTTGGTTTGGGCTCCTCTGTAATAAAGCCGACATGATTGAACTTATACATAGGGGCCTCTTTTCTGCTGCTGCCGGTCGGACTGCAGCCAATTAACGGCATGATTAAAATTACAACGGCAATAATATAACCAATATGTTTTTTGAAATAATCACTTTTCCACCCTTGCTGATTTTTTATCCCAGGGTAACTACTTTACCTGAAGCGGCGGATTCGGCCGCGGCGCATATAACCTTAACTGCCATGCTGCTTTCTTCGGGGGGGACAACATCCGGCTTTTGGCCGATTCTTACGCAGTTGGTAAAATACCTCAGTTCGTTACGCAGGGCTCCGACACTTCTTCCATGCAGATAAGGCCAATAGGCGGTATCTGGTTTTCTTATGCCCGACTTGTCGTTGATTGTTACTCCTGCATCGCCGCAGTCAATATAAATTGCGCCTTCGGTACCTATGATTTCGAATCGTGCATCAATTTGAAACGGAGTATTTTCCGGCAACGACCACACCGATTCGATTACCCCGATCGCACCATTTTCAAAGCGGTACGTAGCCGAGCCGATATCATCATGTTCATGGCCGGTGACATTGAGCTCCTGAGCATATACCGTTTTAATGTTGCTTTCTGCGAACCATAACATAAGGTCGGTATCGTGAATACCGTCCCCAACTAGTGCGGAGATCTTACCCAGCACTTGATCACCTATCCAGGTAGCAAGATTTCGCGTAGCATGCATATAGACAATTTTACCGATTTTTCCCTGGCTTATTGCGTCTTTGGCTGCGGTCACCCGTGTGTCAAACCTGCAGACATGACCCACCATCAGGAATCCTTTCGCTTTTTGGGCGGTACTGACGATAGCATCACACTCGTCAACCTTGGCCGCCATGGGTTTTTCCAGAAAAACGTGTTTACCCGATTCCAGGGCGTGAACTGCTATTGGGTAATGGTCGGTATAGTGGGTTACGATATTAACGACGTCTATTTCATCGTCGGCCAGCAGGTCATGGTAATCTGTATAGGTTTTAGCGACCTCAAAACGATCCGCTACCTCTTTAAGCCTGTCCGGCCTGCGGGTACACACCGCGGCTAAATCGATGCCTTCCATATCCCGCAACACCTCGGCGTGTTTTTCACCGAAAAAGCCCAGTCCTATTATGCCGACTTTTACATTGCTCATATTCAAACCTCCTGTTTTTAGCCTATATATTTAAGAGGAGTTCTTTGTTTGCCTTCTTGCCTGAATTTAATTGCCTCGTCCACTATTTTGATTATGTCGTATTCCGGCTCATATCCCAACACCGAGCGTGACTTGCTCAGATCTATACAAAAATCGTGAAACTCCGGATTTTCAAACTCAACGATGGGTAAGCCAAGTTTTTCAGAGATATGTTTTGCCATAATATGATAGCTAAAGGGTGCCGGCCCGGAAACGTTAAAGGCTTCCCCCAGTGTCACTGGATTATCAATCGCCAGCATGATTGACTGCACCACATCCTTTATGTCCACCACATGCCTTATACAAGGCTTGCCCCCCGGATGAACCATACAGGCCACCGCATCTTCACCTTTTTCAAAGTAACCTTTTTGTTCTGCGGTGACGGCTATTTCCTTCCAGATAGGAACTCCCAGGTTAGGCTCTTTCAGGGTGGCGTGTGCCAGAATATCATCTTCGTCCATAACCCACGAGAACCGCAGCGCTGTAGCAGGCAGATTGTATTGGATTATGTACTGCTCTACCATTGTTTCTTCCAGCACCTTGGAAAACGCGTAGTATCCGGGATAGGCCCAGTGAGGATGACTTTCCGTAATAGGTATCGGCTGGGGATGATAATAGATTCCTGCCCTGGCATCCGAACCTGCCTGAATAAACTGCTTTATATGTCCACAGCGCATACTCGCGTCCAGCAGGAAAAATGTCCCTTTTACATTTACATCCATGAACAATTCCCGGTTTTCCTTTACCGTCGCCAGATGCAGTACGGCATCCATATCCTCCAGGGCTCTTTCGGCCAGATCCGGATCTGTCAGAGTCCCTTCTATGAATTCCACCCCCTCGATTTCAATGGGGTCGGGAAGAAACTGGATGGCCCTGACCTTATAACCGGCCTTCAGTATTTCCGGCAGCGCTGCTTTCCCGATCTTACCACTGCCTCCCGTTACTAAAATGTTTTTAACTCCCATTTTTATCATGAAACTCTCCAACTTGACTTTCGTAGTGTTATATCATGCTTAACGGTGTTAAAGGGTCTTATAGCGATCGTTTGTTTTTTTAACTGATTTCTAACGGCGTTGGCGTCTGTGCTGATAACGTCCTGAGCTTTTCCGCCGGCGGATTTTGGATAGGTCCGGTTTATCTCCCAGCCAGACCGGCTCGATCCGATTGGTCTCAATCAGGGTTTTTAAAGTTCCCAGGTCGCGATTTGTGTAAAAGGTCATCGCTATTCCCTTATGGCCCATACGCGCCGTACGGCCTGTACGGTGCGTGTAAGCATCGCACCCTGCCGGAAAGTCATAGTTGATCACATGACTGACATATCGAAAGTCCAGTCCTCTACTTGCCACATCCGTCGCCACCATTATCTTGACGCTTTTCTGTCGAAACCGATTAAACAAAGACGTTCGCTTGGATTGTTCCAGTCCCCCATGAATTGTCTCCACTGATTTTAGATTTTGTCGCACTTGGTTAAACAGCCTTACACAATTATCCCGCGAATTACAGAATATAATTGTTTGTATCGGCGTTTCCTGATTCAGGTACTCTAAAAGCACATCCAGGCGTTTACCGTGAGCCACTTGTATAAATTGATGTTGCAGATTCTGTGGGGCGATCTGCATAATGTTCAATTCGATCGTGACCGGATTATGAAGATATTTCTGGGCCAGCTTTTTGACCTGGGTAGGCATGGTGGCGGAGAAAAACAGTGTTTGATGTTTATGCACCAGGCAGGAAAAAATAAATTCCACATCGTCGATAAAACCCATCTTGAGCATCTCGTCCGCCTCATCCAGCACAAAGGTACGTACTTCCGACAGACTCAGCGGACTTCTATGCAGCAGATCAATCAGCCGGCCCGGCGTGGCCACCAGAACATGCACGCCGTGCTCCAGCTTCATCTTTTGAATCTGCATGGAGAATCCTCCATAGACGGCAAATGGGGCCACATTTGTTTTTCGCGCTATCCCGGCCAACTCCTGGACGTATTGCAGGGCCAACTCCCGGGTTGGCACAACTATAAGGGCTTGTACCGCATTGAGCGACTCATCAACCGCCTGAACCACCGGTACCCCACACGCACTGGTCTTACCCGAGCCCGTCTCCGCCCTGGCTAACAGGTCTCGCCCCTCCAGGATATGCGGAAAGGTCTGCTCCTGCACCGGAGTTAACTCGGCGTAGCCCATATCTTCCAATCCCACCTGAATCTCCGGTTTTAGCTTAAGTTCGCGAAACTTCATCTTTATCCAATCATTTTTGTATTTGCAGACATAAACTCTACATAATATCATATTTCTCATACAATACAATGGTTGTTCTGAGAGGTCTGGATTTATTAGATATGTATATGGGTATAGCTGATTTGAGCCAGCGCTTCGGTGGCATACTGAACCTCATCCAGGCTGGTAAAAGGTCCGGTACTAAAGCGGGTAGTGCCTCCCCCCTCCAGGGTCCCCAGACTCTTATGGGCCAGCGGGGCACAATGTAAGCCGGGACGAGTTAATAGATTAAAGCGTTCCTCGAGTATGGCACTCAGTTCCGTAGGTTCGTAACCTTCAATCGTAACGCTGAATACTCCCACTCGCTTTTCGGGATCTTTCGGACCATAAACTTTAAGACCGGGTATATCGCTGAGGTCTTCCAGAAAGGCCGAGCATAATTCCATTTCATCAGCGCGCACCTTATCAACAGATTCTTTGAGTAGGTAAGCAATGCCTGCTTGTAGTCCGGCGATGCCGTGCAGGTTGTGACTGCCGGATTCAAAACGGTCAGGCAGGAAGTCGGGTTGGATGGGACTTTCGCTACGCGAGCCGGTACCGCCTTCCCTTATGGGCTGCAATTGATTTTCCAACTCCTTACGAATATACAATGCTCCTGTCCCCAAAGGCCCCAGTAAACCTTTATGGCCGGGCATGGCCAGCAAATCTACGGGAATTTCTTGCACATTAATAGGAAGATGACCCGCCGTTTGGGCTGCATCTACAAGATAGGTTATTCCCAGCTCGCGCGCTATTTCACCCACCGCTTTTATATCCTGTATAACACCGCACACATTACTCCCATGGATCATGGCAATCAATTTGGTATTTCCCCTGACGGCCCGACGAACATCATTCGGATCAATAAATCCCTCTCCATCGGCGGAAATATAGGTGACTTCAATACCCAACTGCTCCTGCAGTGCATGTAACGGACGCAAAACGGAATTATGGTCCATGCAGGTGGTGATTACATGAGCATCCCCATCGGTTATTATTCCTTTAATCGCCAGCACCAGACTGTCGGTACAATTGAAGGTCAAAATGATATGGTCGTTCTCAGCGGCCCCGATTAATTTCGCCAAATTCCTCCGAGTCTGGTGTATTATCTCGCCTGCCTCTACTGCCTGGCTATAGGTTCCTCTCCCTGCCGAGGCTCCAATCTCCCGCCCATAGCTGACCATGGCCTCAAGTACCCCCGGTGGCTTGGGAAAGCTGGTGGCTGCGTTGTCGAAATATATGCTTTGGTTCATTGTTAAATCCATAAAAGTATAAAAATATTCGTTTCTATTTTATTGTATATAACATCTATAGGAATTCTAGTGTATAATGTTTTTTAAGAGGCCGCTAGGCTGATTTCGCGTGTAACATGTTGTCAATAAATACATTATGTTTTTTGTGGTTGGCTATCGGACCAAAAATTTCCCCTATGATTTTTCCTTAAATACCCCTGGAAATTGACATCAGTATATGATAGTATCCTGTTCTTTATGACAGCCTCGCTTGGCTGACGATATATATTATAGAATTTTGCCCTGGGGCCGTAGCTCAGTTGGGAGAGCGCTTGCATGGCATGCAAGAGGTCGTGGGTTCGACTCCCATCGGCTCCATTTCTAACCTATTGCAGGTCATGGCGTTATGGTTTTAGGGGAATCAATTTCATTATATCTTAAAAGTGTAGTACTACACTTTTAGTTACTTAGTATCTTGTTAATGAGTTTTTAATCCTCATTTTATGCGTTAGAAAACTGTTTTTTGAATCACTGTATTAGAATTATTCCCCAAGATCGCCTGCAATATTAAAGGAGGTCTTCATGTATATACGACAACTCCTTCAGTCATGCGAAGATCAAGTTTTGCTATCAAGAACATACGGACAACTAATGCGAATTTCGTCTTTGTAATTATTTACAGCGGAAGTATTAATGACCGAAAAAAAGAGTTGTGAAAGCAACCGAAAGCCAGCCAAGAAGCAATATAGCGCTAAAATATACTGGCTAAAACTCAATCTGACAGACACGTTAATTTAACACTTTTGCAGATAATTGGCTGTACGATCTAATTTAGCATTACTTCTTTTGCTATAGAGAGTGAATTCAATAACCTTACTTTGGCGTTTTTTCTAATAGATATTTCCCGCTATGAATGCGGGTCATTGGATAAGAACAATTTTATTCTTTGACTGGAAAAGTTATTAGGTCATTAATTAAAGAATAAAATATCGGAGCGATTCTTATGGAAACATACGCACCCACCCGAAAAGAAGCGTTTGAACTTTTAAAAGAGTATAATCAGGATGAAAGCCTGATAAGGCACGCCCTTGCTGTCGAGGCAGTTGTGAGACATTTTGCGAAAAAGGTTGGTGAAGATGAGGAAAAATGTGGCGTAATTGGTCTGAGCCACGATCTTGACTATGAAATGTTTTCTCAGCAACACTGCAAAAAAGACTGAAGACTTGAAAATCGGCGTTGGCAGAATCGTAAAAATTAAAGATTTGACATAAATTCATTGAGGTATTTTATGGAAATTGTTAACTATCGACCAATCGGAATAATTCATTCGCCGTTTAAAGAGCATGTTGGTATCCCCCGGCAGGCGGTAGGCGCTTCAGAGATAAAGGGCAATATCGAAATATTCGAAGAGTTTGGAGAGGGGCTTTTAGACCTGGAAGGATTCAGCCATATAATAGTGATATTTTATCTGCATAAGGTCACTAATCCGAGTTTGAAGGCCTGGCCACCCTGGGACGATAAAGAACATGGGGTGTTCGCCACACGCAGCCCACATAGGCCAAATCCGATTGGCTTATCAGTGGTACGACTCGATAGCAGGGATAAAAATATCCTGCATATATCAGGTATAGATATGATGGATGGTACACCGGTGTTAGATATTAAGCCCTATATCCCTGATTTAAATCCGAACAAGGATATCAGGATCGGCTGGCTAACCGGTAAAATTGAAGGAATGAACAAAAGCAAATCCGGTGACCGCTAATTTATAATATATAATTGAAGATATCATGAAATGTAAATGGTATAACATCTGTCCGTTGAGAAGATTTGAAAGACAGGGAAAATTGGCTCGAGCTTGGTTTCATGAATTTTGTACCTCGAACGATAACTGGCAGAATTGTAAAAGATACCAGTTAGAAGAGAAAGGTATTTCCCACCCTGACAATATGCTGCCCAATGGAGAAATTGATTATTCTATCGACATATATAGTGATTAGCTATTTCCACAGATTTAATCTGCTTCTCTTCTAGTGTCATTATTTTACTTTTTACGGCCGGTAATGTAAATCCACGCATCAGGTGTGAATGGGAGGTAAACTTACGGTGGACCAATATGTCCCTGAACTAGCCGCTCTTATAGTTTCTGGTATAAGGAGATTTGCAAAAGACTAATTTTGACAACAACACATTTGCATTGGCGTAATTTACGGCAAACAGAACCGAAACCTGAGTATATACAACAATTGCAATATAAGCATATAACTGTATAATAGTTGTAATGAGTCCTAAAACTTATGAAAAAAAAGATGTAATCTTAGACAGCATAGCCGATGGTGTATTTACTGTCGATAAAAATTGGCGTATTACTACATATAACCGAGCTGCTGAGCAAATAACCGGAATACCTCGCAAAAAAGCAATAGGCCAGATCTGTAAAGATGTGTTACGCGCCGATGTTTGTGAAACTGACTGTGCTCTAAGGCACACAATGGATACAGGTAAACCAGTAATTAATAAACCTGTACATATAATAAATGCACAAGGCAGACGCAGGGCTATTACAATATCTACAGCCTTGCTTAAAGACATAAATGGACAGGTTATAGGAGGCGTGGAAACATTTCGTGACATGACCGTTGTGGAAGAACTGAGGAAACAGGTTAAAAAACAGTACAGTTGTGAAGATATCATCAGTCGAAATCATAAAATTCAGGGATTATTTAACATTCTGCCTCAAATTGCCCTAAGTGATTGTACGGTCTTGATTGAAGGTCAAACAGGAACGGGAAAGGAACTTTTTGCCAGGGCTATTCACAATATAAGTGCGCGTAAAGACAAACCATTTATTCCTGTTAACTGCAGTGCACTTCCCGACACTTTACTGGAATCGGAACTATTCGGTTATAAAGCTGGCGCCTTTACTGATGCCAAAAAGGACAAACCCGGTCGATTCGCTCTGGCTGAAGGCGGAACCATTTTTCTTGATGAAATTGGAGAAATGTCTTCTTCAGTACAGGTAAAGCTTTTGCGGGTACTACAGGAAAAAACATACGAACCGGTTGGTGCCACATCTTTCGAAAAAGCCGATGTAAGGATTGTTACTGCTACCAATAAAGATTTAGCTAAATGTGTGGAGGAAAATAAGTTTAGAGACGATCTTTATTATCGTATCAATATTGTTAAATTATACCTGCCGCCGTTGAAGGAAAGAAGAGAAGATATTCCATTACTGGTTGACCATTTTATCGGTAAATTCAATCGTACTTATAACAAAAATATTTGCTGTCTGAGTGATGATGCTATTACAGCGCTTATGAGTTATGAATTCGGTGGTAATATAAGAGAGCTGGAAAACATTATTGAACGCAGCTTTATCCTTTGTCATGGCGATGTTATTGAAGCCAAGCATTTACCATCATCGATTCAGCAGGATGCCAAAAGCAAGGTGCCTGATATTGGAGAGTTCAGATCTTTAAAACAGATGGAGGCACTAATGATAGAAAGAGCCCTGCGTAGAAACGGTGGCAATCGCCATGCGGCAGCGAAAGAGCTGGGAATAAATGCCAGCACATTATTTAGAAAGCTGAAAAGCCTGGACATACAGGCAGAATAGCCTTTTTTCTTTTACTGCCCACTTCATCCCGAAAGTACTAAAGTATTGCAAATTGCAATATCGCCCTCTTAATAACCATCTCATTTTGCAATAGAACAGGGTAACCCCCTTTTGTTTTGTTCGCCATATATGCGCATAATACCCTTTATAACAAGAACTTATGTTACAGTTGATATAACACTCAATCATTTGGCATAGAAGTTGCTCTATGCAAAAATGGAGATTGCTTATGAAAATTGCAATACCAGTTTGGCAAGGTAGTGTTTCGAGTGTCTTTGATTTTGCCCATAAACTGTTGCTCGTTGAGTTGGATAAAGGCACAGAAAAAAGCCGCAAAGAAATTGCGTTAACAGGGCAAAGCTGCCAAGAAAGAGCAGCTAAATTAAGGCAGCTAGGTACGGATGTGCTCATTTGCGGAGCAATCTCCCGGCCTTTAGCTTTTATGTTAGATAGCATAGGAATCGAGGTGTTGCCATTTGTTACAGGTACGACAGAGCAGATTTTGGATGCATATAACTCCGGTGAATTATATCAACCGCAATATGCCTTGCCGAATTATTGGAAAGGCGCGCGCAGATCTTTCCGGAGACATCGAGGCAGGCGCGGTAGGAAATGGCAAAGGCAATAATAAATAATTTAAGGTGTGGATAAGTTTGGCGCAACCGAAGGGGACAGAGTCTAAGAAAATAAAAAGAAAGGGAAAAATGAAAGTAGCGATAACATCACAAGGAAAAGAGTTGACAAGCGAGGTTGACCTTAGATTTGGCAGGGCAAAATATTTGCTAGTGGCTGATACAAAAACTGAAGAATTCCAGGTACATGATAATGAGGTAAATCTAAATGCTGCACAAGGTGCAGGAATCCAAACCGGAAAAAACATAGTCAGTCTTGGTGTCGGGGCGGTGATAACCGGCAACGTAGGCCCAAATGCATTTAAGACGCTTAATGCAGCCGATGTAAAGATATTTCTAGCTGAGAAGCAGACTGTTGCCAATGCCATAGATTTATTTAAGGCAGGTAAACTTAAAGAAGTGGACCAAGCAAATGTTGAAGGGCACTGGATTTAGAATTTAGGATTTAGGGAAGTAAAAGCAATTATGAAGATATTTTTAGATTGTATTCCGTGTTTTGTTCGTCAGGCCCTGGATTCGGCAAAGCTAGCCACACATGATGGGCAAATACACGAACAGGTAGTGCGAGAAACTCTGCGTTTAGCGGCTGATTTAGATATGAGGCAGAGCCCACCGGCGATCGGCCAGAAGATACATAGACTAATTAGAAAATTGATTGGCAACAATGATCCATATTACCGGATAAAGGAACAGTTTAACGATTTGGCTTTGAGCTTGTATCCCGAATTAGAAAATCGTGTCAAAACTTCAACAAATCCGTTTGCAACAGCAGTTCGACTGGCTATTGCGGGTAATATCATCGATTTAGGCGTAAAAACTTCATTGGCTCCGTCGGATATTGAGGAAACAATCAAAAAGTGCCTGAACGAACATCTCGACGAAATTCAAGTAGAGCAATTTAAGGAGGCTGTGGCTAAAGCGGAAAAAATTTTATATTTGGCAGATAACGCAGGTGAGATTGTTTTTGATCGTTTGTTGATTGAGCAGTTACCCGGCCAAAAGGTAACCGTAGTTGTTAAAGGCGAACCGGTTATAAATGATGCTAACATGGAAGACGCAAAAGTTGCCGGCTTAACCGATATAGTAGAAGTAGTCGACAATGGCTCTGATGCGCCGGGAACAATTTTAGAAAGTTGCTCTCAATCTTTCAGGGACCGTTTTAACAAAGCTGATTTGATTATAGCCAAGGGCCAAGGTAATTACGAGACAATCAGCGACATAGATAAAAATATATTTTTCATACTTAAGGCAAAGTGCCCAGTTATTGCCAGGGATTTAGGTTGTAAGGTTGGTGAAATGATTTTGAGAAGAGGTGAAAAGTATGAGAAACGTATGATGATGGAATTATTGATGTGATTAAGGAAGCTTAATAAATGACAGGTAGAGATGCTGGTTTTTATGCAGGCTATCCCGTACCAGGCTATATGAATCCTGTTGGCAGTAGGGTAGGTTTTTATGGTGCAGCCGTACCAAGGTTTGGGCCATATGATGCTGGTGCATACGGTCATAGAGCCGGTTACGGCGTACCTTATGTTGGTTACGGTAATCCGCGACTTGGCAGAGGTTTTGGTTTTGGCCGAGGTTTCGGTCGAGGCAGAGGCTGGGGCAGAGGTCGTGGTGGTGGCAGATTTGGTTATTGGTAACAGATAAAATTCGCAATTAACTGCTCAGTAGTTGATCGCAGAAAGGATGAATATTATGCCAAGAGGCGACGGTACAGGTCCTAGTGGTCAAGGGCCCGGCACAGGACGTGGTATGGGCCGAGCTCAGGGCCAAGGTAGAGGTAGAATGGGAGGACCATTTGCTGCAGGTCCGGGCGGAACTTGTGTGTGCCCAAGCTGCGGAGCAACGGCCGCCCATATTGCTGGACAGCCGTGTAATCAAACAAGCTGTCCAAAGTGTGGTACTAAAATGACAAGAAGTTAACTTTTTTGATTTGAAAGGAGTTTATCATGCCAGGTGGAGATGGAACAGGTCCTGCAGGTATGGGATCAATGACAGGTAGAGCTGCTGGTTTTTGTGCCGGCTATCCGGTACCGGGCTATGCCAACCCTGTAGGCGGACGTGGTATGGGTATGGGCTGGGGCCGAGGCGGCGGCCGGGGCCGCCGTAACTGGTATTACGCTACCGGCCTTCCGGGTTGGGCAAGAGCTGGTTACGGTATGCCTGCTTGGGGCGGATATGCTGGCGGTGCTTATGGTTATCCAACCACATATCCAGGCGGTTTCCCCGCTGGCCCCACTGCCGAGCAAGAGCAGCAAGCGTTGGAAAAGCAATCAGAATATTTGCAGCAGTCACTCGATGATATTAACAAGCGCATCGAAGAGCTGGAAAAAGAAAAGTCAAAATAATAAAAAGCTGTCTGAGGAAATACAAAAAAGAGCAAGTTGCTTGCTCTTCCTGAGGTTTGTTTTGTGGGTTAAGGTGCGCTAATATCTCGGAAGGATTTACTGCATGGCTAAAAAAATTGTTATTATGGGTGGCGTGGCCGGCGGAGCCTCAGCGGCAGCCAGGTTGAGACGTCTGGACGAAGATGCTGAAATAGTCTTGTTGGAGAGGGGAGAATATATCTCTTTTGCTAATTGCGGTCTGCCATATTACATAGGCCAAGTCATAAAAAACCGTGATGATTTGCTTGTACAAACACCGGAAAAGTTTAAGAACAGATTTAACATCGATGTAAGAGTCAAAAGTGAAGTAATAGAGATAGATTCTAAGAAAAACCAGATCAAAATAAAGGATTTGTTATCTAAGGAAACGTATAGTGAAAAATATGACAGGCTAATTATCTCTCCGGGTGCAGAACCAAGCAGGCCGCCTATACAAGGAATTGATTCATCCCGTATCTTTACGCTGCGGAGTATACCGGATGCAGATGCTATCAATAACTTTATTGCAGAACACAAACCAAAACGTGCAGTTGTTATCGGTGGTGGTTACATAGGTCTGGAAATGGCCGAGAACCTCAGGCACCGCGGTTTATTGGTTGCGATAGTAGAAATGCTCGATCAGGTAATGCCAACTCTAGATAAGGAAATGGCTGCTTCCCTACACGAGCATCTAAATGAACAAAGCGTGGCTTTGTGGTTAAGTGATGGGGTTACTGGATTTCGCCAGAGTAATGAAAAATTAATAGTGTCTCTAAAATCCGGCATGGAACTTTCCTGTGATATGGCGGTACTGGCTATAGGTGTGAGACCGGAGATCAAGTTAGCCAAAGAAGCAGGTTTGGAAATTGGCAGCACAGGAGGAATAAAGGTAGATGAGCATTTACGGACAAGTAATCCTGACATTTTTGCTGTCGGAGATGCCATTGAGGTTGAACATTTTGTCTTGAAAAAGCCGGTTTTAATTCCTCTGGCTGGTCCGGCTAACAAACAAGGCAGAATAGTGGCAGATAACATAGCTGGGCGGGATGTAAAATACAAAGGCACCCAGGGTACGGCTGTACTTAAAGTATTTGATTTAGCCGTAGCAATGACGGGAGCAACCGAGAAAGAGCTGCGAAAAACTGAAATAGACTACGAAAAAGTATATATCCATCCAGCCAACCATGTCGGTTATTATCCGGGTGCACAGCAGATGCATATTAAGATTATTTTTAGCAAACCGGAGGGAAAAGTCTTGGGTGTTCAAATTGTTGGTAAAGACGGTGTGGATAAAAGAATCGATGTGTTTGCCACTGCTATTCGTTGCGGCTTGAAGGTTTTTGACCTTCAAGATTTAGAATTAGCTTACGCTCCTCCCTATGGCAGTGGAAAGGATCCGGTAAATATGGCTGGTTACGCGGCGGGTAATATTTTAGATAATACTGCCGATATCAGGCATTTTGAACAACTGGATGAAAATGATTTTCTGCTCGATGTTCGTTCACCCACCGAAGTTGCCAAAGGAAGTATAAAGGGAGCATTAAATATACCCGTTAACCAACTTCGCAAAAAATTAAATAAACTTCCTAAAGATAAGACAATTAATATATATTGTGCGGTAGGCATTCGGAGTTATATCGCCTCGCGAATTTTACGACAGAAAGGTTTTGAAGCTAAGAGTATGCCTGGAGGTTACTCAAGTTATCTTGCCCGTACGGATGAAAAATTGCTGGAAGGCAAAACGGGCCAGCAGTTACGGGATGAATTCTGCACAGGATTATAAAAAATCATAGTACAAGAGGAACAATAAATTTCAGGAGACATTACGATGCCAATATTTGAATATAAATGTAAAAAATGCGGACACAAAACAGAATTCTTAGAAGGGGCCGGCAGCTCTAAAAAGCATACCTGTAAAAATTGCGGTAGCAATGAGATGCACAGAGTTTTTTCAACATTTTCTGCAGGAAGTAGTGCAAAATCGGCGGGCAGTGATAGCTGCCCAACCGGGACATGTCCATTAGGTTAGAAAGGAAAACTTATGAAAATTGCAGTAACATCAACAGGGCCTACGCTTGATAACGATGTTGAAGCCCGATTTGGGAGATGTGCTTATTTTTTGATTATTGACACCGACACAATGCAGTTTGAGGCAATCGAGAATCCCAACATGGCATTAGGCGGCGGTGCAGGTATTCAATCCGCTCAGTTAATGTCGGAAAAAGGTGTAAAGACGGTGCTGACCGGCAATTGTGGTCCAAATGCATTTAATGTTTTCGGTCAGGCAGGCATAAATGTTATTGTCGGCGTTAGTGGAAATATACGCAAGGCAGTCGAGCAGTTCAAAGTGGGTAATTTTTCTTCAGCCGAGGGCCCTAATGTGCAAAGCCATTTTGGAGTTGGTACCGAACCACCGCCAAGCGGAACACCGCTTTCCGGTTCATCTAATCCCGGTGGGGGCAATCCCGGGATGGGACGCGGCATGGGTATGGGCGGAGGACGGGGAATGGGTCGCGGAATGGGCCAGGGCGGTGGCAGAGGTATGGGTATGGGTGGCGGTCGCGGCCGAGGAATGGGAATGGGTTTAGGTGATAATGTATTTACTCAGCCAGGTGCTGTTCAGCCCGGCGGTTTGATGCCACCGCCAACCGCTGGTCCAGTTCAACCCGAACAGGAATTGGCGATGCTCAGGACGCGAGCCCATGAAATGGGCACACAACTTAAAGCGATCAATGCCCGGATTGGTCAGATCGAACAAGGTAACGCTGTTTCAGCATTGATTGCGGTGGTCGATGCCGAGAAATGTACGACCTGTGGTTTGTGTCAACACGTGTGTCCGGCTGGTGCAATTTCCCTGGGAGAGATCGCCCAAATCGATCAAGCAAAATGTACGGGTTGTGGTCTGTGTGTCACCGAGTGTCCGCAAGGCGCGATATCGTTGAAAAAAACATCATGATTTATGCCTTAAACATAACAATTATGGAATTATAAATATGGCAAAACTGCCCAAGATTGTAAAAGAAGCAATATTGAAACAGGATGTATTTCCGGTGGCGACCAGTGATCCAGAGGGAACACCCAATGTTGTTTATATCAAATACCTAAAGGTCGTAGACGATCAAACTGTTATCATCGCAGACAATTATCTGCATAAAACGCGAAGCAATATTCTGCGCAATCCTAAACTTAGTTTTGTCGTACTTGACGAGGACAAAGGTTCTTTCCAAATTAAAGGAACAGCTAAACGGCTGATCGACGGCCCTATGTATGGGAAGGTTCTAAAGTGGGTACCTGACAGATTGCCCAAAGTGGCGGCTATTGTTCTTAGTATTGAGCAGGTATATAACGGATCCAAACAGTTGGTTTAAATATTTTTATATTGTTAAAAGCAATATTCTTATAATGGAAATAACACGCGATTTACGAAAAAAGCTGACATTGGGGGCCCTAAAGGGTGGAATGGAAATTGCCTGCAAGGGCAACACGTCAACAGTCGAGAGTATGCGGCAAGTAGCAATAGGTCTTACCCGAATGGTTATCCCACTGCGGATGCGTCTGGCCAGAAATATGAAATTGGCAGGTGTTTATTCTAGGGGTCTTGTTGATGACCACTTTGAGCGAGCGGTTGATCAACTTATCATGCTAGCACATATTTTCCGGGCCGGCTTTTCGGCAAGCGGCTGCCCGGAGAGGTTCGCGTTCGATGCAAGTATTAATCTACTGGACCAGGCTTATGCAAAGGGCAAAGGGGTAATCAACATCGCCCCGCATATTTGCGGTTATCCTGTTTACGCAGCACTTATATCGAGATATCTTCCCAGTAGCATTTACCTGCGGCATAATAAAAATTCCCGCAAAATGTGGATTAATAATGCCATAGGTTCGGCTGGTGGAGGAGAGTTGGTATATCCACCCGAAGATGCATCTAAGGCCCAAAAATTACAGGTTGCTCTTGATGTGCTGCGACAGGGTAAGTTGCTGTTTATTACTCCCGACACCCCACGCAAATCATACCAGGGTATTCCTGTTACCATTTTTGATAAAACTGTATATTTTCCTACCGGAGTTTTTGTTATGTCTATGCGGACGGGGGCACCCGTGGTACCGGTTTTCTGGCATTGGCAAGATGGAGTTTACCACATTCGATATGACCAGCCGATGGAGTTACCTAGAAAGGGCCGGATCAGAGAACAAACCAAGGCCGCTACCCAAAAGTGGGCTGATAGTGTAGATAGCTTCTTACATGACTATCCTGAGATGTGGTGGAATTGGCTGGATAAGCGCTGGACCAGAATCATGCGAAATGGACAAGTAAAAGAAACTTGATGTATAGGGTTTCGATATGCAAAGAATCATGCTGAAATCAAAAATCCATCGGGCTACCTTAACCGGAAGCAATTTGTACTACGAAGGCAGCATCACCATAGATGAAGATCTCATGAAAAAAGCTGATATCCTGGCAGGTGAACAGGTTCATGTACTGAATATAAGCAATGGTCAACGTTTTATAACCTATACTATTGCGGCGCCGCGTGGTTCCGGGACTGTCTTGTTAAATGGACCAGCAGCGCGGTTAGGCGCGCTTGGCGACCAAGTGATTATAATATCCTATTGCCAGATTCCTAAGGAGGAAGCAAAGAGCTTGAAAGCAAAAATAATACTAGTTGATGACAACAACAGAATAAAGGAAGTAACTGAGTAAATAGGTGATTTAATCGAGTAGAAATTTTTCTAAAAACGGAAAGTGAGAAAAATGCAATCGATACAAAAGGTAGAAGAGATCATTATCGGATTTCATCCTGATGGCTACAGGATCGATAAAACCGCATCTGCTATGAACCGTTATACGCGCTGGGATATTACCAGCACCGGTAAATGGCAAAATCCCACACCAGTGTGTTTTGACTCTCTTCCTAAAAACGGCTGGATTACAAAAGATAAATTTGATTGGGATACAGATCACAATATTAAGGAGGTGTATGGATAATATGAAAATAGCGATTGCCAGCGGCAAAGGCGGCACGGGGAAAACCACCATTGCCACAAATTTAGCGGTTTCTCTTTCTAATTCAGGACAGCAAGTTCAATATCTTGATTGTGATGCAGAAGAGCCTAACGGCCATATTTTTCTAAAACCTGAAATTGAAAGTTCAGAAGATGTTACAGTGGGAGTGCCAGAAGTTGATATGGACAAATGTACAGGTTGCGGAAAATGCGGGCAGCTTTGCCAATACTCTGCTATTGTCTGCCTTAAAGACAAACCACTTGTTTTTGAGGAGCTTTGTCATTCATGCGGAGGTTGTATGGCAATTTGTCCGGAAGAGGCCATTGTCGAAATACAGCGTAAAATAGGTATTGCTGAATTTGGCAAATCGCATGGTATATATTTTGGTCATGGAAAACTGAATATTGGAGCCATTCAGACGCCGGCATTAATAAAATATGTGAAGCAGAAAGCGATAAACGATGGTCTGACTATTCTCGATGTTCCGCCAGGGACATCATGTCCTGTAATTGAAGCGATAAAGGGAAGCGACTTTGTCTTACTTGTTACCGAACCAACTCCTTTTGGGCTTAATGATCTCGAATTAGCGGTTGGGATGGTAAGAGAATTAAAATTACCCTTTGCGGTTGCCATAAATCGCAGCGACATTGGCGACGATGCAGTCGTTAAATATTGCCGAGAAGAAGGTATTGAAGTGCAACTCGAAATTCCTAATGACCGTAAAGTCGCCGAGGCGTATTCGCGGGGAATAATGATGGTAGATGCAATGCCGGAATACAAAGATAAATTTTTGAATCTTTTCGCGCAAATCACCGAACAAATAACAGTCAAATGAAAGAAGATATAAATTCTATGGAGCAGATAACTCGGAACCTGGAGGCACGAAAAGCCGCCTGCAATATTCTTGAAGTTGAAGAAACTACGGATAAGCAGCAACTTAGAAAGGCCTATCGTCGGGCAGCCATTAAATATCATCCAGATCATAACGAGAGCAGCCCCGAAGCAAATAAGAAGTTTATGCTCATTAAGTGTGCTTATGAGCTTTTGGCTTTTGCTAAGCCCTGCGATAAAATCCTAAAAGAAATCAATCTCTGGCCCGGCGTGCCTGAAGAAGGCAGGTATAGATTAGACAATCCCTGGGGCCATTTTTTGTGGTGGAGAGAGAAATATTTTGATTCTGATTTACAAAATGGGAAATCCAATGGCAGCAAACGTTCTTCCTGTATTTAGCAGAAATCCTTATGACGGCATGGATATTAACTGGAGCGGACTTCGACTGACAGGCTGATCGAGAATAAACAAATACTTTGGGTTAGTGGATACAGCCATACCAAGGTTAATACAAAACAGAGTAAGTAAAGGTCAATGTATATGGAACATGAAAGAACTTACATATTTAAGAATACGGTATCTAAAAAACAAAATGAATCGGCACAGGTAATATTCCGTGGTCCCGGCCCGATGGAAATGGGAGATGCCGCTGAATTTGGTGGCAGCGGACAAAATCTTAATCCGGAGGAGATGTTTGTTGCTGCAATCAACAGCTGTATGATGAATACGTTTTTTTATTTTGCGCGAAAGTATAAAATAGAAATTTTATTATACAATTCACAGGCCTCGGCCCAACTGGAAAAACAAACTGATGGATTTCGGTTCACCAATGTCGAGGTTAGAGCAAAAGTTCATTTGCCTGAAGGCAAGTATGCAGAAAAAATTCAGCAAGTAAGTCAGTTAACTGAAAAATATTGTCTTGTCTCCCGCTCTATAGTCTGCCCTGTTGATTATAAGTTAGAAGCTGAAATTACAGGAAAATAAAAAGTTAGGAGAATTAAAACATGCCCTGGGTAAACCACGATTTATGTGTTGGCTGCGGGTTATGTATAGGTGAGTGCCCCGTAGAGGCAATTACGCAAGACCCAGACAGCAAAGCAGTTATCAACGAGGACATGTGTATTCGTTGCGGCGAATGTCATGATGTATGCCCACAGGATGCTGTAAGACATGACAGCGAGAGGATTCCTCAGGAGATTGAAGCAAACATAACAAAGACGAAAGAGTTATTGCGGCATTTTGAAACCCCACAAAAACAGAAAGCATTTTACGAACGGATGATTCGCTATTTTAACAAAGAAAGAAAAGTGATTGACCAGACCATAGCAAAAATAACTGATATGAAGAGCGCATTAAACATGAAAGAGTAATTTGTATGAAGCTATCAATTTTTAAGCTATTTCTAATTATATGACTATAAAACCAGTAAGGATTGTTTTATGAAAGAATTAGTAATAATAAGCGGCAAAGGCGGAACAGGTAAGACAAGTATAACAGCAGCTTTTGCCTCTTTGGCGCAAAACTTTATTTTAGCTGATTGTGATGTGGACGCAGCTGATTTACATCTGGTAACAGTTCCTGTTATTAAAGAAAAACAGGAATTTTCCGGCGGCAAACAGGCATCTATTATTAGCGAAAAATGTATCGGATGCGGCAAATGTGCCGAAATGTGTCGCTTCGGCGCCATAAATCTTAACGGCTCAGCCAATGATGCCAAAGAAAAAACATATACCGTTGATCCTATATCCTGTGAAGGCTGTAAGGTCTGCGTTGAGTTTTGCCCGGCAGGAGCTATCGAATTCAAAGAGGCAATTAACGGTCAGTGGTTTGTATCAGATACTAGATTCGGACCAATGGTACATGCCAAATTAGGGATAGCAGAAGAGAACAGCGGCAAGCTGGTAACTCTAATTCGCAAAAAGGCCAAAGATATTGCCACCCTGCAAAAAAAGGATTTATTGATTGTGGATGGCTCACCCGGAATAGGCTGTCCGGTAATCGCCTCGATTACAGGTGCGGATTTGGTTCTTGTAGTTACAGAGCCTACACTTTCAGGAATACATGACCTTGAAAGAGTCGCGCAGCTTACAGCAAACTTTGGTATCCAAACCTTGGTTTGCGTTAACAAGGCGGATATTAATCCTGAGTTGACAGAAAAAATCGAAAAAGATGCTAGAGAGAAAGGCCTAAAGGTTGTCGGCAAGATACCTTATGATGAATCCTTCACAAAAGCACAGATAATGAAAGCAACGCTGATTGAATATACCAGCGGTGATATAGCTGAAAAAGTAAAATCAATGTTCAGAGAAGTTATTTATGCCCTTGGATAAGCATATCGATACCGTGGCGAATCAGACAAAGACAAACTATGATTTCGATAAAATGGCCAACAGCTATGACAAATGGTATGACTCTGCTGCGGGTCAAATGTATGACAGGCTTGAAAAGAAGGCTTTTAATAGCCTTGCCGGAGAACGTAATAACGGAAAGCAGCTTCTGGAAATCGGCTGCGGCACAGGTCACTGGAGCAGGTATTTCAGTGAAAAAGAATTTAAGGTTACAGGTATAGACATATCAAGAGAAATGATAGCAACTGCTAGCAAAAAGAATATACCCCATTGTCATTTTCAGGTAGCTGACGGCCAAAACCTTTCTTTTTTTGATAATAGCTTTGATGCGGCTGCGGCAATTACAACACTTGAATTCAGTGAAAACCCGGAAAGAATAATCACTGAAATGGCAAGATGTGTGAAGCCCAAAGGTAAACTATTATTTGGCGTATTAAATTCTTTATGTCCTTATAATCAGAAAAGGCAAAATAATACAGAAGGCATGTATGCTTATGCACAATTATTTTCACCGCAACAGTTGAGAAGTATGCTTGGGCAATATGGCACAGTAAAGTTTAAAGTCGCTGGTTTTGTTATTAGAAAGAAAGAGCTGCTATGGTTGACACCATTTTGGGAGCTTTTATGCCATGCTGTAGGTGGTAAGAAAGGTGCATTTATAGCCGCCGAGGTTCAGTTATGAAAGTCCAGGCACTGATAAGTATTTATCCATTAAAGACATACTCTCTTTCTGAGCCTATTGATGAGTTTTGCAAAATATTAAAAGACAAAGACTTGAAAGTTCAAACAAGAACTATGGATAGTCTTGTGATCGGGGAATCAGGTGTTATATTCAAATCTGTACAAGAGGCTTTCGAGCAAATAGTTGAAAACTATGATATCGCTATGGACCTTAAAATTTCAAATGCCTGCCCGGAAGAAGCTAAAAAGAAATAAATGAAAGAGCAAACATGACAGAGCAAAATTCACAACCACAACAGGGAGATATGAAAAGGCAGATGGAGATCGAACAGCAGCAAGTCCGTCATCGGATGGCCAGGATAAAACATAAAATACTTATCCTTTCCGGTAAAGGTGGTGTTGGTAAGAGTACGGTGTCGGTGAATCTGGCGATTTCTCTGGCACTGGCGGGGAAAAAAGTTGGATTACTGGATATTGACATCCACGGCCCTAGCATACCAAAGGTGTTAAATCTGGAAAATGCCCGGATTACCTTGGGCAACGAGGAGGATATTTTTCCTGTAGAAATGACGAATAATCTTAAGGTTATGTCCATTGGTTTTCTCTTAAGAGGCAGCAGCGATGCCGTCATATGGAGAGGTCCAATGAAATATAAGATTATAAAGCAGTTCTTAAAAGATGTAGATTGGGGTATTTTGGATTTTCTTATTATTGATTCACCTCCTGGTACCGGTGATGAACCTCTGTCGATTGTCCAGCTTCTTGAAAATTGTACCGGGGCGATAATTGTTACCACTCCACAGGAAGTGGCTTTGTCTGATGTTCGAAAAGGTATTACTTTTTGCAGAAATCTGAACGTAAATGTTCTGGGGGTAATAGAAAATATGAGCGGTTTTATCTGTCCCGAATGTGGTCACAAGACGGATATATTTAAAACAGGCGGTGGAGAAAAAATGGCAGAAGAGATGAACGTGCCATTTTTAGGTAAGATCCCAATTGACCCGGCCATTGTTGAAGCCTGTGATTCGGGCAAACCCTATATTCAAGAATACAAAGAGAGTCAAGCAGCTCTTGCCTTCAAGCAAAGCATCATGCAAATTATAAACTTAAAATGAGAAATAAAAATTTAGGTTCTCACTCATGATATTGGCAAGAAAAAACGGTGATATTGATGCTGGCAAGGCCTTTTTGTCGATCTATTATACAGAAAATGATAACAGACGGCAAGGAGGATCG
>Ga0272443_10002728_pt1 | contig 21951 bp, 22 predicted proteins | sample SSMAcet12_FD_193581 | JGI IMG/M metagenome (GOLD analysis project Ga0272443, IMG submission 193581) | Marine sediment archaeal communities from Little Sippewissett salt marsh, Falmouth, MA, United States - SSM-Acet-12 | ecosystem: Environmental > Aquatic > Marine > Wetlands > Sediment ...
AAATAGAGGTGTTGTATTTTAACGATGGCAAGAACGTTAAGGTTGGAACGCCGGTTTTAAATGATGCAAAAGTAAAATTCGAAATTCTTGAACCAGAAGCCAAGGGTAAAAAACTATATGTTAGGAAATTTAGAGCAAAATCTCGTTATCGTAGGAAAATAGGATTTAGGCCTGTATATTCTAAAATTAAAATAGTAAGTATATCTTAATATATCGTAATGATCTATTGACTCTCGTGAAAAAATATTCTATATTTTATACATATGGCACATAAGAAAGCTGCGGCAAAACTAACAATTCAGACTCGAACGAATCCAAAATATTTAGGGGTTAAAGTTGGTAATGGTCAAACTGTTACAGCCGGTTCTATTTTAGTTCGTCAGCGAGGAACCAAGTTTTATCCCGGTGAAAATGTTAAAGTCGGTCGAGACCACACCCTTTATGCAATTTCAGATGGTAAAGTTCAGTTTAGCGATAAAAATAACCGTAAGCTAGTTAATATTACTGTCTAAAATGGCCGAACAAGTTAATCAGATACCAATTAATGAACTTCAACCAAATCCTTTGCAACCGCGAGGTGCCATTACCCCAGAATCTTTAGTTGATTTGGTGGATTCAATTAAAGAGCATGGCATCTTAGAGCCGTTGGTAATTGCTAAAACTCCAGCTGGATTTCAAATTATTGCAGGGGAAAGGCGTTGGCGTGCCTCAAAGTTGGCTGGTCTTTCACATGTTCCGGCAATTATTCGCGAAACCTCTCCTAAGGGGATGTTGGAGATGGCCCTGGTTGAAAACGTACAACGAGTTGATCTTAATGCCCTGGACCGGGCGGCTGGGTTTGAGCGACTAATGAATGAGTTTGGCTTAACAACTTCTGAAATCGCCGTTCGTATTGGTAAATCTGTGGCTTATGTGAGTAATTCTATGCGCCTTTTGACCTTACCAGACGCTCTAAAAGACGGACTTTTGTCCGGCCTTGTGGCAGAGGGCCATGTTCGCGCTTTGGCTTCGATCGACGATTCAAATTTAATGGTTGAAGCCTACAAAATGATCTTAAAAGAAAACGGTTCGGTTCGCAGAGCAGAAGAATTAGCCAGACGCATGAAAGCTAAAGCGAATCAAACCCCAAAACCGCGCTCTCGAGTTAGTTCAATGCATATTATTTCGGAAGATATTGATCGGATGCAGGAAGACTTGCAAAAAGCACTCTCAAAAATTAGTAGTGATGAAAATGAGAAGAAAAATGGAACCAGTGTCAAGCTTACACGATCTCGCTCGCAAACAAAATTAGTGTTCACCTTTAAAGGAGACCCTGAAGTTACCGAAGACCAACTGCAAGCTCTTTATAAGAGTGTGATTAAAATTTCTTCAGACAATTAAGCTAATTTTATATTGTTCCAAAGTCTGTAGGAGGCCAATATATAAGCCAGGCGCGTCCGGTAATATTGTCAAGCTTTACAAACCCAAAGCTTCTGGAGTCTAGTGAGTGTTGTCGGTTATCTCCCATCACAAAGTATTCTCCTTGTGGTATGGTGATGGATTTTTCTTCTTGAGCAAACTTACCAGCATTTGTATCCGTTTCTTGGGGGATGTAGCTTTCGCTAAATTTATCACCGTTTTTGTAGACCTGGTTATTTTTAATTGTGATTTTTTCACCCGGTATGGCAATAATGCGTTTGATATATTCGTCCTGAAAATCTGGGGGTGCTTTAAAAACAATAACGTCACCAACCTGAGGCTCATTAAATCGATATGTTATTTTATCGGTAAGCAGGTACTGACCATCATGAAAATTAGGTTCCATAGACGAACCTTGGATTTTGTGGGGTTGTACTACAAGTAAATATAAAAATAGAAAAATAGAAATTGAAAAAACTACGATTTCGATTATTTCTAAAAAAAAGTTTCCAATTTTTTTGATCATTGTTCTTTTACGATTATACGCTTATGTTGTCGTAGGTGACAAGGAGAGGTAAAATATAGTTTCATGGAGCTATAGCTCAGCGGTAGAGCGCTCCGTTCACATCGGAGAGGTCTCTGGTTCGAACCCAGATAGCTCCACTTGTTATACTTATTTATACATGAGCTTATCGCACAAACAAAAAAAGCAGCTAAAATCTCTAACTCCAAAGTATTCGCTTTCCGAAGTCTCTGATAAACTTAATCTTGATAAGGATGAGGTTAAAACATATCTTCAAAAAAAGTGGAGTAAGGAAAAATATACAAAATATATTTCCAGCTCCAACAATAATTCTAATTTAAAAAGCACTTCTAACTTTGGAAATTTTTTATGGGAAGAGCGTTTGGTGCTTTTGTTTCTAACCGTTTTGATTTTTGTTATTTATGCAAATGTACTTTCGGCGGAATTTGTATCTGACGATATTTTAGGTCTTGTTAACAACCCCGATGTTGGAAAAATTTCTCAGATTGGCTCAAGCCCGCATATTTTAGGTCGGCAAGTTTATAATTTTTTGTTCATTAATTTGTTTGGACTTACTTCCAGTGTATTTCGGGTGGGAAATATTTTATTTCATATTGGATCCAGTTTCCTGCTTTATTTAATTGTTAAACTGTTAAGCAGTAAAAAAGCAGGGATTATTGCTTCAATTATTTTTGCTGTTCATCCTGTGGCAATCGAGTCTGTAACCTGGATAAGCGGTGGGGTTTATCCGCAGTATACATTCTTTTTTCTCTTGTCTTTTTTTGTATACTTGTTGTCAAAAAATAAACCAAAGTATTTTAAATATTCTTTGCTCGCATTTTTGGTTAGTTTGTTGAGTTCGGAAAAAGCAATAGTTTTACCATTGGTGTTTGTTTTGTACGAATTTTTGTTTGGAAATATCAGACAAAACTGGCAAAAGGTGGGTAGTTTTGTTGGATTTGCTGTAGTCTGGGTGGTCTTTGTGTTTGGTTTTGCAGGTGCTTTGAGGCAGCGTACGACTGATTTAACCACATTTCATTACGGAGAGGGTGGTTTTTATAATCCACTAATTCAAATCCCAGCAGCAATTAGCACGTATTTAGAGCTTACCCTTTGGCCGGCTGACCTTACTCTTTATCACTCAGAGCTTGCTTTTGGTCAGATAGAATACGTTGTCCGTATTTTTGTGACACTGTTGATTTTTGTTGCCTATTTATATTCATATTTTAAAAACAAAGTAATCTTTTTCTTTTTAAGTATAACGTTTGTTTCTCTTTTACCATCCCTGACTCCTTTGAAAATCGCCTGGGTGGTGGCTGAACGATATTTTTATCTTGGTCTTGGCGGATTGGTTGCTGCTATCTCAATCTTGTTTGTGAATCTTTTTAAGAAGTTAGATTCGAATATTTTGTATTTCGTTTTAGCAATAGTGGCAGTTTTATTGTCTGTTCGAACTGTTGATCGTAATATGGACTGGCAGACGGCAGATAAGCTTTGGATTGCCACAGCCAAGACAAGCCCCTCCGACCCTAAAACACATAATAACCTTGGTGATGTTTACAGTAGGGAAGGGGATTACAAAATGGCTGAATCCGAATTTGAGTTAGCCACCAAGCTTAATCCAAATTATGCTGATGCATATCATAACCTGGGATTAACACAATACAAAATGGGCGAATTTGAAAAAGCGATAAGTAATTTTCAAAAAGCTCTAGAGATCCGCCCTAATCTTTGGCAGTCGCATGCGCAGTTGGCGCAAATATATTACGAGCAAGAGTTTTTTTCAGCTGCTTTTGAACATGTAAATAAGGCTTTGGAGATAGATCCAAAAAACCAAAATTTGCTTCAAGCTCGAGAGCTTCTGCAAATTAATATTGAATAGTATACTAAGGTCAATGGGGTATTTTAGACAATCCTTAAAGGGTGTGGGTTGGGTCTCGGCCCTTAGGGGAAGTACGAGAATTATTGCGTTTGCCAAGACAGTTATCATTGCTCGTATTTTAGCGCCTTCTGAGTTTGGTTTATTTGGAATTGCATTTTTCATGCTTGCTTTATTGGAGGTTTTAACTGAAACGGGCGTTAATACTGTTCTTCTTCAAAAAAAGCAAAAGATTGATGAATATTTACCAACTGCTCTGAGTATTTCGATACTAAGAGCGGTATTTATTGCTGCCATGCTTTTTTTGGGTGCGCCATTTATTGCCGGATTTTTCAAGATGCCAGCAGCTACCAGTTTGATTCGTACAATCTCTTTGGTATCTTTATTGCGCGGTTTTATAAACCCTTCAGTTGTGCTATTTCAAAAGAACCTGCAATTTGGACGTGACTTTTTCTTTCGTGTCACTATTTTTACTGTTGATGCGGCCGTCGCTGTTTATGCTACGCATTTAACTGGCAGTCCTTTGGGGCTTGTTTACGGGCTTATTGCTGGTGTAATTTTGGAGATAATGTTGTCATATCTTATAGCTAGCCCAAAAACGTTGCCTTCCTGGAAAACAGACAGAGCCAAGCATATTATAGGTCGGGGTAAATGGATGACTGGAGCTGGTATTTTTCAGTTTCTGTTTCGTGAAGGAGACGATGCTGTTGTTGGCCGCGTGTTGGGTAGCGGGGCTCTGGGATATTATCAAATGGCTTACAAAATCGCTACTTTACCGATTTCTGAAGTTGCTGATATTTTGGCGAAAGTAACTTTGCCAGTCTATGTCAAACTTAGCGATGACTTAAAAAGACTTAGAAAAGCATTTCTGAAAACCACTTTGGTGGTTACAGTTTTAGCTGCTTTACTTGGCGCTGTTTTAATAGTTTTTGCATATCCGATCGTGTTTTTTGTTTTAGGTGAAGAGTGGCTTGGTGCAGTACCCGTACTTCAGATTATTTCTGTGTATGCTATTATACGTGCCAGTTTACAGCCCTCTATGACTCTGCTTATCTCGCTTGATAAACAAGAAAATTTAACAACCGTTACACTAATTGGAATAGTTGCTATGTTTGCCTGTATTATTCCTCTTACAAACATGTATGGCATTATCGGTGCAGGCATATCAACTGTTGTTGGTGTAGTGGCCCAAATTCCTGTTACTTATTATTATGTTATCCGCAGTAGTATTGACCAAAAATGAACAAAGCAATCTTGCCAACTGCTTATCAGCTTTAAATTTCTGTACTGAGATTATTGTTGTAGATGACTTTTCTTGTGATGAAACGCGAACGGTTGCGCGTTCATTTGGTGCAAAAGTATACAAAAGAAAACTAAATGAAGATTTTGCCACGCAGCGTAATTTTGGGACAAAAAAAGCTAAATACGATTGGATTTTGTTTATTGATGCGGATGAGAGAGTAAGCAAAAAGCTTAAAAACGAAATTTTAGATATTTTAAAAAATCCAAAATACAAAGGCTACTTTTTAAGGCGAAAAAATTATTGGCTGGGAAAACAAATGAATTGGGGGGAGTGGTCAGAAACTAGATTTTTACCAAAATATGGCCATAATAAAGTTCTGCGATTAGGTAAAAAAAGGGCAGGAGTTTGGAAAAGAAAGGTACATGAATATTGGGATATTGAAAATACAAACGAGCTCAAAAATCACTTAATCCATAAAGGACACGAAAGCATAAGAGACACACTTAAAAGTTTGAACCAGCAAAGCCGGCTGCATGCATACGCAAACATAGCCGAGGGTAAAAACTCAAATCTTACAAAAATAATATTTATGCCTACTGCAAAATTCTTTGTTAATTATTTTGTTAAGCAAGGCTTCCGTGATGGAACTCATGGTTTTGTTGCAGCGATATTCATGAGTTTTCATTCATTTCTGGCATGGAGTCAACTATGGTTAAAACAAAAAAAATAACTAAATATTTGCTTTTGCTGTGTTTTATAGTTTTCCCATTGGGAAAATTGTTTCAAATTCATATTCTGGATATCTTAGTGTTTTTGATATCAGCACTTTATCTAACTAAAGCCCTTTTTAAATTTAGAAATTTGCCAATTTTTGTGTGGATCCTAATTTTAAGTTTTGTAGCCTCGTTTCTAAAATTTGATATCTCAGAAATTTTTGTTGGTTTTTTGTATTCGCTTAGGCTACTTGCATATTTAACCTTACCTCTAGCGATTTCTCAAACAGAAATAAGTCAAAATTCTTTACAAAAGTTTTTAATTTTTAGCAGTTTAGCAGCAGCAATTTTAGGACTCTTGCAGTATTTTGCCTTGCCTGATCTACGATTTTTGAAGATCTGGGGTTGGGATGATCATTATTTTAGGCTTACTTTTCCTTTTTTAGACCCAGCGTTTACAGGGATTATATTTGTTTTAACGATATTATTTTTGTTAGGAAATCAAAAAATAGTATCACAAAACAAAACAAAAATATTTTCTATAATTGTGCTTGCCGCATTGGGTTTAACTTTTTCTCGATCTAGTTTTGCAGCGCTTTTTTTTGCTTTTGTTTATTTATTCTTCAAAAAACAGCTCAAACTTAAGCAAATTATCTATATACTTGGATTTTTAATTTTTGTCGTAATCATCGCTCCAAAGCCTGGTGGTGAGGGAGTGAACTTAACTCGGACAAATTCGTTAGCCCAAAAGGCTTACAATTATAAACAAAGTTTTGAGATTATTTCTCAGAGCCCAGTACTTGGTGTTGGGTTTAATAATGTGTGCTTGGTCCGAAACGATTTAAAATTGTCTCACAGTTGTCACGGATTAGATAATAGCTTTTTGTTTATTTGGGCTACAACCGGAGTCGTGGGTTTTGTTGCCTTTATTTATTTAATTTATCAAATATTTACTCATTCAAATTATGCTTTTCAAGCAATTGTAATTGCGGTTGTGCTTCATAGTTTTTTTACAAATACGCTTTTTTATAATTTTGTTATGTTTTGGCTGGCAATTGCTTGGACAAGTTCTAAGGTCGATAAATTACGGTTAGATTAATTTGACTCTTGTTATCTGCCAAATCCAAGGCTTCAAAAATAAGTTTATTTTCGCCATCAGCGAGTTCATAATTTGTTTCAAAACTTCCGTCTGAAGAGACATAAACACTTTTATTGTTTAGTGTCAGCGATCCTTTTTCTCCAAGGCTTCCTTTTATTTCAATCTGTTTTTCGGCACCAGTAAATTCTTGACCTTCCGCAGGTTGGCTAATATTAATAACGGGGGGTTTTGTGTCGTAAATAATTTCATACATTTGGCTTTCTTGGCTTGTGTTTCCCGCACTGTCTGTGGCGGTGGCATAAATTTTGTTTGTGCCTTCTTTAAGGTTAACGCTTAAACTAAATTCACCTCCAGCATCTGCAACAGCATCATACTCAGATCCGTTTATATGTAAAACTGCAGTGCTACCCGCTTCTGCAGTACCTTCCAGTTTAATTTCTTCACTGCTTGTGTAATTGTTTTCAATAAATAAACGAGGTGGAGCAGGCGCAAGAGTATCTGAAGTGATTGGTAGTTCGTTTTTAAAGTAGTTGTAAACAGCACCTGTAATCGTGCTTAAAAAGCCAAATCCATACATAAAAATCAGAACAATAAGAATTATTGTCAAAATAAAATAAACAAAGGCGCTGCGCCTTGCTCGTTGAGTTTCTATTTTTTGTAATCTGGATTTTCTTTTTTTTGTCATATTGAGCCGGAGGTGAGATTCGAACTCACGACCTCTCCCTTACGAAGGGATCGCTCTGCCAGGCTGAGCTACACCGGCGAATTTAAAATTATTATACACTCTGCAGTTAATTTTTGATAAACTTATATCAAGATCATGCAAACAGGAGTTTCTTTAGTCAAATTTTTGCTCATATTTTTGTTTACTGGCATAGGTTTGTTCGCTGCTTTTAAAGTTTTAGTTAAACCCTGCGATGTTTTTACTCCTATTGCTGAAGATGAAGTGCGCTGTGAATGCTTAGGTGTTAAGTTCAATCTTGATAACTGGCTGGGTAATCCTGCAGAAGACACTGCACAAACCCAATGTTTTGGGATTGTAACTTCTGTAGTTCAATAATTAGCCCCTGTTTGTGGTAAAATATCTCCCATTGCACAAGAAAAGTTGAGGAGATCAAGATGGAACTCTCGATTGAAAGAGTCGATCGAATAAGTCTTGTTACTGTGTCTGGAAAAGTTCTACCTTCAGATGCTTGTGAGTTTGGGGCGGCATTAGATTATGAGCTTGACACTTATCAGCTAAATATTAAGCTCATTTTGTCTGATGCTGAATTTGGTTCGGCGACGCTTCGAGAAATGGTACGAATTCAGAAGCGCATGATGAGAACAATCATATTAACTGAGGGTGTTGTGATTGTTAATCCAAGCGCACAGGTGCTTGAAAGCTTGGACCTAGCTGAGCTCGATACTGTTTTCGAAATACGCTACGAAAAAGACTAGTCTTGTACGAATCTTGTTTGGAGCAAAAGTTCATCTCTTTGGGCTTTTGCTCTTTTTTATTGGTAAAGAATTTTATGGTACTCTTTTAGCATCCGCTCGGCACTGAATTGTTGTGCAAGCTTAAGCGAGGTTCGCATTTTGGCGATCCACTTGCTTTTATCATCGGCATAATAAAGCGGTGCTATTTCATGTTCTAACAGATGATATAAATTATTTGATAAATCAGTATGATCAATAGTCCAGCCAGATTCCTCTATGTTTGCTTCCGCTACCCAGCCGTCGGTAACAGAACAGTTTAAAACTCCGTTGGCAGCAGCCTTCATGCCGCTTGTTCCGCATGCCTCTTTGCCATACTCGGGAGTATTTAGCCAAACATCAACGCCAGAAACCAAATGTGAAGCCAAAGCAATATCGTAATTTGGAATAAAAAGAGCATGGCCGGATAGGTGTTTGGTCATAATTTTCATTACATCTTGAACACACTTTTTGCCGGCATCATCTCCGGGGTGGGCTTTGCCCGCAATCAAGATTTGCACTGGCCTTTCGGAGTTTTTAACTATTTTTTCAAGCCTTTGTATATCTTCAAATATTTTATTAACTTGTTTGTAAGCTGAAATTCGTCTTGCCCAGCCAAGGACCAAACGATTAGGATCGTATTCAAACCCTGAACGTTTGTTTACAATTCGTGCCAGCTCCTGCTTTTTGGATTGATGTGTGCTCCAAAGTTTTTCGTCTGGGATGTTGCTATGCCTGAATTCATACTTTTGCCAGCGGGGAAGGTGTACGCCGTTGGTAACTGTTTTCCATTCATATTGGGGCCAATTCTTTTGACATAGTTTGCCATGCAACTTGCTAACAGCCGATACGGTGTCAGCTATTTCAAGTCCGTACTTAGTAATCGAGAACCCACCTGTTTCGTTCAAGCCAGGATTTATCAGATCGTCTGAATTTAAACCGTGTTGTTGTGCAAAACTATCCGCATAGCTACGGACAAGATCGGCGCTATAAACAAGATTGCCATCCGGCACTAAAGTGTGGTTGGTATAAACTATTTTTGTATTATCTTTATTTTTCAACATTTCCCAGTATGCAAAAACAGGGCGGCCCTCCTGAAAGTGATAAAGACGCGGCTTTACGTTTAATTTAGAAAGAAATCTAGCCCCGCCTATACCAAGCACCAGTTGTTGTCTAAGCTGAGTCTCATCGCCGCAACAGTATTCAGCCGACATGATATTGCGCCAATCCTCAGGATTGCCCTCAACATCGCAGCTTAGCAGCAAAAGTTTAGTGTTGGGTCCGAGTCTTTGCTCATATCCAACAATTTTAATTTCTTGATTAAGAAAGTTCAGTTGAATGCTGACTGGCATGCCTGATTTTTCAATTGGTCTAACAATTTTGGTTATTTCAGGTTGAAATGGTGAAGGATCTTCTTCTTGCCAGCCCTCACTACTGAATTCCTGGAGAAATTGCCTTCCCTGGTACAAAAGCCCAACTCCAATCATGGGAAATTCTTGTTGCCCCGCTTCTAAAAGTGTATCTCCGGCAAGGATTCCCAGCCCTCCCGCGTAAGTGGGCAGGTTGGAATCAATTCCAAATTCGGCGCAAAAATATGCAACAGGAGCAGATTTTGTAGGCATTAAACTTATTATTACAATGCTTATGATAATTGGCAAGCTTTAAAGCTGTTATAATTGCGCTTAATGAGTCAAACTATCAAATTACATGCACACTTGGCACATCTGGGAATCTGTTCACGGCGTAAAGCAGAAGAGCTTATTATTTCTGGAAAAGTAAAAGTAAATGGTGAAAAAGCTCACTTGGGCCAAAGAATCGATCCCACCAAAGAAAAAATATCTATTGAAGGTAAAGATATAAATCCTAAAAATGAGGAGCTAGTTTATTTTTTAATAGATAAACCAGTCGGAATAGTATCTACTACCTCAGACGAACAAGGTCGTAAAAATGTGATGAGTTTGATCCCACCACAAAAGCAAAGACTTTACCCTGTGGGTAGACTTGACCAAGACAGTCAGGGTTTAATGCTTTTAACGAATGATGGCGATCTTGCTTATAAGCTAACCCACCCCTCTTTTAAAACCTTCAAAACTTATGAAGTACTTATTCAGGGTGCACCCAAAAATAGCTCTCTAAACAAACTTAAACAGGGAATAAAACTTAAAGAAGGAAAAACCAAACCTGCTCAACTTAAGATTATTGGCCACCAACAAGGGAACACCCGACTGGAGATAATTATTCACGAAGGGAGAAACAGACAAATCAGGAGAATGATGGGTAGTGTCGGCCACCCGGTTTTAAGTTTAAAAAGAACAAGATTTGGGCCTTTTGACATCAAAATGCTTGAAGGAAAAAAATATAAAAAGATTGAAAGCAATACTTTTAAAATTTGAGCGGGATACGAGAATCGAACTCGCCCATCCTGCTTGGGAAGCAGGCGCACTACCACTATGCTAATCCCGCGATAGTGAAATTATAGCAAATACGGAAGTGTTTACTTCCCGGGTAAGATGAAAACGTTTCCGGCGTGAATGACGTTAGGGTTGGAAAGATTATTAGCCTCGGCTATTTCAGTCCAGCGATAACCATCTCCATAAGCACCAACTGCAATATCCCAAAGAGTGTCTCCGCGCTGCACAGTGTATTCAGAGCCAGTAATCAGATTTTTGCTATCAGTTTCTTGGGCAACAACTTCTTGTTTTGATTCAGGAGTTGAGGTTGGTTCAACAGTGGCCTCTGGAGTTGCAGTTGCTAATTCCTCAATTTCTTCTTCAGGCATACGGGGAGAGACATCTGGAATAAGAAGAGTTTGGCCTTTTTCTATTGCATTGGCATTAGCCAATTCATTGGCTTCTTGAATATCTACCCAGTTATAGCCGGTTTTATAATACTTCTCAGAAATATTCCAAAGAGTTTCTCCTTCGGCTACTGTATGTGAAGTTGGAAGCGTAATATTTTCGGTGGAAATTCCATCCGAGAGATTTTCTACAGGGCTAATGTTTTTAAAGTAATTTACAACTAAAAGTCCCACAACAATGATTACAGCTGCACCCAGAATCATGCTTACCGTGCTCTCGTTTAACTTTATTTGTTTTAATATGTCTCTCATTGATATAGATATATTTATTAATTATGGGGCAGAAAAACTATTTGTCAAAAATTTAACTCATCTACAAAGTCTTGTCAAGAAGATGTTTTTTGGGCGAGGCCGATGGGATTCGAACCCACGATCTCATGCGTGACAGGCATGCGCTTTAAACCAGCTAAGCTACGGCCCCGAGTGCAAATTATTATAACACAAAATAATTTAGTTTATAATAAAAATATGAGCCTAATGCATAAAAACATGAATAACCAAAAAGTATCCGAACTTCTTCGTGCCATATCCGCTGCTTATGAAATTAAAGGCCCTAAAGCTAATCGTTTTAGAACAGTAGCTTATGATAATGCTGCAGATGCAGTAGAACACCTCGGTAGCGAGATTAAAGACATCTGGCAAGAGGGTAAGCTTGAGGAAATTTCCGGAATAGGAGAAAGTATTGCTCAAAATTTAAGTGAGGTTTTTGAGAAAGGCAGCTCAAAGCATTTTAAAGCCATCTTAAGCGATTTACCGCCATCCATGTTTGAGCTTGTGAAATTAAATGGAATTGGCCCCAAACGTGCATATCAACTAAGCCATGAGCTTGGCATAAGTGCTAAAAATTCTATCGTAGATTTAGAAAAGCAAGCCAAAGCGGGAAAAATTGCAAACCTGGAAGGCTTTGGAAGGGAGTCTCAAGCAGATATTTTAAAGGCAATTGCTGATTACAAGACACGTCAACCAGATCGAATACTTTTACCTCAAGCTCAAAAAATTGCTGACGAGATTTTATCTTGGATGAAAAAGTGCAAAAAGATTGATCAAATAAAGCCACTGGGAAGTTTGCGAAGAAAAGCCTCAACAGTGGGTGATATAGATATTGCTGTGGCTACTGAGGTGCCGGGCAAAGTTTTAGACCATTTTACAAAATATCCAAAAGTAATTCGTATTTTGGAAAAGGGCAAACACAAAGCCTCGGTTGTACTTGTGAACAACATTCAAGTTGATCTTATTGTCATGGACCCGGATAGTTTTGGAAGCCTCCTGCAGCACTTTACTGGTAGCAAACATCACAACATTGCGCTTAGAAATTACGCAAAAGATAAAGGCTTAAGCTTGTCTGAATATGGCATTCGAACTAAAAATAAATTATACAAATTCAAAACAGAAAATGATTTTTATAAATTTTTAGGGTTGGATTATATTCCACCGGAGCTTAGAGAAGATATGGGAGAAATAGAAGCTGCCCGGCAAAATAAACTTCCAAGCGTAGTTAAACCCCGTGATATTAAGGGCGATTTACATCTGCACAGCAATTTCGATATTGAAACCTCGCATGATCTGGGTGTGGATTCGATGTTGCACATGATCAAAAAAGCCGATGGGCTTGGATATGAATATCTTGCCTTTACTGAACACAACCCAAGCCAGTCCGGTCACAGTGAAAGCGATATTGTGAAAATTTTAAAACGTAAAAGAGATAAGATAATGAGGCTAAATGAAAATAAAAATTACTCAAGAGTAAAAAAAGTATTCAACAGTCTTGAAATTGATATTTTGCCAGATGGATCTCTCCCTGTTTCAGATAAGGGACTAGAAACTCTAGACTTTGGTTTGGTCTCTATACACAGTAGCTTTAAAAAAACCAGAGCAGAGATGACCAAGCGTGTACTTCGTGGCCTAGATCATCCGAAAGTCAAAATATTTGCCCACCCCACTGCCAGAATTTTGAACAAAAGGGAATCGGTTGAGCTTGACTGGGAGAAAATATTTCAATTTTGTCTAGACAGAGGTAAGTGGATTGAAATCAACGCCGCGCCAAAAAGATTGGACCTGCCTGATTATCTTGTGCGCGAAGCAGTGAAAGCTGGTGTGAAAATTACTTTGGGAACAGATGCGCACGAAGTATCGGCCATGGATAATATAGCTTATGGATTAGCTGTTGCCGCTCGCGGATGGGCAAAAAAATCTGATATAATCAATACGCGAAGTCTAAAGGATTTCGAAAAACTAATTTGATTTAGGAGGTGATAAATATGAATATTTATTTAATTATTTTGTTAGCAGTAGTTTTAGGAGTTGGAGGCTATATTGCTATGACTTACAACTTTTTTGTCAGTAGTAAAGCTAGAATTAAAGCCGCCGTACAAGAAATTGGCAACCAGCTCAAACGCCAAGCCGATCTTATCCCAAACTTAGAAAATTCCACAAAAGGGTATCTAAAACAAGAAAAGGATATTTTTAAAGCCTTAACAGACGCCCGCAAGCAGGTGGGTAAAGCTGTTGAGTCCGGTGATGTACAAAAAATGGCTGATGCTGGTTCAGCAATTAGCAATTTGCTACCTAGACTTCAGGTCGCTGTTGAAGATAATCCTGAAATTAAATCGGACAAGGTCGTGAGCAAGCTTATGGATGAGCTCAGAGATACTTCAGATAAAGTCATGTATTCTCGCCGTCTTGTGATTGATCTGACTGCAGATTATAATGTAAAACGCGTTAGTTTCCCAAGCAACTTGGTTGCCAACATGTTTGGAATGAAAGAGCAGCCAGGCCTTATTACTCCTGAAAAAGGTGAGCATGTTGAAGTTTCTGCTGAGGAAACAAAAACACCAAAGGTAAATTTGTAAATGCAAAATATTTACGAAGTACAGTCTGCAAACAAGCGCAAAAGCCTACTGGTTATAGTGGGCTTTGTTGCGTTTGTTATGCTGGCTATCTATGTTTTGATCCAGGCTTTTAGTATATATTTTGGCTACCAAGTAGGAGCTTTGGGGATATTCGGCTTTGCTCTTATCTTTTCTGGATTATCCAGTTTTGTAAGTTATTACTACTCAGATAAAATAGTGTTAGGGATTTCGGGAGCCAAAGAAGCAAATCGAGATCAACATTTTGATTTTTATACAGCGGCAGAGAACTTAAGTCTGGCTGCTGGTGTTCCAGTTCCCAGGCTTTATGTCATAAACGACACTGCTCCAAACGCTTTTGCTACCGGACGTAATCCAGACCAGGCAGTCATATGCGCTACAACAGGTCTTCTCGAAAAGCTGGATAGAACTGAACTTGAAGGAGTTGTTGCTCATGAGTTATCTCATATTATTAATTACGACACACGCCTGATGACTCTTGTAACTGTTATGGTGGGAATCGTAGCCTTACTTGGTGACTTTTTCCTACGGATGCAGTGGTTTGGAAACGGGTCTCGCGATAAAGACTCGGGTAATTCAGGGGCAATATTTCTCATTATTGGATTTTTATTTGCCCTTTTAGCACCACTTGTAGCTACGCTTATCAAGCTTGCTATCTCCCGAAGGCGTGAATACATGGCCGACGCGGGTGCAGTATCCTTAACCCGACAGCCTTCTGGTTTGATTTCAGCCTTGAAAAAAATATCAGGCGACACCGAAGCCTTGGAAGCCGCTAATAAAGCCACAGCTCACATGTATATTGCAAATCCTTTTCAGGGAAAAAAAGACCGACGGGCAGTATCAAAAATGGCAAACCTTTTTAACACTCACCCGCCGATAGAAAAAAGGGTACAAATGCTCGAAAAAATGAGCTAAAAACGCATTATTGTTTGCGTTTCTACAAGTGAATATACCCCAGCACGTTTGCGCAACCAACCCTCTGTGTTGAATTCACACAAAATGTTGCGCAAAGTAAGTTTGCCAACCCGGTCCAACACTCCGTATCGTTTTTCGTACTCACAGATTAGGGTTGGAGTTGAAAAAATCTCCAACTCGAAAATTAATTTAACTATCCGTTGGCGTAACATTACCGTACCCTTTCTACTTAAACATGCTTGGCTCGAATTATAACATAAGTGAGTGTTAGCAATCTTGACAACTGATTGCTAAATTGACATAATAAATTTATGTCTGAAAACAATAATCAAGGTCCACACATAATTATCGACACCCCTAAAGAAGAAGGTCCGCTTTTGCCAAAATATACGATCAATCTCACAGATGAAGCAAAAAGTGGAAAGCTTGATCCTGTCATTGGTAGAAATAGCGAAATAAGGCGGGTGATGCAGATTCTGTCTCGTCGCACCAAAAACAATCCTGTACTCATTGGTGATCCCGGAGTAGGAAAAACTGCTATCGCTGAAGGCTTGGCATCTCGAATCACAAGTGGAGATGTTCCTGACTCGCTCAAAGACAAAGAGCTTCTGGTTTTGGATATTTCATCTATTCTAGCTGGAGCCAAATTCAGAGGTGAATTCGAGGAAAGGCTTAAAGGTATCATTAAAGAGGTTATTGACGCTGCCGGCAAGTATATTTTGTTTATTGACGAGCTGCATACCATTGTTGGTGCCGGCTCTGCAGAAGGAGCGGTTGATGCCAGCAATATGCTTAAACCAAGCTTAGCTCGGGGACAACTTCGCGTAATTGGTGCCACCACAATTGATGAATATCGAAAGCACATCGAAAAAGATGCAGCCTTGGAGCGGCGTTTCCAACCCGTAATGGTTGAAGAGCCTGATTTGGACGATACCATTGCAATTCTGCGCGGAATTAAAGAAAAGTACGAAGTTCATCATGGAATCAGGATTACTGATGATGCGGTTGTAGCTGCTGCCAAACTTTCAGATAGATATATATCCGAGCGTTTTTTACCAGACAAAGCAATTGATCTTCTAGATGAAGCCGCTTCGGGTTTAAAAATAGAAGCGGAATCAATGCCGGTAGTGCTAGATGTACAAAAACGCCGTGCCACTCAACTTGAAATTGAGCTTGCTGGACTAAAACGCGAAAAAGGAGAATCTGTTAAAAAACGCAAGCACGAATTAGAGTCAGAATTAAAGAGTCTTAATTCTGAAATTTCAAAACTAACCAAAAAATGGGAAGAGCAAAAACAAATTATTGGAAAGCTTCAGGATGCAAGAAAACAAATAGATAAATTATCCGGCGAGCTCGAACGTGCTGAGAGGGAAGTTGATCTTGAAAAAGCGGCTGAAATTAAATACGGAAAACTTCCCAAACTCCAAAAAGAAGCCTCCGAGCTTGAAAAAAAATGGGGGAGCATTCCAAAAGAAAATAAACTTTTGCAAGAAGAAGTTCATGCTTCTGACATAGCTGCCGTCGTGGCCCGCTGGAGCGGAGTACCCATAAGCAGGCTGCTGGCTAGCGAAGCCGAAAAACTTAGAAATTTAGAAAACGAGTTGGAAAAACGTGTAGTTGGTCAAAAGGAGGGAGTTAGTGCTATTTCCAAGGCTATACGCAGAAACCGTGCAGGCTTAAGTTCTGTTGGCGGGCCAATTGGCACTTTTCTTTTTCTAGGTCCAACTGGTGTGGGTAAAACTGAAACAGCCAAGGCGCTAGCACAGTTTATGATGGGAAGTGATGATGCGATTATTCGTATAGACATGGGTGAGTATCAAGAAGAACATTCTATCTCAAGACTTATCGGATCTCCTCCGGGTTATGTAGGTTATGACGAGGGTGGACAGCTGACTGAATCCGTACGCCGCAAACCATATAGTGTGATTCTTCTGGATGAAATAGAAAAAGCACATTCAAATATTTTTAATATCTTGCTACAAGTAATGGACGATGGGCGCATGACCGACGGAAAAGGACGTGTGGTTGATTTCAAAAATACGATAATTATTATGACCTCTAACCTTGGAAGCAGTATCATAAACGACAAACAAAAAGACAATAAAGAAAAGTTGCAAGAGATAGACCGACTCCTAAAGCAAACTTTCAGGCCCGAATTTCTAAACAGGCTTAGTGCACAAATTATTTATAAACCTTTAAGTCGTGAGGTTATGGACAAAATCGTTGATATTCAGGTGTCTCAAGTTAGAAAAAACTTGGCTGAACAGGAGATTGGCATCAGCATTAGCGATAAGGCTAAAAAATATTTAGCAACCAAGGGATACGACCCAATTTTTGGTGCACGACCTCTTAGGCGCCTTATTGAAAATGAAATTTTAGACGAAATTTCAATGTTGATTATAGACAACAAGCTAAAGGCCGGAGATTTAATAAAGGTAGAAACCAAGAATGACAAGCTTCAGGTTAAAAAGGGGTAGGCAGCAGCCGAGTGTGTGATTTGTGATCATCTCGACTGCTACCTTGTTAAACTGCAAAGTCGGCTTCAGAGCCGTTTGGGGCTCTGAGGTGAGCTAAAATCGATTCGTCGCCAACGGCGCTTGCCTTTCTTGCGCGGCTGCGCAGAAAGCACTGCAAGCAATTCGATTACTACTCCAGCCAGAGCCAAAACAATCGCCAGCTCAAACTGGCTGGTGTAAATCGCTACACCAATTGCCAGTCCAAGTAGAAAGAGAATCCAAATGAGAATCTTTGTTGCTCTCATTTCTTTTTCTCCTTTTTTTTGGCAGCCTTCTTTTTGGCTTCCCACTCAGGGTCGGCAGCCTTAGCGCGGGTAATCGCGCCTTGCGCTGCTGCGCGCATAGGCCCCATAAAACGAGTAGTCATGAGATTTTCTCCCAAAAACTAACCGACTTTCGCATATTATAGCATCTTTTGAATATATTTATGTTATCGGATATAATATCAAAGCACGTCACAGTTAATTAGACAGATTGCGGAGTGTATAACCATGCAAACAAAAGTCTACAAGCTTGATTCGTTTATCGGTCGGCTTTATAAATTGTATTGCCGACTGACAGGGCAAGAAATTCAAACAAAAAGCGACACTTGTACGGTGCGACGCATTTTGTTTTTCTTGCTTCCTTACGCGATTCTGACCAAAACGAAGACCTTTGGCTTGAAAATCGCCCCGATCGTTTTTGTTTTGTTTGCGACTTTCGTGGGTGCCAGCATTGTTTTTCCCGCTGCAACACAAACGATTTTGATGCTCGTTGCCAGCTTGATAATGGTGATTTTGACAACGATTGTCATTCTCGTAGTATCGCTCTTTGCATTAGGCATAATATCGCTTATGAGCCTTGTTCTGGTGGAGCTTTTATGGCAGATGTCTTTGGTGAGAAGGCCATTTATGCTCCTGCCGGATGTTCAATCCCAAGACGGCAATCAGATTGAGGTTGGCCCTATTCTTATTTTGGGGCTATTCAACACTCTGATAAGCATAATAATCGTTCAGCGATTCCCAATAACGACATTTGTTATTGCAACAGTTCTTGCTGTTAGTTTATCGGTTGTTGTTCTGCTTCTCATAAGCTCTTTGCTGAGCCAAGTAGAAGTCAGCCAAGAGCGGGTTGAAAAATGGGAAAACGCGATCGATAACCGGATCGGCCAGGGGGCAACGGTTATTTTCAACTTGAAAGAAGACTGGCAGGACTTTAAGCAAAAAGTCTGCAAACCAGTGCGTTGGGTGTGACGCAATAACCAATCAAGCGTTGGGTCTCTGACTAAGGTCGCTTGCAGGCAAACAACCTGATACCTTAGTTTTATTATCTTGTTATTTCCACCTCAAAAAAGTATTATATGGCTATGGCAAACTTTGACATAAAATCGGTTGCTCGCCTTTCCCGGCTCAAACTTACTCCTTCGGAAGAAAAAATGTTTGAAAATCAGCTTTCAGATATTTTAAATCATGTGGAAAAACTCAACCAACTTGACACAAAAAACACGCAACCAACAATAAACACAACTGGTCTGCAAAATACAAATCGAGAGGACAAAATTTTACCTTCCGAAATTGAATCTCCCACAAAAGCTCTGCGTGAAGCCCGCAATCAATACAATAATTATTTCAAAGTATCAGCTGTTTTAGACAAGGAGGCCTTATGATTTCAGATTTGCCTCTTAGTATTTCAGGCCTTCACAAAAACTTGCTTGCTCATAAATATTCCGCTGTTGACCTGGTAGATACATATCTTTCACGCATTAATGCATTTGATAAAAATATAAACAGTTTTATTACCGTAACCGACGACCTTGCTTATTCTCAGGCTAAAATTGCCGACAGGCTGATTTCTGATCTTGGTAAAGACGCTTTTAAGGAGTATCCTCTTCTTGGAGTAGTTGTTGCCTACAAAGACCTTTTTAACATTGACGGCGTACGCACAACAGCCGGAAGTAAAGTTCTGGAAAATTATACTGCGCAGTACAGTGCCACTTCAGTAAAACGCATGCAAAAGGCTGGCGCCATTTGTATTGGTAAAACTAATCTAGACGCCTGGGGACATGGCAGCAGTGGTGAAAACAGCGATTTTGGTCCTACAAAAAACCCCTGGAATTTGGAATATGTTCCCGGAGGTAGCAGCAGTGGTTCAGCTGCGGCTGTAGCTGCTAACTTTGCTCTGGCCTCAACAGGGACAGACACAGGTAGCTCGGTGCGGCTGCCTGCCAGCTTTTGTAACCTGGTTGGATTAAAGCCAACTTATGGTGCTGTCAGCCGTTGGGGTGTTATTGCTTTTGCCTCTTCTTTGGATACGATTGGGCAAATGACCCACACAGTTTCTGATAATGAAAAAATTTTTGAAATCTGGAAGGGTAGCGATGACAAAGACGTTAATGCCAACTATCTCAAAAATGCGGTGCCAACTAAAAATAAGTTCACAATAGGCCTACCAAAAGAATATTTTGATGATGGAGTTTGTTCTGAAGTTTTAGCCAATTTAGAAGAAGTTAAAAAAGTCTACCAGAAACAAAATATTAAATTCAAACAAATTAGCTTACCGCACACAGAGTACGGCACTGCAGTTTACTACATCACTGCGTTTGCCGAGGCCTCCTCAAACTTAGCACGGTACGATGGCGTACGCTTCGGCAACACCCGCGCTAGCTTTGGTCCGGAAGCCAAACGTCGCATTATGTTGGGCAGCTATGTTTTATCAGCGGGGTATCGAGATCAATATTATGTGAAAGCTATGAAAGTTCGAAGCAAAATCATCGAGGATTTTAAAAAAGCATTTACCGAAGTTGATGCAATTTTAGCGCCTGTTTCGCCGACACCAGCGTTTAAACTCGGACAAAAAACCGATGACCCGCTAAGTATGTATTTATCAGATATCTTTACGGTTAACGCTAATATCGCCGGAGTTCCCGGACTTTCTATTCCTTCAGGTTTTAGCAAATCTGGATTACCAATCGGGTATCAATTAATGGGTCCAAAGTTTTCCGAAAGCACTTTATACAAATTAGGAAAAATCTATCAATCAAATACAGATTATCATTTGAAAAAAGCCATTTTATGAACGATTATCAAAAACTATTTAGAAACAAAAACTTTTTGGCGCTTTGGAGCAGCCAATTCTTTTCGCAGGTTGCACTTCACACCATGAATTTTTTAGTTATACTGTTGGTCTTTCAAAAAACAAGTTCTACCCTGGCTACAAGTATGGTCTGGCTTGTTTATATTTTGCCTGCAATTTTAATTGGGCCATTAGCTGCCGCTTATGTTGACCTGATTGATAAAAAAAGGCTTTTAATTTTTACTAACGTAGCACAAGCTCTTTTGATTGCCGGGTTCGCTTTTGTTTATGCTCAATATTTATTTTTGGCGTACGCAGTTGTGCTTTTGTATTCACTTTTAAATCAGTTTTATACACCCGCCGAAATAGCCAGTTTGCCCATGATCGTAAAAAAAGAATTTCTTCCCCAGGCAAATGGTTTATTTCTGGCAACATACCAACTGGGGCTGGTTGTTGGTGCTGGAGTTTCTGGAGTAATTGGAGAAGCGTTAGGTTTCAGAAATGCATTTTTAATTGCAGCCGCCGCTTTAGCTTTAGCTTATTTTGCTGTTAATTTTCTACCAGAGCTGAAGTCTCAAAAGAATATACAAGATGATATGAAACAAAATATAAAAGATTATCTTGGTGATGTTTGGGAGGGAGTAGCCTTTATTAAAAATCATAAAAAAATCTGGGTACCGTTTGTGACCATTGCTGGGCTGCAAGTGGGATTGGCAATAGTCTTTACTAACTTACCAGCTATTGCCAAACAAATTATTAGAATAAACCCTAATTATGCTGGTATCTACATCGTCGGACCGGCAGGATTAGGTGCTGTGGTTGGAATATTGTCGGTACCGCGTGCTCTTAAGGCTAAGACTAAAAAACAACTGGCCAAAACAGCTCTCGGAATTTTAAGCGTCGGACTTATATTTGCGGCTTTGGTTATTCCCAGCCTGCCACAGAATATTTCATTGCCACTAAGCATAATCATGTTTGCTGTCGCTGGGGTAAGTTTTATCGGCATTTTTATCCCCGCCCAAACCTTTCTACAGGAACAAACCCCCAAGCAGATGATGGGTAGAGTTTTTGGAAATTCCTGGTTTATTACAACTGTAGCAACAATATTTCCATTGATGTTTTCAGCCAGTATTACGGAAATCTTTGGCCCTCGATTCTTGTTTTTGTTTATTGGAATTTTAATGTCTGTTATCTTTTTTTATTACAATAGAATCGTAGATTTTAAAACATGAAATACAAACCAGTAATCGGACTTGAAGTCCACATCGAACAGTCAATTAAAACTAAAATGTTTTGCGGCTGTAGTGCTCAGCATTTTTTAGTTGAACCCAATACTAATATTTGCCCTGTTTGTTTGGGACTACCCGGAGCACTTCCATATGCAAACAAAAAAGCAATCGAAAATACGATCATGTTTGGCAAAGCGTTGGGGATT
>Ga0272443_10002729_pt1 | contig 21947 bp, 20 predicted proteins | sample SSMAcet12_FD_193581 | JGI IMG/M metagenome (GOLD analysis project Ga0272443, IMG submission 193581) | Marine sediment archaeal communities from Little Sippewissett salt marsh, Falmouth, MA, United States - SSM-Acet-12 | ecosystem: Environmental > Aquatic > Marine > Wetlands > Sediment ...
TAAGCCTCAAAGAAGTTAAGGCTCTATTGGAAAAATATTCTTAAAATTTTTAGCTAATCATAACTGTATGTAGGGGGTAGTTTATGGCGATCTTGGCTGAATGCCCGCATTGCCGGCGATCCAGGCCGGGGCGGTTTTTTTGCTAATCAACTTCTGTAAAAGTTAAAAGCCGATTTATCGAATCAACTAATTGTTGCTTTGCCCTTTTGCTATCGGCCTCCTCCCCTCCTGAATCAAGGAGGAAAGCGAAATTATAGAAAAAACCCCACTCTTTATCGAAACCCGCCCTGATTTTTCCACCAAGAGAATATCGAAATAGAATTTTTGCCCGTTCAATTTCGTCGGAAAATTCCAGCAAATAAAGCGGGGCGTTTATATCTTTTGAAGATTCAACGCGAAGCAAAACCCTCACAAGGGCGGATCTAAAATCCGCAGCGGCTTCTCTAAGCTCTTTCCTCTTTTCCCTTCTGACGCTGTAAATATGTGATAGAGTTGAACTAAAAAAGGCCCCGGCGAGGCCGCTTAATGCGCCAATCAGCCCGCCGACGTAGACGCTATCCATGATTCCTCCGGCGCTTATTCAATTTGTCTCCCAAAAATCCGGACCTAAAGCCTCAATCCGTCAAAAACCTTCTCAGGATATCGAAGCTTTGTAAAGCCCGCCGGCAGCGAGGCATCAAGAGGGAGCCTTCGGGCTTGCGGGGTATGTTGCGGGGTATTGGATTCGTAGAATATAAAAAAGGGGGCTTCGGAATCTCCGTAACCCCCTGTTTTTATTTGTGGTAGCGGGGACAGGATTCGAACCTGTGACCTTCGGGTTATGAGCCCGACGAGCTACCAGACTGCTCCACCCCGCATCAATGTTTCGAAGGTGGCAATATATGCCTGCCGCCGGAACTTGTCAAGGTTTCCATCTAATCCTTTGCAAATAAATGGCCCCAACTGCGCATAGGGCATAGCGCATGGAGCATAGGGTGGAGGTCAGAGGTCGGATATCGGAGGTCGGAGGTCAGATGACCGAAAAAGACAGGGGCGCTGCGCGAGGCTATGATGCTGGAAGGCCAGGAGGCTGGGAAGCAAAAACCAAAAAATCATTTTGAATTTTGCGGGGTGTTTTTCGATCAAGCCTCTGACAGGTGATTACCGAGCCGGCATCGCTTTTTATTGGAAAGCTTCCTGGCATCCCAGCTTCCCCGCCTCCCAGCCATTGAACCTTGAACCAAAGCGCCGTGGCCTTTGCCCGGCTCAACAGCTTAGCGGCTCAGCCGCTGGCGCATCGCGCCCTTCTACCCTACCAGTTCAAGAATGCGCCGCCGCAGTTCGTCCTGCTCCGCCGGCAGGCAGGCGACCTTCACCTGCTTGTTTCTTCCGGTCTGGCCGGAGACGATCTCCACCGCGGATTTGGGCACCCCCAACGATTTGGCCAGATACGCGGCGCACATCTTGTTGGCCTTTCCCTCCACCGGCGGGGCAGTAAGGCGGATCTTTACGGCATCGCCGTAAAGCCCGACCACCTCGTTCTTCGATGCCCGGGGCTGCACGAAGATGGTAAATATGAGACCGTCAGGGGCTTCGTTGATTTCGAGGGGCATATGCACTTGTTGGAAAACTTGTCGGAAGCGGGGGTTTGGTCACCAGAGCCGCTAAGCTGTTAAGCTGCTGAGCTGTTGAGCCGAAAAGCGGTTGAACCAGGACGGCTGGGCTGCCTTCTGGGCAGGACAGCCAGATTTTTATCATGCCGATCCTGCTTGCCGGGCGTAGCTCTTAGAGCGAAGCCTGGTAAATCCTATCTGATTAGTTTTTTCGCTTAGCAGCTTAGCAGCTTAGCAGCCCATTTGCGGCGCGAAGCGCCCGCCGGCCGCGTCAGCGGCCATTGTTTCTTATGCTGTCGATGATCCGGGTGGCCGAGATCTCCTCTGTGACCGGGATCAACTCCACCCGGCCCCCGAACCGCTCCACCAGCTCCCGGCCGGCCACCTCCTCGCTGGCATAGTTGCTCCCCTTGGTGAGCACATCGGGCCGCAGCACCGTCAACAGCTCGTCGAGCCGGCCAGAGTCGAACACGACCACGTAGTCCACGGCATCTAAGGCGCTTAGGATCCGCACCCGCTCCCGGGCCTGGATCACGGGCCTCCCCGGTCCTTTGAGGCGGCGCACCGAATCGTCGTCGTCGGTGGCCACGATCAGGACGTCTCCAAGCTGCTTGGAGGCGGAAAACAGCCTCACATGCCCGGCGTGAAGAAGGTCGAAGCAGCCGTTGGTCAGCACGACCCGCTTTCCTTTCTTTCGCAGCTCCTGGGCGAGCAGGGCAAGCTCCTCGAACCGCTTGACCTTAACCGCAGTCGGATCGGCTGCCCCGTCCCTTGCCGCGGCCAGCTCCCGCCGGGACACGGTTGCCGTGCCGATCTTTCCCACGACGACACCGGCGGCCGTATTGGCCAGGGCCGCTGCACTTCGCAGGCTGGCCCCGGCGGCCAGGGCCAGGGCCAGGACCGCCACCACCGTGTCTCCGGCGCCGGAAACCTCGTATACCTGCCGCGCTTCGGCGGCGATCTTGAAAGGCTTTTTCCCCTGTTCGAACAGCACCATGCCATCCTTGCCGCAGGTCACCAGAAGGTTTTCAATCGCAACCCCCTCCATCAGGCGCTTGGCCGCCGATTCCATGGCGGCGGTGTCGATAATCCGAATCCCGGCGGCCAGTCCGGCCTCTTTTTTGTTCGGGGTGAGCACCGTCGCCCCGGCGTAGCGGGAAAAGTCCATGCCCTTGGGATCGGCAACGACCGGCTTTTTCGCTGATTTGGCGGTCTTGACCACGCGCGCCAGCAACGCCGGGGTGACCACGCCTTTTCCGTAGTCCGACACGACCACCACATCGACATCGCCGATCTTTTTTTCCACGGCGGCGACCAGCGCTTCGAAAGACGCTGCGGCAATCTGGCGGCGGGTTTCCCGGTCGATGCGAAGCACGTGCTGGTTTGCGGCAAACACCCGCGTCTTTCTGGTGGTGGGCCTGTCCGGCTCCCGGATCACCCCGTCGACATCGACGCCCAGGGCCCCGCACTTGGCCAAGATCATATCGCCGTCTGCGCCCGTGCCGACCACCCCGGTCAGAAATACGCGGCCCCCCAATGCGACCACGTTGTTGACCACGTTTCCGCAGCCGCCCAGGGTGTCGTCCTCGCTGGTCACGGCCACCACCGGCACCGGCGCCTCCGGAGAAATCCGGTCCACCTCGCCCCAGACATAGTGGTCGATCATCAGGTCGCCCACCACCAGGATTCTGCACTGGCCGAAGCGGTCGATGTCTACGCTCACGGTGTCGCCTCTTTGCTCGGCTTCAGTTCGGAAAGCACCTGCCGCAGAAACGCCGGCGGGCGCACCACCCGGCCCGATCCATCGACAAAGGCGTGCTTGGTGTATCCCCTGGCCACCAGGGTGTCGCCATTTTCCGAGAAAATACGGTAGTTGAACTTCATCCCGCCGCGCACCGACGGGTCCAGCCGGGTTTCGATGGTAATCAGCTCGTCGTACCGGGCGCCGGAGACGAACTTGCAAAACACCTCCGATACCGGCATCAAGACGCCCTTTTCCTCAATCGCGCGGTAGGGAAGCCCCAGGGAGCGGAACATTTCGCTTCTGCCCACCTCGAACCAGCGCAGATAGTTGGCATGATAGGCCACACCCATCTGGTCGACGTCCGCATACCGGACCCGGCTCCGGGTCTCGTGCACGAATTCTTCGGCAGAGTTCAAATCCGCCGGCGTTTTACCGGCCCGAGCGGCGTTCATTTCGGAGTCTCTTTTCGCTGAATTTTTTCTTTTTTAGAAACCGACTGCGGTGCCAATGGCTTCCTTCAGTTCTTCGTAAGTTTGCGCCACCGGAAACCGGGAAAATTCCCGAGCCACGTTTTCCGGCGGACGGAACAGGATGCCGGCGTCGGCGGCTTCGAGCATGGTGATGTCGTTGTAGGAGTCGCCCATGGCCACCGTCTGGAAGTTGAGCCCTTGGAGCGCCTCCACCGCCTTTTTTTTGCTGTCTTTTTGCCGGAGGTTGTAGCCGACCACGGCGCCGTCTTCGGACACCGTCAGATCGTGGCAGAACAGGGTCGGCCAGCCGAGCTTTTTCATCAGCGGGCCGGCAAACTCGGCATAGGTGTCGGACACGACGATGAGCTGGAGACGGGAACGGAGCCAGTCGAGAAATTCGGCGGCGCCTTCCAGCGGCGCCATGGTTTCGATCACGGCGGTGATGTCGGCCAGCTTGAGTCCTTCCCGCTCCAGGATCGCCAGACGCTTTTTCATCAGCACATCGTAGTCGGGCTCGTCCCGGGTGGTGAGCCGAAGCTCCTCGATGCCGGTCTTTTCCGCCACGTTGATCCAGATTTCCGGCACGAACACCCCCTCTAAGTCGGAACAGACGATGTACATGTTTTTTTCTCCGCGCGGCGCAGGCGGCGCGCCGAATTCAAGATTCCAGATTCAAGGTTCAACATCAGAATAAAGCATAGGGCATGGCGCATAGTGCAAAAACGAAAATCAGGGAACAGAGCCCATAGCCAGGAAGCCGGGGTATATACCCTTCGTCATCTCTACTAATTCTTCTGGTCCTCTGGTTCTACCCTATGCCCCATGCTCCATGCCCTATGCCCTATGCGCGAAGCGCAATTATGCGTCGTTTTCGTCCTCGATGCGGATGAGCACCGGCGCGTCGCCCACCACATCCAAAGCAGCGATCTCGGCAAGGGCTTTTTGAACGTCCGCCTCTTTGGCCCAGTGGGTGATCATGACGATGGGCACCGATCCGTTGGTCTTCCGGCCTTTCTGGTGAACGGACTTGATGCTGATGTCGTGGTTGCCCAAAATCCCGGAGACCGCCGACAAGACCCCGGGCCGGTCCAGGGCGGCAATGCGGAAGTAGTAGCGGGTGGTGATCTCCGCCATGGGCAGCACCGGAATTCTTTGGATGTACTCCGGTTGAAATGAAAGCACGGGAACCCGTCCGCCGGAGTCGTGCAGAAGGTTTCGGGCCAGGTCCACGATATCGGCCACCACGGCGCTGGCCGTGGGCATCATCCCGGCGCCCCGGCCGTAGATCAGGATGTCGCCGGCCGCGTCGCAGGTGAAGGTCAGGGCGTTAAGGGGCCCCCGTACGCTGGACAGCAGGTTGTCAAAGGGGATCATGGTCGGATGGATCCGGGCCTCGATCCGATCCCCACGGTTCTTGCTGATGGCCAGCAGCTTGATGTTGTATCCGAACTCCCGGGCATATTCGATGTCGATCGGGGTGATCCTGGAGATCCCTTCCACGTAGATGTCGGCCAGGTTGATCTTCATCCCGTAGGCCAGGGCGGTGAGGATGGCCAGCTTGTGGGCGGCGTCGAGCCCCTCCACGTCCAGGGTGGGATCGGCCTCGGCATACCCTTTTTGCTGGGCGTCTGCCAGCGCCTGGTCAAAGGGGATTCCGTCTTCGGTGATCTTGGTCAGGATGTAGTTGCAGGTGCCGTTCAAGATGCCGATCATCTCTTCGATGCGGTTTCCCACCAAGGCTTCTCTGAGGGTTTTGATCACCGGCATGCAGCCGCCGGTACTCGCCTCGAAGGCCAGATCGGCCCCGTACCTCATCGCTTCTGAAAAGAGCTCGTTTCCCGCCGATGCCAGCAGGGCCTTGTTGGCCGTGACCACGTGTTTTTTCGCGGCCAGGCACCGAAGGATCAGGTCCTTGGCGACGGTCTCTCCGCCGATGGTTTCCACGACAATCCGGATATCGGGATCATCCACCACGACCGACACATCATCGACCAGCACGCCTTTTCCAAACCGCACCCCCCGGTCCCGGGTCATGTCGATGTCGGCCACCCGCTTGAGCACCAGATCGGCGCCCAGCCTCGCCCGGATCAGGTCCGCCCGCTCCAATAAAATGCGGGCCACCCCGGTTCCCACGGTCCCGCATCCCAACATCCCGACATAAATTTGTTTCATGTGTCGTCCTCTGGCAATGGGATTCGCCGATCCATCCTAGTCCGTTTCTCCCTACGGGAAGGAGGTGTTGTTGTTTATTCCTTTTTCCCGTCAATCGGCTGACGCCCGGCAAAGGGGGCAGCCTTGCCGAACCGCCCCGTTGCCGTCAGGGTAACGCCGGGGGAAAAAGGGACTACAGGATCTTGCGAATCCCCCGCACCGCCTGGTTGATGCGCATCTGGTTTTCGATCAGGGCAAACCGCACGAACTCGTCGCCGTACTCGCCGAACCCCCGTCCCGGAGAGACCGCCACCTGGGCCTCCCGGATCATGTACTTGGAAAACTCCACCGACCCCATGGGCAGGTACTGCTCCGGGATCCGGGCCCAGACGAACATGGTCGCCTTGGGCGGTTCGATTTCCCAGCCGGCACGATCGAGCCCGGTGATCAGGGTGTCCCGCCGGGACCGGTAGGTCTCGACGATCTCCAGCACGCAGGGCTGCGGCTCTGTCAGGTTGTTTTTATCGTCGGCCTCGTCTTCTCCGCTCAAGGCGATGATCGATGCGATCTGGATCGGCTGGAATATGCCGTAGTCGAGATAGCTCTTGATCCGCCGCAGGGCCCCGACGACTTCCCGGTTGCCGACGCAGAATCCCACCCGCCATCCGGCCATGCTGTAGCTCTTGGACAGGGAGAAAAACTCGACCCCCACCTCCTTGGCGCCCTTGGCCTGCATGAAACTCGGCGCCTTGTATCCGTCAAACACCAGGTCGGCATAGGCAAAGTCGTGAACCACCAGAATGTCGTGCTCCCGGGCAAAGTCGACGATCTTTTCGAAGAATGCCAGATCCACCACCTCGGTGGTCGGGTTGTGGGGAAAGCAGATAATCAGCACCTTCGGTTTGGGCCAGGTCTGGCGGGTGGCGGCAACCAGGTTTTCAAAAAAATCCTGGCCCGGTCCCATGGGAATGCCCCGCACGTCTCCGCCGGAAATGATCGCCGAGTACGGGTGAATCGGATAGGTGGGGGTGGGCGTGAAAATCACGTCTCCGGGCCGGATGGTCACCAGCACCAGGTGCGAAAGCCCCTCTTTGACCCCGATGGTGACGATGGCCTCGTTGTCCGGGTCGATATCCACGTCGAAGCGCCGGCGGTACCAGCTGGAGATCGCCTTTCGAAGCTTGGTGATTCCCATGGAAGCCGAATACCGGTGGTTCTGGGGCTTGCGGGCCGCCTCCACCAGCTTTTCGACGATGTGCTCGGGGGTGGCCAGGTCCGGGTTGCCCATTCCCAGGTCGATGATATCCTTTCCCGCCCTTCGTTCCTTCATCTTGAGCTCGTTGACCGTGGCAAAAACATAGGGCGGGAGTCTGTCCAGTCGGGCAAAGCTTTTCATGACTGACCTCTTTGCATCGTCATGGGGGTTGACCCGGAAGCCGCCGAAAAGCCGGCAACAATACCGGAAAAAGCAGGCATTCCCGGGCAGTGGTGGAGCAAACAATTCTTGCATCATTACAATACGATGTGTTGGATGTCAAAAATTTTGTTTTGACTTTTGGAGGCATTCGTCATACTTTTTTCTATATCTTTCAGCGACTTTTGACAGGAGACAGAAATGGCAAACCGGCTTACCTACGCGGATTCCGGCGTCGATATCGACAAGGCAAACGAGCTGGTCCAGCGGATCAAGAAGATCGCCAAATCGACGCCCCGATCCGGCGTCATGGGGGAGATCGGCGGCTTCGGCGGCTTATATTCCTTGAACTTGTCCCACCTGGAGCACCCGGTGCTGGTCAGCTCCACAGACGGGGTGGGAACGAAGCTGAAAATCGCCTTCATGACCGGCAAACACGACACGGTCGGAATCGACCTGGTCGCCATGTGCGTCAACGACATCGCCGTGCAAGGGGCAAAGCCGCTGTTTTTTCTCGACTACCTGGCCATGGGAAAACTCGACACGACCGTGGCAACGGACATCATCAAGGGAATCGGAGACGGCTGCAAACAGGCCCGCTGCGCCCTGATCGGCGGAGAGACCGCGGAGATGCCCAGCTTCTACCAGGAAGGGGAATATGATCTGGCCGGCTTTACCGTGGGCATCGTCGACAACGACAAAATCGTCGACGGATCGGAGATTCACGTCGGCAACCAGGTCATCGGCGTCGCCTCAAACGGCTTGCACAGCAACGGGTACTCTATGGTGCGGAAAATCTGCTTCGAACTGCTCAAGCTCGACGTGGACAGCCACGTGCAAGAGCTGGGCACCACCCTCGGCACCGAACTGCTCAAGCCGACCCGGATCTATTCGCAGACCATTCAGGGCCTCATCAAGGACATGCCGATCCTGGGCCTGGCGCATATCACCGGCGGCGGAATCGCCGAAAACATCGTCCGGATCATCCCCAAAGCGTGCCAGGTGGTGTTGAACAAAGGAAGCTGGGATTCCCAGCCGATCTTTTCCTTTCTGCAGGGCGCAGGAAAAGTCTCTCAGAAAGAGATGATGAGAACCTTCAACAACGGCATCGGGCTGGTGGCGGTGGTCCCCGAATCCGCCGTCAACGATGTGTTGGAACGGCTTGCCGGCCTGAAGGAAAAAGCATACGTCATCGGAGAAATCGCCGAAAAGAAAAAATCGAAATACCGGATCAAGTGGGTATGAAAATCTTCCGCACCATCGGGCGGTTTTTATCGAAACTGTTGGGCTGGATCGCCCGGGGGCAGGCCTCGGCCCCGCCTTGCGCCACCTGAGGCATCAAGCCTCCCGCCCGGAGGGTGAGGTAATCGAGACGCGCTGGTAAAATATTTTTGGTCATTGAATCATTCGAATTTTGGATTTGTTTCGGACTTCGAAATTCGAATTTCGTTTTTTTGGAATCGGCAAGTATTTAGCCATGCCCGCTTCGGCTTGTGCCCGGGGCGGGCATGACGCTTGGATACACCCCGCTGAACGCCTGACAATCATGCACCGACGAAAAGCCCCGTATAGATCGAGACCCAAGAATCGCAGGCCCCCCGGCACCTCAAAGCTCCGCCCTGGCGCAGACAGCCGGTTGAAAAAGGTCTTTTCCGGCATCGGCGTGCCGAAGAAAAAGCCCTTCACCCCGGATGAGTACCAGCTTCGGGCGCTGGAAGCGGTCAGGCGCGACGACTGCCTGGTCACCGCACCCACCGGATCGGGCAAGACGTGGATTGCAGAGCAGGTGATCGCCGGACGGCTGGCCGCAGGCGAACGATGCTGGTACGCCTCCCCGCTCAAGGCGCTTTCCAACGCGAAGTACCGGGAGTTTTCCACCCTTTTCGGCCCGACTCGGGTCGGAATCCTGACCGGAGACCGCAAAGAAAATCCAGACGCGCCGGTCATCGTGGGCACCACTGAAATTCTGCGAAACCAGCTTTACGACGCCATGCACCAGGGGATGGATCTGTCCACCGATTTTGTCATTTTGGACGAAGCCCACTACCTGGGAGAGGAAGACAGAGGCGTGGTATGGGAAGAGACGATGATCTACCTTCCCGCCCGGGTACCGCTGCTGCTGCTTTCGGCCACCATTGGAAACGCCGGGCAGATCGCCGGCTGGCTGTCCTCCATCCGGGAAAGAAACTGCGTCGTCGTGGAAGAAACCCGTCGTCCGGTGCCACTTCATCCCCTGTTTCTCCACCCCTCCGGCACGCTCCTGCCCCTGACCACCCGCAGCGAAACCGGAAAAAAACCGAAGCTGCACAAAAAGGTGCGCGCCTTTGTCAACAGCAAAAAAGGCGGCTCACTAACCCGGGGAAACCAGCTGCCGCCGTTTGGTCAGATCCTGGGGGTTCTGCGGCGGTATCATCTGCTGCCCGCAATTTTTTTCCTCAAGTCCAGGGCCGACTGCGACCGGGCCATCGAACTTTGCCGGGACAACCGAATCGAAGATGAAGAGCGCCGGCAGCTTTTAAGCCGGCGCATCGACGAGCTGCTTTCCGTCAGCCCCCATGTCGCCCATCATCGCCATCGCTGGCCCCTGGAGCACCTGGCCGTAGGGTCCCACCACAGCGGCCAGCTTCCCGCCTGGAAGCTGGTGCTCGAATCGCTGATGACCGAAGGGATCCTCGATGCGGTGTTTGCCACATCCACGGTGGCTGCAGGGGTCAATTTTCCGGCTCGTACCGTACTGCTACTCAATTCGGACCGGTTCAACGGACGGGAATTCGTGCCGCTGACCGCCACCGAATTTCACCAGATGACCGGACGCGCCGGCCGCAGGGGAATGGACCGCATTGGATTTATGGTGGCGATTCCCGGACGGTTCATGGACCTACACCACCTGGCCCGGATGATCAGTGCAACGGCGACGGAGGTGGACAGCCAGATCCGGATCAATTTTTCCATGGTGCTGAATCTGCTTCTGTCCCATGCGCCGGAGGAGATCGAAGATTTGCTGGCAAAATCGTTTGCCACCTACCGCACCCGGAAAAAGGACGCCGGCCCGGCCCAGGCGCCCCGCCCCCTTTGGAACGATTTTCTCCGTCACCTTCGGTTTTTGAAGGAAACCGGGTTCGTGGACGATAGCGACATGCTCACCGAAGACGGTCGCTGGGCCTCCCAGCTTCGGGTCGACCAACCGGTGCTCATTGCCGAGGGGCTCCGAAGCGGCGTGCTCCCCCGGACCGATCCGGCGCTTTTGGCCGGCATCATCGGCGCTTTTGTTCACGAACGGGAGGCGGACGACCGGATCGAAAATGCAAAGGTTCCCAAAAAGCTTCTCACCGCATTTTTGCGCGTCAAGCGGGAGCTCCGTCCCTGTGCGCATCTCATGATCGAGCGGGGCTTCGAGGTCCGCCCCCTTTTCCTTCGTCCGGCCGTGACGCTCTTTTCCTGGGCGGCCGGCCAGCCCTGGGACCAGGTGGTGCAGCTGTCGGAAATCGAGGAGGGAAACCTTGCGATGCTGATCCTGCGAACGGCAGACAACCTGCGCCACGTCCGGAGCCTGGACTGGGTTTTTCCGGAAGCGGCCGCCGCAGCCGGCTCCGCCATCGACATGCTCCTGCGCGATCCGGTGATAACGGAATAAGGGCGCCTCCGGCGAGCCGGGAGGCGCAGAGGCTCGGAAGCTGGGAAGCTGGGAAGCTCGGAAGCTCGGAAGCTGGGAAGCTGGGAAGCAAATACCAAACAAGGAACATACTTTTTCGGATTATTTTTATGGAAAGCCTCCTGGCATCCCAGCGCTCGTCCCGGCGAAGCTCGCAGAGCGAAGACGGATTTCAGCCTCCCAGCAGACCCTATCATTCACAAGTAAACCGAAAGTGAAACTATAGCGATGCCTCCAATTGTCTCGTTTGTCGGAAAATCCAATTCAGGAAAGACCACGGTCCTGGAAAAGGTACTTCCCCTGTTAAAGAAGCGCGGCTTTCGAATCGCGGTGATCAAGCATGCGCTTCATGGATTTGAAATCGACCGGAAGGGAAAAGACAGCTTCCGGCACAAGGCCGCAGGGGCGGATGCCGTGGTGGTCGCCTCCCCTTCTTGTGTGGCGGTGGTCAGGGACGATTCGAACCTCGCCCTCGATGAACTGCTCCAGTATATCTCCGATATGGACTTCGTTTTCACCGAGGGCTTCAAAAGGGAGCGGCACCCCAAGATCGAGGTGCTCCGGGCCGCGCGGGGCGGCCCGCTGCTTTGTGCAGACGATCCGACCCTGGCCGCCGTTGTCACCGACCTGGAAGTCTCTTTGAAAGTGCCCGTGTTCGGACTCGAACAGGTCGAGGAGCTGGCCGGGTTCATCGTGGAACGGTTTCTAAAAGGCGCATAGAGCATGGGGCAGAGGGCATAGGGTGAGGGCAAAGGACGAAGAGGCTGAGCGCCGCTGGAAAGCTGGGATGCTGAGAAGCTGGGAAGCTAAAACCAAAGCCATTCGGGGTGTTGTCAGGAACTTATGGGGAATGACGATGATGGGCGATGATCAAACCGGAGTCGTTTTTTTGCCGGAAAGCCTCCTGGCATCCCAGCCTTTAAACCTTGAACCCCTGAACCCTGCCTGTGCGGTGAAGCGCGCAGCGCGAAGACGTAAACCCCGAACCTCTGAACTTAGAACCCCGAGCCTCTGAACCCGATCTGGCCATGAAAAAACAAAAGAAAACCCCAAAACACCCGTCCATCGCCTTTCCGAAACTGATCCGCGGCACGCTGATTCGGCGCTACAAGCGGTTTTTGGCCGATGTTGTCCTGGAGGACGGGCGAACCGTCACGGCCCACTGCCCCAACACCGGCAGTATGAGGGGATGCAGCGAAGCTGGAAGACCGGTTTACTTGTCGAAAAGCGACAACCCCAAACGGAAGCTTTCCTATACCTGGGAGCTGATCGAAATGCCCTCCTCTCTTGTGGGGGTCAATACCGGCATCCCCAACCGGCTCGTCTACAACGCCTTGTCGGCCGGGATCGTCCCCGAACTTTCCGGCTACGAAACCGTCCGCAAAGAGGTTTCGGTCGGAAACGGGTCGCGGATCGACATCGTCATGGAAGACCGTGAAACCAACCGCTGTTTTGTGGAAATCAAAAACTGCACGCTGGTGGAAGACGGAGTGGCCCTGTTTCCCGATGCAGTGACCGGCCGGGGGCTTCGCCACCTTCTTGAGCTTTCGCGGCTGGTATCGGAAGGCCACCGGTGCGCCATGTTCTATCTGATCCAGCGGACCGACGCCGCCTCTTTTGCGCCGGCCGCTGCCATCGACCCCGAATACAGCAAGGGGCTGGCCGCAGCCGAGGCATCCGGGGTAAAGATCATCGCCTACGACGTCCGCATCGATCTCGACGGCGTCGCCCTCAACAGCAAGCTGCCGGTTCGCCTCCCCGGCAATTGACTTTAAGGGGCCGTTTCTATAGGTTGGCAGGACGTATAAAGGCTGGGAGGCTGGGATCCGCCTTCGCTCTTCGGCTTCCCGCTTCGCCTTCGGCTACGCCGGACAAGACGCCGAGACAAGCATTGGGAGGCCGCCACAGATGTCAGAGGTCGGATGTCAGAGGTCAGCCTCGCGGGTTTAAGGTTGATGGCTTCGTAAAAAGTCGCCGTTTTCTTTTTTTGTCATTCCCGGGCAGGCGGGAATCCAGTCATTTCAAATAGTTCTGGATGCCCCCGGATCGAGTCCGGGGCAGGCTTATCAAAAAAGCTTGCCCCGGACTCGATCCGGGGTCCGGCATGACGCTTCGGGCACTTTTTACGATTTCATCAACCTTGAACCCTGAATCTTTTTTTCGACAGCTGATCCGGCGCTATGCCCTTTACGTGATGCCTAATGGAAACAATCTCTTACCAACATCCATAGTCATCTATCTCGAAAGCCTTGCCGATGCCGCAGTCAAGCCTCGAAAAAATATGGAATCGCCGGGAAAACCTGGAGCGGATATTAGACAACCTGAAAGAAGGCATCATCGCCCACGATCTGGAGCGGCGGATTTTCTTTTTCAACCGGGAGGCTGAAAAGATCACCGGATACCGCCGCAAAGACGTCCTGGGACGGGACTGCCACCAGGCTTTCGGCAGCCCATTTTGCGGGGAGCGCTGTTCCTTCTGCGACCAAGACCGGATTCCGAAGCTCGACGACCACACCGAATACCCGATCAACATCGTGACCAAAACCGGCGAGGCGCGGCGGCTGGAGATGTCGGTCGCCCCCATCGACAACGATGACGGCGATATGGTCGGTGTGCTCGCCTCCTTTCGGGACATCACAGACCTGCTCAGCTGCCAGATACGGGCCAGGGAGCTGACCAGCTTTTCGAACATCATCGGCAAAGACACCCAGATGCTGCAAATCTTCCAGCAGATCCGGGATCTTTCCGGATACGATTTTCCGGTGCACATCTTCGGCGAAACCGGAACCGGCAAGGAGCTGGTCGCCGCAGCCATTCACAACGAAAGCCGCCGGGGAGGCGCGCCGTTTGTTCCCATCAACTGCGGGGCGCTGCCCGAAGGCCTCATCGAAAGCGAACTGTTCGGTCACGTGAAAGGGGCATTTTCCGGCGCCATCCGCGACAAGAAGGGCCGCTTTGAACTGGCCGACAGCGGCAGCGTATTTCTGGACGAAATTTCAGAGCTGTCGAACCACTTGCAGGTGAAGCTGCTCCGGTTTCTCCAGGAAGGGACATTTGAAAAGGTGGGCGGGGAAAAGACGCTGATCGTCAATGTCCGGGTGATCAGCGCCACCAACAAGGATTTGAAAGAAGAGGTGCAACGGGGTCGCTTCCGGCAGGATCTATTCTATCGGCTCAATGTGGTGCCGATCCTGATTCCGCCCCTTCGGGATCGGAAAAACGACATTCCGCTGCTGGTGGATCACTTCCTCAGACAGGATGCCGAGCGCCACGACCGAAAGCACTACAGCGTCTCTAAGGAGACGATCTCCCTTATGCTCGACTATCCCTGGCCGGGCAACGTTCGGGAGCTTCAAAACGCCGTGCAATTTTCGATCGTAAAGTGCAAGGGCTCGGTCATTTTGCCGGAGCACCTGCCCATGGAGCTTCAGGCCGCCGCCGGATTTTCAAAAAAACGGGGCGCCTTCCGGAAGCTGGATCCGGAATCGGTCATCGAAGCCCTTCGCAAAACCGGCGGCAACAAGGCCCGCGCCGCCCGCGACCTGGCGGTAGGCCGCGCCACACTGTACCGTTTTCTCGACGACCACCCAGAAATCAAGACGGCATGAAAGCGCAAAACCCTTTCATGCCGTCTTGATTTCTTGGGGCGGCTGCCGCCGCCGGGTTGGAAGACAGAGGTTCCGAGTTCAGAGTTTCAGGGGTTCCAGGAAAACAGATTCAAGGAGTTGAACGGAGAATTTCCACCCGGAGCCCTCGAACCTGTCAACCGTATAAAAAAGAAGGGCCTCCCCATCGGGGAGGCCCTTCTTTCTTATTTTTGGCGAGGTACGAGCCAAAAATTTAGGCTTCCAGTTTCATCCGGTCTTCCATGGACATCAGGACCCGCTCTCTGGCCTTGTCGAGTCCGAGCGCCTTTCGCTTCTTGTCGATATGGGCGATCATCATCTTGGCCATATCGTAGGGATCCACCGCAAAGCCCCACTTTCCAAGGCCCTGCTTTTCCAGGCCGTCGAACAGGTGTTGGTGGAACTTGGTGTTCTCCACGATCGGGAAGGTCACGCCGAACACGGTAAAAACACCCGAGGCCACGAAGTAGTGCCCGATGCTGATGGCCTTTTCACTCATCCACTCGGGGGCTGCGCCGGCCGCGGGAAGATCGGCGATGCTGTTGCCCAGACCGCCCACCCGGACCATCTCCGAGGCGGCCACCAGGATCCGGCTGTTGTCGACGCAGGAGCCGACCCCCAGCACCGGCGGCATGCCGACCGTTTCGCAGACTTCCTGCAGACCGGGGCCGGCCAGGTGGGCCGCCTCCGGCGTGTAGAAGCCGGCCTTGGCCAAAGAGATCTGGGAACAGCCGGTCTGGAGCACGAGAACGTCGTTTTTGATCAGCTCCCGGACCAGTTCGACATGCACGTAATCCTGCTTGACCCGCGGGTTGGTGCAGCCGACCACGCCGGCCACGCCCCGGATCCGGCCGTTGATGATGTTGTCGTTAAGCGGGGTGTAGGAGCCCCGGAATGTGCCGCCGAGCATATAGTTGATGTATTCGTGGGAAAAGCCGTGGATTCCGATGTTGGAGATCCTCGGAATTTCCACCTCGCCCTGGCGGTTCTTGAACCGGGTGATCGCCTTGATGACGACCTCGTCGGTGCAGGCCTTGGGATCGTGGTCCTTGAACTCGATGTGGGTCGCCCCCTCGATATGGGCCCGGGTGTTGGTGGTGATCAGCGGCGTCTTGTAGCAATCGGCCACCTTGACCAGGGCCTGCTTGATGCACTGGATGTCCACGCACATGGCATCGACTGCGTTGGTCACGAGAATGGCCTCGGTGGACATGAAGTTGCCCGCATGGGGCACGCCGTGGCGCGACATCATTTCGGCGCCGGAGCAGCACATGCCCACCAGGTTGATTCCTTTGGCACCGGCGTCCTTGGCGGCCTGGATCAGGCTCGGCTCGTTGACTGACTCGAGCATCGACTCGAACATGTTCGGCTCGTGGCCGTGGACGATGATGTTGACCTGGTCCTCCTTCAGACAGCCCATGTTCACGTCTACGGAAACCGGGGTCGGGGTGCCGTAAAGGATGTCGGAGATCTCGGTGGCCACCATGGAGCCGCCCCACCCGTCGGAGAGGGCCGTCCGGCTTGACTGCTTGGTGATGTTTTCATAGTGCTGGTCCACGCCCATGTGGGTGCGGTGCATCAGCTCCATGATCTCGCGCATGGCGCCCCGGGGGACGATACCAACCTTGCGCCAGGTTTCCAGAGTCTTTTCCGGAACCCGCTTGGCAAAAGGAATCTCGCCGTCGACCTGGGTGTAGGTTCTTTCCAGCTCCTTGTACAGGTCGTTTGCAATGTCGACATCGCTGCGGCCTTCGGTCTCGATATCCACCGATTTCGCCACCTCGTGAAGCTTGTGAACGTCTTTGATCCGGTAGTCGGTGATGTGGCCGTTGACCACTTCCCGGAACAGATCGAGCATGGCCATGCCGTGGTCGGTGTGGGCGGCCGCACCGGAGGCCACCATTCTGGCAAAATTCCGGGCCTGGATCGTGTCGATGGTCGCGCCGCAAACACCCACCTTGCCGTAAGGATCGTTGGAATTGAGCCGGCAGGGGCCCATGGAGCAGTGTTTGCAGCAGGCGGAATCCGCGCCGATGGGGCAGGCCTTCATATTGGCTGCCCGATCGAAGGAGGTTTCAACGCCGTCCCGACGTGCTTTTTCAAGCATCTGCGCCGTCGCCCGGCAGATGGTCACATCGGAAATGTTGATTTCTTTCTTTTTTTTGACCGGTTTGGTGTCGTCTGACATGAATGTTCTCCCTTCGTGGAAAGAATTGGGGGTTAAAAGTTTTCGTAATAGTAATGATTACTGTTTAGATTAGACTCGGGACTCTTGTCAAGAAAAAAATTATATGAAATGAATCGGGGAAAGAACGAAAAGACCTGCCCTAGGCACCTCCGATTCGGGCAAGATGTTCTGACACGAAACTGTCTCACCTTTTCGACCCTTGATACAGGTATGGGTGAAGCGTCCGGCGCGCCGGGAGGCAGGGCAGTTGAGACTGAGCGATGGGATACCGTTACTTGTCGGAAAAATGCCCCCGGGGGAAGCTTTTTTGATTCCCCCTTGCCTGTTCACCCCTTTTTCAGGCGCTGAAAAGCCGTTGGTCATGCATTTTCGCCTCCCAGACGCCGGCTTGTCGGCTTGTCGGCTTTCCAGCGGCGAACTGCACCTTTTCTGGCACGAATTTTGATATAATTCTGGTTCATCTTTGATAAAGATGGATGATCAAATCCGTTCTGCCATTTTCGGCGAAACAGAAAGGCAAAGGGAGGAAGGTGCCGTGAAAAAAAACATGTCAGGAATTTTAGGGATGTTGCTGGTGGCCGCCTTCTGCCTGGCTGCCGCCCAGGGGCCTCCAGCGGTCGGTGAGGCTTTTCCGGATCTGCAGTTGACGATGCCCGAAGACCCCGACCACCGAAACTATCTCGGTCTCAGCGGCTCGGGCGCCTTTTCGGTCTCACAAATTCAGGCCGAGGTGGTCATCATCGAGGTCTTCAGCATGTATTGCCCGCACTGCCAGCGGGAGGCTCCGACGATGAACGCCTTTTATCGAAAGATTGAAAACGACCCCCGCCTTCGGGGCAGGGTAAAAATCATCGGCATCGGTGCCGGAAATTCGGCCTATGAGGTCGGGCACTTCCGAAAAGTCTACGAGGTGCCGTTTCCCTTGATTCCGGACCAGGACTACTCGCTCCACCAGCGGCTGGGTGAAGTCAGAACCCCCTATTTTTTCGGCGTCAAAATTGCCAAGGACGGTTCGACCCGGGTTTTTTATTCCAAACTGGGAGGACCGAAAGACGCCGGGCAGTTCCTAAACGAGCTGCTCGCAAACGCAGGGCTCAAATAAGGGGAGATACACCATGAAACAAAATACGGATGCCAGATGGTGGCTTTCGCTGCTGATCCTCTTGGCAGCCGCACCGGCGTTCGCCGTTTCCGGTGCATTCGAAGACCGGGTCTACGAGACGGGTCATCTCAAACCGGTGGACAGCACCTTGAACGTTTCCGTCGGGGAACCAGCGCCGGACTTCACCCTTCCCTCGGTGGCCGGCCCGAAAGTCGCCCTCGGTGACTACACGGGCAAAAAAAACGTGGTGCTTTCGTTTGTACCGGCGGCCTGGACGCCGGTATGTTCGGATCAGTGGCCGGGCTACAATATCGCACGAGGATTGTTCGAAGCCCATGACGCTATTTTGCTGGGGATCTCGGTAGACAACATCCCCACGCTGTATGCCTGGACCCGCGAAATGGGCGACCTGTGGTTTCCGGTCCTGTCGGACTTCTGGCCCCACGGAGCAGTCGCCGACCGCTACGGCATTCTCAGAAGCGACGGCGTCTCGGAGCGGGCCATATTCATCGTCGACAAGCAAGGCATCCTTCGCTACGCCCATGTTTCGGACATCAATGTCCGCCCCGGGCTCGGCGAAATCATCCAGGCGCTGGAAAAGGTCTCGGGAAACTCCAATTGACCGGCCCGTCAACCGATTCGGAATGCATTCTCGTTTTTCTGCGGGCGCCGGCCAAAGGCAGGGTCAAGACCCGCCTGGGCCGTTTGTTGGGGGCTGAAACGGCCCTTTCCCTTTACCGGTGCTTCGTCGCCGATATCCTGGCCGCCGCGGCAAAAAGCGGTCCCCCCGTTTGGCTTTGTTACACGCCGGCAGGGGCAAAAGAGCAGATTGCCCGCTGGCTGGGCTCCGGCTACCCGATGATGCCCCAGAGGGGTGCAAACCTCGGCCGGCGGATGGCAGACGCCTTTCAAAATGCCTTTTCTCTTGGGGTGCGCCGGGCGGTGCTGGTGGGAACCGACATTCCGGATCTGCCCCCGGGGCGAATCGGTCAGGCATTTGACTGCCTGCGCTCCTTTTCTTCGGTGATCGGACCGACCCATGACGGCGGCTACTACCTGATCGGCTTCCGGGTCGACGGTTTTACAGAATCGGTTTTCGTCGGCCAACCATGGGGATCCGGCCGGGTCTTCGAAGAAACCCTGGCCGCCTTTCGGCGCGAGAATGAAACGCCGTGCCTGCTGGAACGCTGGTTCGACATCGACCGGCCCGAAGACCTGTCGGCCTTCATGAGACGACAGGCAGGGGCGCCGGGTAAGGCATCGGCCACCGCCGCCTTTTTGGCCGAGCGCTTTCCTGACGGGCCGCCGACATAACAACCAGCCAAGTGCTCGGGGTATAAAAACTCACCGCAGAGACACGGAGGACGCAAAGAAGACCCTTTCAAGATTTTCTCTGCACGCTTTGCGCCTCGGCGGTGAAAGAGATCTCACCATCATTGCGACCGAATGTACCACTCCGGAACCGCGCCGCAGAAACCGATTGACAGCGATGGGATGGTTAATTACCTTTACTTAAAAATCATATGCTTACGAAAGGAATGCGATGATGTCGACGCCACCGGTCAAGATCTACTCCCTGAGCACCTGCAGCCATTGCAAAGCGACCAAGAAGTACCTGGGAGACTGCGCCATCAAATATGAATTCGTCGACGTTGACCTCTTGGAAGGAGATGAACGCAAAGCAATCCTCGAGGATGTGAAAAAATTCAACCCGAGATGCAGCTTTCCGACCATCATCATTGGTGAAAAGGTCATTGTCGGCTACAAGGAAAACGATATCAAGGAGGCGCTGGGACTGTGATGGACGTCGAAAAACTCTATGAAATGCTGAAAAAAGCCCAGGAAGCTAAGGGATACTTTTTCAACAAGGACCGGGAACGGACATTCGAACTGCTTGAGGCGCTGCTGGTCAACAAGGAGCGCTACGGGTACATGGTCTGCCCCTGCCGGCTCGCCTCCGGAGAGCGTGAAAAGGACCAGGACATCATCTGTCCCTGCGTATACCGGGAGCCGGACGTGGCGGATTACGGAAGCTGCTACTGCAATCTTTATGTAACCAAAGCATGGAACGAGGAAAAAATTGCCCGGGTCTACGTCCCGGAGCGCCGACCGCCGGAAAAGTTTGAATTCTAAAACCCCGCCGAGTCTACGGCGGAATGCCAACACGAGATTAACGAATAAGGAGCGTCAAATGACCGAAAAAACAGTAAAACAGGTTTGCAAATGTGAACACTGCGGCAACGAGGCTGAAATGGTCGTCACCTGCTCCCTGCCTGATGAGCCGCAGGCGGCCGGAAAAAGCGCGGCAAAAACGGCGCAGACCCCGAAACAGCGCGTCAAGGGCCATGCCACCTGCACCCATTGCGGCAACGAGGCCGACATGTGGGTGGACCTGGATTGAGTTGACGCAAAGCGGATGAAAGAGCGTGTACAGGCGCCAAAGATCGGCTCGATTCGGTGCCTTTTTATTTGCGCCAGGGATGCGGAAATGAGGTGAACCATGGAAGAATGCGAAACCAAACCCATTGTCAATACCGGCCTGAGAGGCGTGAAAGTCGCCAGCACCCGGATCAGCGATGTCAGGGGAGAAGAAGGCAAGCTCATCTACCGCGGCTACCTGGTTCAGGACCTGGCCGACTCGGCCACCTTCGAGGAGGTCGTTCACCTGCTGCTCAGAGACAAGCTCCCCGACCAAACCGAGCTGGCCGCGCTGCGCAAGCAGCTCGCCGCCGAGCGTTCGATTCCCGCCGAGGTGCTCAGCGCCCTGAAGACCCGGCCGGCCGATGCCCTGCCGATGGATATTCTTCAGGCGGCGGTACCGATGCTGGCCAACCACGATCCGGACATCCGGGACAGCTCGCGCGGCGCCTCCGACCGAATGGCGGTGCGCCTCGTGGCAAAACTCACCACGGTGCTGGCCGCATGGGGCCGGATTCGGCAAGGCCAGGAGCCCATCGAACCGGACCCCGCTCTCGGCCAGGGCGCCAACTTCCTTTACATGTTATTTGGTGAAACGCCCGACGACGAGCTGGCCCGCTTTTTCGATATCTGCCTGACGCTGCACGCCGAACATTCCTTCAACGCGTCGACGTTTTCCGCACGTCAGATCGCCTCCACCCGGGCCCATATCTACGCTGCAGTGGCCGGTGCGATCGGCTCGCTTTCCGGCGAGCTTCACGGCGGGGCCAATGTCCGGGTCATGGAAATGCTCCTGGCCATCGGATCGGTGGAAAATGTCGAACCCTACGTCAAAAAGATCCTCGACGAAGGGAAAAAAATCATGGGACTGGGCCACGCCGTATACAAGACCGACGATCCCAGAGCCCACATTCTTTCACCGATGTCCAAAAAAATGGGAGAGCGAACCGGTCAGACAAAATGGTACGAGATCTCCCGGAAACTGGAAAAAGTCGGAAAAGAGGAGTTCAAGAAGCGCAAAAAGATCGATATCTTCGTCAATGTCGATTTTTACAGTGCTTCCTTGTACTACACCATGGGGATCCCGGTCGATTTCTTCTCCCCGGTGTTTGCCATTGCGCGGGTCGCCGGCTGGGCCGCCCACGTACTGGAAGAACAGTTCGCCGAAGCGGCACCCAAGCCGATGCTCTACCGGCCGACCTCCGAATATGTGGGGGACTACTGCGGACCCGAGGAGTGCGCCTTTGTCCCGATCAATAAGCGCAACTAGCCGCTATCCGTTTCAGGGGAGGATCAGTGTTGAGCCGTGAACCAGGCCTGCGGATGACACCGCAGCGGAAAGTTATCCTTCAAGAGCTTCGGAAACTGCGGACCCACCCCAGTGCCGACGAAATCTACGCCATCGTGCGAAAGCGCCTGCCGAGGATCAGTCTCGGGACGGTATATCGGAATCTGGAGATTCTTTCCGAGCTGGGCGAGATTCAGAAAATCGAATCCGGCGGGGCCTTGAAGCGTTTCGACGGAAATCCTGAAAATCACTATCACATCCGCTGCACCTGCTGCGGGAAGGTGGTGGACGCCCCCTTTGCC
>Ga0272443_10002730_pt1 | contig 21942 bp, 5 predicted proteins | sample SSMAcet12_FD_193581 | JGI IMG/M metagenome (GOLD analysis project Ga0272443, IMG submission 193581) | Marine sediment archaeal communities from Little Sippewissett salt marsh, Falmouth, MA, United States - SSM-Acet-12 | ecosystem: Environmental > Aquatic > Marine > Wetlands > Sediment ...
TCTTATACTAATTAGAAAAAAAGTTTTCTGGGGTCGAAGAAAGACCCCGAAGATGACTAAAACGAGAAGAAAAGAATGAATAAACAATACGCCTTATCAAGGGGGTTCGCGATGTCGCAGAACAAAAATTTAGTAATGTTGCTGGTATTCCTTGCCGCGGCTTTCCTCGCTTTTGCCGAGGTTCCCACTTCCCTGACATATCAGGGAAAGCTGGTTGAAGGAGGACAGCCCGTGGATGGAACCCGTGCAATCGGTTTCCGTCTATATGTCGATACCGGCGACGACGGTTTCACTGGCTCTCCCGGTGACGACCTGGCATGGGAACAAGCGCCGACGACCGTTTCTGTCAACCATGGAATCTTTAGCTGGGAACTTGCTTTTACAGGAGGATTCACAGGAACCTATCTCGAAATTCAGGATATTTTCGGCGCAGGTCACGATCTCTATCTTCAGGTGCATGTCGGCCCCGCAGGTTCAGCATGGGGAGCCTGCACCCCCCTTATTCCAGCCGACAAAATCACCACTCAGGGATTCGCTTTTGGAATTGCGGACAAAGCTGTAACCCCCGCCAAGCTCGCCGACGGTTCCGCCGTCGGCCAGCTTCTCCAATACAACGGAACCGCATGGGTTCTGGTTGACGGTAGTGGCCTCGGCAACGTAGCCGACGGCACGATCGACGGACAAACAGCCCGATGGAACAACACTTCCGGCCAGTGGGAAGCTTCCGATGTTCTCACCAACGACGGCTCTGATCTCGCGGTTACCGGCGATCTAACGATCACCGGAGAAGCCGGCTACTCCGATGTCGCAGACATGGGCACTGACGAGGCTGACTTGGTTCATAAAAAATACGTCGATGACCTTGTCGCTACCGCCGGAGATGACTGGGGCAGTCAGGTTGTCGAAACCGACGCTTCCCTTACCGGTGACGGAGTTACCTTAACAGAACTGGGTATCGCCACCGACGGTGTCAACGAAACCCATGTGAACTGGGGATTAGGCGCGGATCAAGTCAGCGCGGAGGATTTGCTATACGATAACACCACTTCAGGCCTCGCCGCTTCCGATGTTCAAGACGCTCTCGACGAAATCGCCGACGGCGGAAGTGCCAATTACTGGGGCGTGGAGGGCAATGACGCCACTTCGGTAGCCTCAAACTTTATCGGAACGATAAACAACACAGGCCTGGCTTTCCGCACAAATGACACGGAAAGAATGAGGCTCCAGAACAGCGGCCAGCTTACCATAGGTTCAACAACCGCCGGCGGAAAACTGGATGTCCACCAGACATCGGCAAACGACGTGGCTCGTTTCATAAATTACGGCGATCCATCCAATATTCGCATGCGCAGAACTCAGGGCACTCAGGCTTCTCCGACAGCCACATCGGGCGCAAACACTATCCTCGGTAGGTTTTATGCCGAGGGTTACGACGGCTCGGGATTCACATCTGCGGCCGCCCTCGAGTTTGTTACCGACGCTACCGGCGGAGCTTCTGACGATATGCCGGGCAGAATCTCCTTCCTCACAACCCCCGATGGAACAGGCGCACTCGAAGAGAGAATGAGAATCCGCAACAACGGCTTCGTCGGAATCAACAAAACTGATCCGGCCAGCTATCTGGACGTTGGCGGCGATGCAAACGTGGACGGCAACCTGACGGTAGGCGGCAAACTCGGCCTCGACGGCCACGACCCCGCACCCGCAGGCGCTGTAGGCGAAATTTATGTCAACTCTGCCGACGGCAAGCTCTATTATCACAACGGAACCATCTGGGAAGAAGTCGCCACCGGCGCAATCGCCACTTCTCTTCAGGACGCCTATATCGGCGGGAATACAATCACCACGGCTGTCGATGCTGACCCGGTGGTAATCAATGCCGGCGGTTCTGGCGCCGAAGCCCTTTATGTGGGCGGAACAGGCGGCGGAAACGCGATCAAAACCAACGGCCACCTCTGGATGGAAACAGGCAATCTCGCCATGGACGATGGCCATATCAATGTAACAGACGCCTACAACGGCGGCTCTGTCCTTTTCGTAGAACAAACCGGAAGTAATAGAGTCGCTACATTCAGCAATAATGCCATGAGCATGTCGCCGGCGGTATATATCAACAACAGCGGCGGAAGCTATGCACTCCAAACAAGTTCTGGCAATGTGGTGGTTGATAATGGCGCATTGTGGCTCGACGGACTCGCCCGTATCGACGGCGAAGTTATTGTCCGCGACGCTACCGATGCAACAACCTTCTACGTTAACAACACCACCGGCCAGACGCAAATCGAAGGCAAGCTCGCCGTGCGCGAATCCGATGACGATGTTTTCAACGTCGATGGCACTTCCGGCCAGATATGGACTGGTGGAGATATTTATTCCGAAGGCATGATTCACGTTCAGGAATCCGGAAGCGACGTCGCTACAATCCATGGAACTTCGGGCGACTTCTGGACCAGAGGTTCCATCTACTTCGAGGGAACTACGGAAGATGTTAATGAAACAAGACTGACGGTAATCGATCCTACCGCACCCCGCACGATCACTTTCCCGAATGAATCCGGCACAGTTTTACTCGACGCCACCCTTTCAGAAAACGACCCGGTAGTTACCGCCGAAGTAGGCATCATCGTCAGCGACGGCACGAACATTTCTTCAATAACGAACAACTCGGCGAACTGGAACACGGCGTTCAGCTGGGGTGACCATTCTCTCGTGGGTTATCTGACATCCGCCGACCTCGACGACTACTGGAACACCAGTGACTTCACCGCAAGCGACATCACGAACTGGAATACGGCATACGGCTGGGGCGATCATTCTCTCGAGGGCTATCTGACATCGGAAACCGACCCGATATTCAACGCCTGGCTTGCTACACCGCCGAACGTTTCGGTTTTCACCAACGACGCCGGCTACATCACCATAGCCGACGTTGTCGGAACCAACATTGCTCAGGGAACTCGAACCGCAACCACAGTTCCCGTTACTTCGAGCACTGGTTCGGACGCCACACTTGATATCGCTACCACGGCTCTTGCGGGTGTAATGTCCGCCGCCGATAAAACTAAACTCGACGGTATCGAAGCAGGAGCTACCGGAAATCAGGATATAGAGCTTACGGGTGATGATCTTGGTCTGACTGGAAGCGCTGTTACTGTCGATCTATCGCCCTATATGGACAACACCGACGCACAGACTCTTTCTGTAGGCGCTGGAACAGTAACTACATCGCTTATTCAGCTTACCGGAAGCTCTAATGACGTCACGCTTGAGGCCGGTTCCAATGTAACCCTTTCCGAGGCAGGAAACACTATAACTATAGCATCTACCGACAACGATACCTGGCAGGCGAACACTCAAGCGCAGAACGGTTATGTTACAGCCGGCGGAGCGAACAACAATATGGTTTGGAAAACCGACGGCTCCGGTGCTCCTGCATGGCGCGCGGACAACGTAAACGACGCCGACGCCGACCCGACGAACGAGTATAACACCAGCATGGGTTGGAATGCTGGCACAAATACAGTTTCGGTTACCGATGGCGGTGGCGCAAAGAGCATTGAAATCACGGGCTTCATGGAATCCACGACGGACAATTGGGTTAATGAATCCGGCGACGCCATGACCGGACAGCTCGACATGACCGGCTATACCGGCGCCCCCTTTGTCCTTGATGCTGGAAACGCAGTTATGGTTTCGAATCTCAACGCTGACCTTCTCGATGGCCAACATTGGAGCGATATTCAGGCCTGGGTGAATGCAAACGACGACAACACTACATACTCGGCCGGATCAGGAATTGATATTACTGGAACTACAATCAGCAACACTGCTCCCGATCAGACTGTTGGATTATCAGCAGGGACTGGAATAGCTGTTGCCGGAACTTACCCGAACTTTACGATTACAAATACTGCACCCTCAAGCGGCGGAACGGTAACAAGTGTTACAGCTTCTTCTCCCCTTGCTTCCTCGGGCGGAGCAACACCGAACATTACCATCAATCAAGCAAACGGAACTCAGAACGGTTATCTTACGAGTGCTGATTGGAATACTTTCAACAATAAACTCGAGAGCGGCGATAATATAAGTGAATTGGTAAACGATGAAGGCTATATCACTTTGGCTGATGTTGCAGGAACCAACATCGCTCAGGGAACTCGAACCGCAACCACAGTTCCCGTTACTTCGAGCACTGGTTCGGACGCCACACTTGATATCGCTACCACGGCTCTCGCGGGTGTGATGTCCGCCGCCGACAAAACCAAACTCGACGGTATCGCAAACGGCGCGAATAATTACGTTCACCCGAACCACACCGGCGACGTTACAAGCTCCGGCGACGGCGCAACCGTAATCGCGAACGACGCCGTTACTAACGCTAAGCTCGCGAATATGGCGGCGAACACCATCAAAGGCAGAATTTCTACAGCCGGCGATCCCCAAGACCTAACCGCGACTCAGGTAAGAACAATTCTTAATGTTGCCGACGGCGCGAATAATTACGTTCACCCGAACCACACTGGCGACGTTACAAGCTCCGGCGACGGCGCAACCGTCATCGCGAATAACGCCGTTACTTATGCCAAGATGCAGACAGTATCAGCCCAGAGGTTGCTGGGTAATCCTACGGCTTCAGCGGCTGTTCCATCTGAAATTACAGTAAGCACGGGTCTGAACCTAAGTCTTGCAGGCGTGTTAACCGCTACCGGCTCCGGCGGAACAGTTACGAACATAGCTACAAATAACGGCATAACCGGCGGCCCAATTACCGGAACAGGCACTATCGGCCTTACCGGACAAGCCTTAGCACTTCATAACTTGGCTTCGAACGGTATGATAGCGAGAACTGGCTCAGGAACTGTCGCCGCAAGGACTATTACATGGTCAGGAAATGGCGGAAGCGTGACTAACGGCAATGGTGTTTCCGGCAACCCGACAATATCGCTCAGTATCGGCACCGGTGCTACTCAGGTGGCCGCAGGAAACCATGGGCACACGAATATGGTAACCGGAACCGGAACAGCTGGATACACAGCCAGGTGGGCCACTTCCGCAACGTTGGAAGCCTCATCAATACAGGACAACGGAGCAGGGAACATAGGAATCAATCGCAGTCCAAGCGCTACATACAGGCTTGTGGCAGAAAACGGAAGTAACGCCAAAGCATACTTAGCCGGTAATACATGGGGTGTTTACGGCGAAGGTGATGGTGCCGGTGTTTACGGTGTAACCGGTTCGGGACCGCCATACACATACGGTATTCTCGGACACGGAAGCTTAAGTTGCGGCGTTTATGGTTCCAGCCCTACCTATGGTGTCCGCGGAAACAGTCTTACCGGAACCGGTGTTTACGGAGAAGGTAGCACAAATGGTGTTTATGGTTCTGGAACAACCACCGGTGTCCGTGGAGAAGGAAGCACTTACGGCGTCCGCGGAGAAGGAACCTACGGCGTTTATGGCTCAGGCACTGTCGGAGCCACCAGATATGGTATTTACGGAACTGCCTCCGGCGGAACAATCAACTGGGCTGGCTATTTCAACGGTAATGTGGCCACAAATGGTTACCTCAACATTCAAAATATCACCGCACCTGGCGCAGGCAACCGCCTCTATGCCAATAGCGGCAACCTCTACTGGGACGGAACTTTGCTCAACACCGGCGGCGCTACCCCCGGCGGAGCAAACACGCAAGTTCAATACAACAACAGCGGCACGTTCGCCGGATCCGCCGATTTCACATGGAACAACTCAACAAAAGTCCTAACCGTAGGCGGTGCAAATCCGATTACTATCAACGGCACAACCGGTAAAATCGACTGCAAAACCGTTGACCCCGTTATCGAGATCGAAGGCGAAAAATACGCCACGTACAACTGGGACGGTATAGGCCTTCGCACCGATGTGGTTGGTGTCGCGCAACTGACCAATGGCGAGTTCAGGGTCGATATGGCCAAACAGCCCAAAGCCTCCGACTTGTGGCTCTTCTACCACGCCGTCGCCGAAACATCGATAATCCCCTTCGTTACTCCGCAGGATCCCGTTATCCTGATGGCTCGCGTCGAAGGTTCGGAACTCGTTGTCCGTTCGATTTCCGGCGAGGAGAACGCTCGCTTCGGATACCGCTTGTCCGGCGTCCGTATCGATATGGTCGGCACCCAGGAAGAAATCAACATCAGAACCGACGATCCGTTCCCCCACATCAAGGTTACCGACTACGACAAGAACGGAAGCAAACTCAAGTAACTAAGCACAGAAGGGGCGGGGAATATTCCCCGCCCCTAATTAGCAAAAGTCTATATGGCAAATTGTAATAGGGGTTGTTCAACAATAGGATGAAAAAAGGTTTCGACATACATTCTCCGGTAGTGCATCTAGTGATGTACTCTATTTTGCTATTCGCAACACCCTTCATTATGTTGAGAAACTACATGCAGGAGGCGATCGGCAGTCTTTCGAGGTTTTCTTTCAATCTTTTCAGCACAGAGATACCTTATATTCTCGCAATTGCCATTACCGCCGCAATCCTCCTTATAATAATATACAGGCGGCATATTACCCTCTATCGAGTTCTGGCGATTGTTGCCGTGCTTCTCATGTTTGCCCTCGCGCAGAAATCCACAGATTATTATTTCAACCATAAATTTTACGATTTACAGCACAACTGGCACTATTTTGCTTACGGTATTTTCGCCTTTATGATGTTCCGCGCCCTTAAGACAAAAAATATACCAACAGAAAAAATAATACTGTTGACCTTTGTCGCGGCAATCTGCATTTCGTCCCTCGATGAGGGTGTTCAGGTGTTCATATCGAACCGAGTTTTCGATATGAGCGATATCGCCAAGGACACATGGGGCGTTCTTGTTGGAATGGTAGTGATTCAGTTTGTCGCAAAAAGCGGATACATCACTCGCGAGGGATGGAATGTCAGGCAAAAGAAAGTAGGCGATTACTTCAAACAACCGTTCTCTCTACTCGTCCTCGAATTTGTTTTCGCATATATCCTACTTTTCACAAGCTCGATACTCAGCGATTCGCGGTTCTGGTATATGGTTGTCGGCATTACTCTCGCAGTATTTACAGTCATCTTCGCCATCATTCACCTATCCCAGATAAAAGGATTCAGATATGCATTCGTCGGGATGGCGGCGGTTATCATTATCCTGCAAACAGTCTTCTTCATTAAATATCGAAACGACAATATCGTCTATAATTCATACGCCATTACAGTCTATAAGGGCATACCTATTCTATATTTCGACCTTCTCATCCACCCGAACGGCATGTTCAGGCTGGCTGATAAAAAACACGATTTCAACCAGCGGGATATGATATTTTTCAATCACCACGCCAGGGATATCCTTCTCATTGGAAGCGGTTCCGAGGGACAGGGCGGCAAAGGTTTCCCAGAAACATGGGAGACCCAGTTCATCTTCAACCCGGTAACGGAACGCGGACTTCAGATTATTATTCAGGAAACTCCCAAGGCGTGTAAAACCTTCAATAGACTTAAAGAAGAAGGGAAGGATGTCCTTTTTGTTCTCCATAACACCTGCTGACGCCAAGCCCAACAACAAGCGGAAAGGGCGAAAATCCGACGAATCGGTTTTTACCTATCTGCTCGTAGGGCTGTGGTATGTGCTCATAATGTTCGGAGTGTTATCCGTTATCAATCCACCATGGTTAGAAAATATCTCTTCGCCGGGGAGAGAAGTGGAAGCTTACTCCGCAAAGCAATACGGGGATTTATTCCTTCGGGGGGGCGAGTATAATAAAGCTGTTGCTATGTATCTAGGAGCTTTGGAGATAAAACCCGGTTTTATCGACGCAATCGTGAACCTCGCTATAACCTACGGCAAGATGGGATTGAACGACAAAGCCATCGAAACACTCGAGGAGTCTCTCGAACTCGACCCCGAACAGCCGAGTATTGTATACTATAATATCGCGGAGATATACGAACAATCAGGAAAACCAAAAGAAGCGCTTGAAAACTATTATAAAGCCGCCGAAACCGCACGGTTGCCAATGTTCCCTTATAGAAAAATCGGTTCTCTTCACATCGCTCACGAGGAATTCGATTTGGCTATCGAAGCCTTCAAATTAGCACTGGAAAATAAATACACATTGAAGAATTCTTATTTGGGAATGTTAAAAACAGCAAAATATGCGGCTAATAATGATACTATAGTTGGTGCCGCCGCCGCCGCTTTGCTCGAAAAAGGAATAACCGAGGAAGACCTCGCACCATACGATAACGTCGTTTTCGAGGAAGGCCTTAGATATAACAAAGACATTTCAAGAATTTACAATGACATGGGATTTGCATATGCAGTTAACGGGAAAGTTATGGAGGCGATTCCTCATTTCGAAAGTGCCTTGAAAATCTGGCCGGGTAACACAAACGCTCAAAACAACCTGAATGCCGCCATGGAAAGGATAAGTAACGGGTAATGAGCTATACAGAATTAATAATGTTCAATACCCGATGCCGTCCGTTCACGGAAAAAGGGCAGAGTAAATTCGAGACGGGAAAACCGTCCCCTGAAACTGGGGATTATTACCATGAAGAAAACTGTCCCTATACCAAGGGGATAGTTTATCAAGGGATTTCATCAATTATAAGTAATTCTACTGTTGTAGGGCTAAGGAACAAACTATGAAATATTTAAAAAGCATCTTATTGTCGTTTATGATTCTAACGACAATGATTGTTCTCGGGATTTCGGTTAACACCGCACAAGCCGAATCCCCAACCGAAAATCCAACGGACGAACTTTTCGCTGTTGCGCTGGAAATCCCCGACGCTACCGACACGCCCGACCAGTCAGCCCGCGAGGACAGCGTAGAATTGCCTCCGATACGAATTGAGCCGAGTAGCTCAAATTCTCAGCAAGGCAGTAAGCAGTCCGCCGGCACGCCCTATTCCGCAGGGATGGGCGAGGATTCCTCCACGTCCGACATGGCGATGAACGCAAATAGTTCCATAATTGACGACCGCACGGCTCCCGCTCCAGTTAAAAACATCTACGAAAGCGTCGAAGTTGCCAGACCAAGGATCATTCCGATCGAAAAACAAGATTCCGACTCAAGGCTTTCCCAAACAAGGGATAATTCTGCCGAGGGGCGGGGATCGAGAATAGTCGAATCCTATCATGAGCTGTCAAAACTCAAAAATACCAAAACCTTCCGCCACGAATTTGAAGTTGAGGAATCTTCGGACGAAAAGTTGCTGAGAAGAAAATCAAAACCCTGGATGGATTATGTCGAGAGCCTGCGCGACGGCCACGACTACATTGATAGTGTCGCTAGCGCATTTGAGAACACAAGAGATAATATCCGCCGCGATTATGTCGATTTCCCCGATGAAGAAAGAGGTATGGAAGCCATCAAGCAATACCTTCTGCTACGCGCTGATGGCATTATTGCAATCCTCGATTACATCACAAACCCCGAAAACGGCCTTGACGCCAAAGAGTATCATAGAGATTTCCAGAATGCATACCAATATGCCGGCGTTATGCGGAAACTCGCCGAAACTATGACCTTCGACGACTACATTCGATACAAGAATAACGAACTTGATTTCGAAACACAGGAAGAAACCAAAGCCGAAACCGAAGAAGACTGCCCGACATGCCCTAAGAAAGAATCCATCGTCGAAGACGAGTCCGAAGAGGCAAAAACGGAACGCGTGTTCATGGCCCTCGACGAATATCTCTACGGCTTCGAACAGGCGGTTATGGACGGCGATTACGAACGAGCATACGATTTCAAACTCAAAATAGATTCGGCTGTTCGGACGGCAGAACAGCTTAAACTCGACCTCAGGGAATTCGAACACCTTTTCATAATGCTTGAAAACAAGGAAGTTCGAAAGATAGAGGCTGAAAAAGAGCGGGAATTAAACCCTCAAATCGAAGATGCCCCCATCGATAAGCCCATGCGCGAACCGGAGGACTATTACTACGACGACACCAGGAAAGACACCGAAGTCGTCGCAACGGAAGAAGCCCCGCAAAATCCATGTCCGACATGTCCGAAACCGGCCGCAATTCAACCTGCCGAAGTTTTGGAACAAGAAACAATCGCCGAATCCCCGAAACAAGAAATAATAGTCGAAAAGCCTAATTATGATATTTTGAGTGACTATATTGAAAACTTCGATGTAGCCCTCGAAAAAGACGATCTGCAAATGGCATCGATTGTCAGACACAAAATGAATATGTTTATGGAATCTGTTCCGAAAACCGAAAAATCTGCTATTGCAATTTTCGATGACGATTTCGCGAGAATAAACTCGATCCCCCTGCCCGAATTCGATTCCGCAACCCTGCAAAACTTGTGTCCGACATGCCCGAAAGCCTCCGGCGAAGAAACCCTCGATACACCCAAGCAACAAGTAATTTCACCCCAGAACCTCGAATATCAAAGAAAAGCCAAAATAGCGGATATTAGAGCAAATCTGGATGCGTGTCAAATGGCTCTGGAAGAGGCTATCGAACTCGGCGATGACGAGATGGCCGCATTAATGAGCGAGAAAATTTCAGTTCTGGAAATGGAAGCTGAAGCGGAAAAAATTGACCTCGATACGAACACGCAGGAATTCCTTCCGGCGCCGGCTGAAACCGTGGCAGAGGAGCCTCTGGATGAGGAATCCCTCCTTCGCAAGGAAATTCATAACAGATATAACACAGAACAAATTCTCGAGTCGATGAACCTCGGCGAAGAGTCAGATGAAAACGCCACAGCGGAAATTCTCGTGGCCAACATCGTCTCAACTCTCAGAAATTTCCATTTCGAAATGGAAACCAACGATCCCTCGAGGGCCGCCTTGTCCCGCCATACTTTGAACGCTCTCCGCGATCATGCCCGGGCTGTCGGTCTCGATCTCTCCGTCTTCGAAAGCGATTTCGCAAAGGTGGATTCGGCGAACCTCCCCGAGGTGGAGATTCCCAATATAGCGGACTCTGAATTCTACCAACCGGAAGATAACTTCGCCGAAGAAAAAACGGAAACCATCGAAAATCCGACGGAAGAGCCTGCAACGGCTATGCCCCCCGCTGAAAAAACCGACTGCCCGACTTGCCCAAAGAAAGGCGAACTCCATTTATCGCAAGCGGAAGCCATGCGCAATACCAGGATAGCCGAAGCCCTCGCCGAAGAGGGATATACCGCTGGCACCGAGGAATACAGAATTGCCGAAAACACTTTTGCAAACCTCTCAGCATATATAGACAATTTCGACAATGCCATTGAGGAAGAGGATCTTCAAACAGCGGCAGTTATGCGCGAGAAGTCGATTTATCTTCGCGCCGACGCCGAAGCTAACGGCATCGATCTCTCGAGTTTCGAGAAAGATCTCGCGAGAATAGACGCGATGGACTTGCCGGAAATCGAAGAACCCCCCGCAAAGCCTCCGTCTGTAATAAACGACCCGCTGGAGCGCTCTGAAGACAATACTGAAAACCCACAAGACTTATCAGAGCACGAGTCTTACACAAGAGTGGTAAGGGGAAGTCGAGAGTCTGAATTAGACGAGCGTTTTCAGCATGGAGGTTTGTATTCAGGATTTACTCCAACCGACGAGATTCTTGAACAACGCGCCGATATTCACAAGTATTTTGTTAGCCACTCCGAAAAAGCAACTAACATCCGCCGAACATCGCCGCGCTCCGTCCACTATCAAGATGAAGCTGGTGCCTGGCAGGACATCGACTTGACAGTTCTGCCCAACGAATCTCTCGGAAACGACTATGTTGACTATGCCTACTTAAATAAAACGAATAGCTACCACTCATATTTCTCAGACAAACCAGGCGAACTTGGCTATGTTATGCTCTACTTCGACCAGGAACACAAGCACTGGGTTTCGCCATCAGCTTCGATAGTTAGCAAAGACGGCAGTTCTTTTGAAGATATACCCGCGACCGATACCCAAGCCGCCATAGTAGATAACGCCCTTATTTACAAGGGCATATACTCCTCGGTTAATGCTGAGGTAAAGGTCGAGTCCGAGAGAGTTGAGACGCGATATGAAATCGAAAAATCTCCGGATTGGGCTAAAGGAGCACCTGCGGGGGCGGACATACAACTCTCCGAGACCATCCTCCTACCCGACGGCTGGTCAGTATATAATGGACTTCAGAAAATGACCGCTTCGTTCGATACCGAATGGTTTTCGCTTATTGATGAATCGGAGACTCGCGGCATTTATCTGTATCCGGTGGTCGTTCACGATGCTACGGTCGAAGTCGAGGGAAGAAACCCCGCGATTTTCGAGAATAAAGGAGCTGTCAAGGGTATTTACCACGTCGATTTCGTCCCGGGCGGAATAAGAGTATCCGTTCGTTTTCCTGTAGAATGGCTGGCGGAAGGGACTCGCCAGTTTCCTATTACAGTAGAAAATATATATCATGATGTAATCTCCGGCGAACATGAACTGTGGGACGCCATTATGGACGGCTGGTCGGAAGCAAAAACTATAACTTACATGCTTGCCGGTGCGGAAGTCCCGGAAGATTACATCATTGAATACGGCCTTGAAGGAATCAGTGAAAGCGAACTTCGAGATAGATTAGAGGAGATCAAAACTCAAGCAGTTGAATATGCGAAAGAGGTTTACGAACAAAATATAGGCCTTTGCATGGGCACTAATGCCTTTGAGTATTATGGAATTAGTCTGCCAACCGCACTAAGATTCGCCCTTGAAACACCTGCGACAAGAAATCGTATGCGCCCTATGGCTACATCCTGCCCGGGCACTTGTGACGATTGGGATGGTTCTTTCACGTGCGGTGCCGGAACCTGGGGTTCGCTTTACTCAAGTGATTTGAGTGAACCCTGCCGTATTCCATACTATAGCGGCACTTCAGGGCGAGTTTATTCATATAGCTGTTGCGATAATGGTGCTTCGGCAAGCTTCGACTCCGATTTCACTATGTATCAGGAATCCGGTTGTGTCTATCAATGGTATCAAGATGGGGGTTGTTCGAGTTATAGAGCTAAACGAACCGGATGGACAGCCGGTTTCAGTAGTTATCAAGACTTGATGATAGACGAGTATTATGGGGACTCCGGCTCGAGCTATACTTTTTCTTTTACGGCGATGTATGATGCGGGACCTTCCGACCACTGCTATTCATGCGGGACATCGGACTACGGAACATATACTCCAACTACTTCCTGGACCACTCACGGGCCTAACTCAATAGGCGTGGATGGGTGCCGTTGGTATAGTTTTTCGCTTACCGCCGGAAGAGAATATACTTTTTCTGAATGCAATGGCGGCGGGGCGTGGTCGGACGGTGACCCCTATTTAGCATTATATAATTCATCCTGCTCAAACGTAGCCAATAACGATGACTATTGTGGCCTTGGTTCCGAACTAACCTATACGCCCCCAACATCAGGGACATATTATTTAAATGTATATGAATTAGGCAAGGACACAGCTTGGAACTATACTCTTGCGTATAGATATCAATCCGCATGCACCACTCCCGGCACACCCACAGGGTTATGGGGTTCAATGGGTTCAACAGACGGCACTCTATATTGGTCTGCTGGTTCTCCGGTAGGTAGCCCAACGGTCACATATTATTGGTATCTTTATAACACTTCGTGGACTGTTTTAAGAAGTGGTTCGACAACTGGAACAAGTGCATATGTTAGTGGTCTCTCTTGCGGAACAACATACTACTTAGGTGTTTACGCCTATACAAGTTGTAATGGAACTTCATCAAGCTGGGCATATAACTATGGCATTTCTACAACCGCATGCTGCATTACCCCATCTAACCCCTCTACCTCCGGCACGGCGACCATCTGTAGCGGTTCTTCGACCAACATCTCCGCCACTTCGACAAATGCTACGACCATATATTGGTATACGGGGGGATGCGGTAGCTCCTTTGTAGGCACAAGCTCTCCCGGCGCAAATTTCTCCGTATCACCCGGTTCAACAACAACCTACTATGCCCGAGGCTACAACTCCGCAAGCGGCGGTTGCTGGTCGTCCGGGTGCGGGAGTGTTACAATCACAGTCGATAACACAAGCCCGACCTATGGCGGTACGACCGTTACCGGCGCTAACTACGTAAGCGGGACTACTTATTATGTGAAAAACGGAACCACGTTTTATGTTAATATCACACACAGCGATAATGTTGGGACAGGCACTCAATACCTCGAATTCACATACCCGGCGGGGAATTACGGCAGTTGGTCAGCACCGAACATTAAATCCTATGCGAATCCTAATGGAGTGGTTTATGGCGGGTATTATACTTCTTATGGCGAGGGAGTGGTGGATAATAGCTACCTCGATATCCAAAATTCTCAATGCCAAAACTCTCCGAATTGTAATACAACGGCGCAAGGAAAATGGCAGGTAGTCGCTGGTCCTGCCGCCAATAGGCAATACGAGATTACTGTATATATGTATGACTGGTGCGGACGTGGTGTAGGATATACCCCCACGGGGAGATATGTTTACCTCGACAACACGGCATCGTCAACGCCGGGGACTCCATCTTGTATTAGCGGTTCGGGCACAACTAGCCAAACCTGGTCAATAAGTGCGTCTTCCGACGTTGGGTCAGGGGTCAATACAAGCGGTTATGAATGGCAATGGAGCTACAACGGCGTTTCATGGAACACATGGTTTACCGGCGGAACATCCGGAAGCGGCACATGGGCATGCGGAAACACTGTTTATGTCCGAGTGAGATCCAGAGACAACGTGGGCAACTACAGCAACTGGTCCTCCGCGGGAACTGCTTTTTCGGGAAATTGTGCACCGCCCTGCGGAAACACCGACAGGGGAACATTAACCATGTCCTCATGTAATCCTCAGGATGTTGCTTACACATCAGGGACTATTCCCTACTGGAGATTTTCCGGTGTTGCAGGCACAACATATAATTTCTCTCTTGGAGCCAACTCTGAGGATACATATCTGCATCTATACAATTCATCCAACACCGAAGTTGCATCCAATGACGACAACGGACCATTTTATTCCGGAACCCCCGCTTCGTTAAGCTACACATGCACCTCTTCAGGAACATATACTGTCACGGCTTGCCATTTTTCGTGTAGTTCCTTCACGAATTCAAGTTATATGACCTATTGGAGCTCGGGTTCGCCCTATGGCAGTTCTTCGCTAACGACAATATATCCGTCGACATCGTGGCAAGATCGAGCTTACTCAAGTGGAAGCATGGATGTTTACCGCTTCTCAGCAACTGCGGGCTATACCTATGATTTCAGCTTATGCGACAATTCGGAAGATTCATACCTGACAATCTATAATACGACTTACGACGCTCAGTTTAATAACGACGATGCTGGTCCATGGTGTTCCGGTGTGCCAGCATCTGCAAGTTGGGTTGCTCCATCGTCAACATATTATATAATTCAAATTAGGCATCTCGGCTGTAGCGGCTTCACAAATGCCGGGAATCTTAGATATAAGTATCAACCGCCCTGCACCACCCCCGGCACGCCGACCAGCCTCACCGGCACGCCCACCGGAACCACTTCCGCCAACCTTTCGTGGTCGGCGGGTTCTCCCGCGGGTAGTGCAACCGTAACATATTACTGGTCCGTAGGAACCAGCCCAAGTCACACTTATTCCAGTGGATATACGGCAAGGGGCACCACCACCGGCACTTCCGCCTCGACTTCAGCATTGTCATGCGGCACGACATATTATCTCCGCGTTTATGCTTATACAAGCTGTGACGGGACGTCCTCCGGCTACGGCACATCCGGTGCATTCACTACAAACCCATGCTGTTGCCTGAATACCTCTGCATACGGATCTGTAACTATGCCAGAAAACAATACTCTAACTCCAATTGCAGGTTGTAATTTCGCTGATGAGTATGCAACTATTTACAACATCATAGCCGGCTACCAATATCAGTTTACGAGCAGTAATGCAACCGATCATCTAACTCTGCGTCAGGGAACCTACAACGGCACATGTGTCGCGGCGGGAACTACGCCATTGAACTGGACAGCGACATCATCCGGAACATATTACTTGCACATAAACACAAACAGCTCCTGCGGCACAAATACCGACTGCAGAGCAACCTCGGCGCAGTGTGTTACCTGTCCGGCCGGATGGTGTAATGTCCCGCCGGACTACGACTACTCAATTTCCCCCGGAACCACATACTCGACAACCGGCTCGGAAAGCATAGGCTCCGGAGAGTGCAGAGTCTACAGGGTTTACATGAGCCCATACAGACAATACCGATTCTCCTTCTGTGAGGGCGGAGGAAGCGCCACGGCACCAGCAGATTCATATCTCCAGCTTTACAATGACGTAGGCGCAGTTGTAGCTTCAAATGACGATTTCTGTGGTTTGAGCTCCCAGTTAGACTACACGCCAACAACATCTGGATATCGTTATCTTTTAGTAAGGGATTTAGGCTACAACGCCATCACCTATAACCTTGCTTATCGGTGGATACCCGGAACATGCACCGCTTGTGCCGGATATGATACGAATATCGGAACCCCCGGCACAAGCTGGGGCACGAACAGCAACACAATTTACGCCGGCGGATGCAGGATGTATCGTTTCTACCTCAACGGCGGAAATGAATATGACTTCACATTCTGCGAAGGCGGCGGAACTGCCGGATTCGATACATACCTATACCTATATAACGCCTCCTGCGCCCAGGTGGCCACAAACGACGATTACTGCGGCCTGCAATCTCAGATTACTTACGCCGCGCCATCCACGGGATATTACTATCTCAGAGTTGACAGTTTCGGCAGTAGTTCGGGAGGTCCATTTACAATAGCATACCGCCAAAGGAATGTTTCATGGTGTAGTTGTTCCGGCGACCAAAACCACGGCGGCGCCGACAGATCCATACCGTCCGGAACAACTATTTGCGGAAGGCACTATAACATAGGAAATCTTACAATAAGCAACGCCACAGTTCAGCCGGCCACGGGATGTTCTAACTACGGCTGGGTGAAATTCGAAGCTGTTAACATCAACCAGAGTGGCACAATCGACGCCGACGGCGCGGGAGAGATCGGAGGATCAAGAGGCTCCGGCGGAACTTGTCTTAGCAATAGGTGCGACAACAGCGGCGGCGGCGGCGGCGGCGGCTACGGCGGTTCCGGCACAGGAGGCGGTGCTAACGGCGGCTCCGGTAGCGCAGGCCAATACGGCACTTGCGACGACTTCTGGGATGATAACCATGCCCAGGGCGGCGGCGCAGGCGGTGGTGGCGGCGGCGGCGCAAGCTATGGCGGCTACGGTTATGCTGGAGGCACAGGAGAAACCGGATGGGGTTTCACCGGCGGCGACCCCGGATGGTGGGGGAGCTTCTGGGGAGGAGACTGTATACCTGCTGTTAACGGTGGTTTATCCCCCGGATCAGGCGGGTCAAGAGGCTCAACCTATGGAAATACTACAACAGACGACGTCTATATGGGTTCCGGTGGCGGCGGTGGAGCAGGCACTGGTGGCAATAGACTTTCGGACGAAGGACAAACAGCGGGATGGCACGGAAATGACGGATCTCCCGGAGGAAGAGGCGGAGGCGCTGTCAAGCTTGTGGCAACAAATTCCGTAACTATTAACGGAACTATCGACTGCGACGGCGATTACGGCGGCAGTGCATTTAGCCCTGCGCCTTCTCAAGACAACGATGTAAATACTTATTGGGATCCTTTTTCAGGTGGCGAAGACGACGTATATGCCGCTCCCGGCGGAGGAACAGGCGGTGGCGGCGGCGGATCTGGTGGCGGTATTCTTATTAAAGGGGCCACCATTAACCTCACTTCATCGTCAAGGCTCTATGCCCGCGGCGGAAATGGCGGCGGCGGAGGAAGAGACGGATCGATTGTAACCGGATGGTCATATTACTACTACGGCGACGGCGGCGGCGGCGGCGGCGGCGGAAGAATCAAAGTCTTCACAACAAACTGTGTTCCTCCCACAAACAGCGGGTTGCAATATGTTAACGGCGGCTCCGGCGGATGGGGCGGCGGCGGAGCATATACTCCCCAGAGTAATGCGCCCAGCGGAAACAGCGGAACATTCACAACCGATGTCGGATACGGCGGAATAGCCGGTTATTGGACAGGCGCGGTAAGTTCCGATTGGACCAACGGCCTAAACTGGGGCAACTGCAGTGTTCCAAACTCCTCCACCGATGTAGTAATACCTTCAGGATGCCCCAATTGGCCTCAGTTAGGCACTGCATCAGATGGCGCTACCGTATGTAGAAATATCACTATCCAGAACGGAGCAACCCTCAGAAGCACCATTAATAACAACAGCTACACCTTTAATGGAAACCTGACTATCAACTCGGGAGGTGTATTCCAGCATACTCAGGGCAGGATATGGATAAACGGAAATGTCGATATTGACGGAACATGGACGCCCTCAGGCGGATATGTCGTATGTTACGGCGATTACTGGAACGACTCCGGCGGAATCTATCGTCAGACTGCCGGCGACACGTATTTCTACAAAACAAGCGGCACGCAAACCGTAACATCAACTTCTGGCAACTATTTCAATGGATTCTATGTGGGAGCTAATAACACAAGTTCATTCACCCTTTCCCTGCAGAGCGCGGTCGATATCAACGCTTCTCTCACGATGCGTAACAGTTATAAGACGCTTGATGCCAACGGCAATACAATTAACATTGCCGGTAACTGGACAACAAACGGCGGAAACTTCACCCATGGCAACAATAATGTCATATTCGACGGCGGAAGCCAATCCTTGTCTGGCGGGACGGCATTCTATAATGTCAGATTCTGGGGTTCGGGCACGAAAACAGTCAACAGCGGAACATGGTCCAGTTCTGGAACTGCATCTGAATATACAATAGGCACCGAAATAGGCTCGGGCGTTACCATGAATATCACAACCGGAGCAACCTGGAACTTCAGCACATATGGCGTCTGGGGCGCAGAATCGCCGGTTTCTACGCCAATACTCCGAATAAGCGGCGGCACCGCTCATTTCAATAGCGACGCCTCTATCAGAACAACAACAAGAATCGATATGATAGACGGCTTCCTATATCTCCACGACGACTGCCACGCCTGCGGAATCCTAACTCAAAGCGGAGGTCTTGTCGATAATATCTCCTATGGTTGGGCGCAATGCAATTTCCGTATATACTCGGGAAGCAGTCTCACTGGCGGAACACTGAGGTTAAGACACGGTGTTAGCGGGGTTTCCAGAGGCTTTGACATTCAGGGAACAACGACAGCCACCAACGGCCACACCCTCGAGCTTGGAGGCACTGCTAATACCGTCAAACCATCGGTTGCCGCCGGCGTATCCGCCGAACTTGGAAATGTCGTCGTGAACGAAAGCGCGGGATTGACATTCGGTGCCGGTTCCTCCTTACTTATACGCGGCAGTATGACTATAGCATCCGGTAAAACCTTTACGGCTAACGGAAACCCGTTTACCCTTATGGGCAACTGGACTAATAACGGAACATACACCCACGGAAACAACACCGTTTACCTAACTGGCGGCAACGCTACCCTCGCCACGGGAGGCCATGCTTGGGGTAAAACATTCTACAACCTGAATATTAGCGGCGCCACCAAAACCCTGTCCAATACACTCGGTATCGATAACGACATAACAATCACAGGAACTCTCAACCAGGGTATTTATAACGCATATATACGGAGAAATTGGAATAGTTCCACTGGCTTGGTGTCGGTCGATAACAGCACCTATACCGCTTTCGACGGCTCGGTCAACGGCACTATCAATACCGCGGGCAACAAACACTTCGGATATTTGCATATAAATAAAAACGCCGGATACGGTGTTTCCCTCCTCGCAAATACCCGTTGTCAGCATTTGATCCTAACCAACGGTTATTACGATATCGGAACCCACGACCACCGGAGCGACGGCGTATGCTATGCCTACACAGGGAGCCAGCTACGCATGTCCACCGGAAATATGTATCTCAACAACACATCCAGTAGCACCGGCTGGTCCTTCGCGTCCCTCTATATGGAAGCCGGCGCCACGGAAAACATCACCGGCGGAAATATCTACATCCCCGGCTACGGCAACAGCTACAGGGCGATGCATATCGACGGCGACTTCTCGCCATCAGGCGGAACCGTGTATCTGACAGGCGGAACAACAGTCTTTATTCACGGCACCACGGGAGTCCTGCGGTTCAATAATCTCACAATAAACAAATCCGGAACCAGTGTGGTCAGACTCACGAGAAGCATCGGCGTCTCCGGAATCCTCGATGTCCAGTCAACCGGGGCTACCGGCGGCCATTCCGGCGGCATCGAACCGGAAGGCCTGATCATCGATATGGATCCATAACGGCCAAAACTCGGGCTCGATTTCCCGAATAAACAAAACTCCCAAAACCCCAAAAGGGCGGTCATCTGGCCGCCCTTCTATTAAGACAGCAAAAGGTCCCTGAGCCTGCCGAAGGGTCGAATCCCAATCCGCCCTGATTTTTTTTACCTTTCCTATTGCCTAAGATTCACGACTGTTGTAAATTAATAAATACATAAACACAAACAGGAGGAAAAATGCAAATACATATCGAACAAGGACGCGTCGTTATCGAATTGAACGAACTAGAATTCAACGCTTTCGAGAATATGTTCGAAAACCTCAACGACGACAACCACACCGTCATATTGCGCGGCGAGGAGTGGCCCGACGGCAATCTTCTCAACGGCAACTCGAGACACAAAATCCTCCCATTCCACCTATGCCGAACTATCGGCGAGGCGTGCGCGGTCGAACAGGCAGGCCCGCTGGACATCCTCTCCCTATATCCCTTCTGGAAATATGGCTTCTGCTTTTCGGAGAACAACCTCCTCGATTTCCAGTTCACCGAGATCGACCCGCACAAGAAAGCCAACCTCGCGGACGAACTCGGCATGGGCTTCTGCGTGTGGGCTATGGAGGAAATCTTCGACTGCGAGGCATGGTGCGACACCGCCGACGCCATCGACGAGGGCAAGGTAACGGCGATGGGCACATCCCGCCCGGACTTCGTATGCACGTTCAAAGACGGCACTTTCGGGATATTCGAGGCGAAGGGCACGACGCAGAGCTACGGCACCTCGAACTCGCAGGCGCAGACCGGCAAGACACAGACCGCGCAGATTGAACCCGTGAGCGGCGACGTCTCCGTGCGATGCTGTTCTGCGGTGAGCATAATGCAGGAGACCGCGACCAAACGCACCCGCCTCCTCCTCCTCGATCCCCCAGGTCCCGTAGGGGCGGGTTTTACGCCCGCCCGGGTCGAAGTGCACCTCTCCCGCGATAGAATTCTCGAGGCGGCGGCGGCACGGCGATTCCGTGAGAAACCCTTTGGCGACATAACCACCCTATTCCAAGGCCCCCAAGGGGAAATGCTCCTAACCCGCAAACCGTTCCTACCGGACAAACGCCACGGCTGGTTAAGCGTTGAATAAATAAATAGGGGTGAACATATGTTTCATTCCGGTATTTCCCATAGAGTTTATCTCCTCGGAGGCTATACTAATGCAGCTTGGTTGGTAGTAGAATGAAAAATTACTTGCGTAACCTCTAAACAATATTATATTAATGGTGTAAATTATAAACTGTTTTAGTTAAATACCAAATAAGCTTTAATGTAACTAAATAGTTTACAAACAATTTAATTTTATTGTGGAAAGGTCACTCTACAAAGTATCTGATAATTAGGAGAAATCGGTGAGAATATGGAAAACAGAAAATATAGTTTAGTTATAATTTCATTCTTGGTATTCGGAATATCGCTAATTGCGCAGGTGCCGAGGATATTGAACTATCATGGCAAGTTGACAAATGCCAGTGGCGTAGCTTTGAATAGTGACTACGACATAACCTTCAAGATATACGATGTCGAAACGGGAGGATCGGCTCTT
>Ga0272443_10002732_pt1 | contig 21939 bp, 24 predicted proteins | sample SSMAcet12_FD_193581 | JGI IMG/M metagenome (GOLD analysis project Ga0272443, IMG submission 193581) | Marine sediment archaeal communities from Little Sippewissett salt marsh, Falmouth, MA, United States - SSM-Acet-12 | ecosystem: Environmental > Aquatic > Marine > Wetlands > Sediment ...
TGTTCCGAAGCCCGATTACTGCGTTGGGCGGTGCTCGAAATCCTCATGTACGTCGTGTACACTCCGGTTTTTCCGCTCCGTCCGCCTTGTCCTCGGGCTTCTCACGACAATACATAGAGGTGCCCTTAGGTGTCGGAGAAATATCATGTACGGTCTGAACACCGGTAGTGAAATCGTAGCCTGCCTGCTCGTTGACGACGGAATTCGCGGCAGAGGCCATCGGAACAACATCCTCGACCCCCAATTCAGCATCGTAGGAGTCGCCATAGAATGCCACCCCGTCCATCGTTATGTCTGTGTAATCGATTTCACGGGAGAATAAGAAAACAGAAGAAGCCTTGACAGGGGGGCTTAGCGGGTTTCAGTATGGTATCGCTTTGCCCTGTCAACGCTTCCCCATCCCATTGCTGGCGATCGAGGCATGACTCGGAACCATGATTATTCTTTATCCTCTTCCGGTTTTCGTCGGCGCTTTCCGGATGTCCCGTATTCCCTGAGCCTGTTTTTCAGATCCATTTGCTCATGCAGGATCCTGACTATCTCAACAACATCACTACCGACCTTACGGTAAAAGATGATATGCTTACCAGCCTTTTTCCCTTGCAGGCTTTTAAGTATGCCGTCATAATGCTTACCAGGCACTCTGCCGGTTGCAATATCTTGAAAACTGTCAAGTAGCATTTGAAAGCATTGGTCGGCTTGATTCTCTGACCAGGCGTCAACAGTATAGTTCCATATACCAGCTACATCCTCAACGGCTTTATTGGTTAAACGATAACTAACCATTCGAAGATCTTTCGGCTTTCAATTTCTGCAGGAATTGTTCCGGCTCAAAATCCTCTTTACTACCGCTTTCAATGCCTTCTTGAATGGCTTGCTTCAAAGCGACTACCTTGCTTTCTTCTTCCTCTAATAACCTTAGTCCTGCTCGAATTACCTCACTTGCGTTCTTGTACCTTCCAACGGAGATGCTGCTTTGAACAAAATTCTCAAAGTGATTCCCTAACGTTATTGATGTATTCTTGCTCATATTTCTTCTGCTTTCTGTAAAAATACCAATATCTGGTATAATCATCAAATGCCGGATTTGTATTGATTAGAGAGAAACCCAAAGTTGGTTCTTTGAGGAACTGGGGAAAACATCCTACTCGTGAGGACTGAGCCGGAGCAGGCGACCGCCTTTAGAATCCTCCAGAACCCATATTGCACCACTTGGTCCTTGCTCAACCTCTCGTATTCGTTTTCCCATGGCAAAACGTTCGACCTCCTCCGCCTGGTCCCCATCAATCCTGATCCGTATTAGTGATTGTGATCTGAGTCCTCCGATAAAGGCATTATCCTGCCACTCCGGAAACAGAGAACCGTCGTATATGATCAGGCCTGAAGGCGCAACGGTTGGAACCCAGTAGATTTCAGGCGCATTGAATTCCGGTCGCGTATCATGATCGGGAATTGGAAGACCGGAATAGTGATCGCCCCATGAGACAATGGGCCAACCGTAATTATCTCCACCAATGATCAGGTTGAATTCATCACCGTTTCTGGGGCCCATTTCATGTGTCCACAGGTGTCCCTGTTGGTCGAATGCAATACCAAGAAGATTTCGATGCCCGAGAGACCAGAAAGTCTTTGCGAGCTCTCCTTTATCCTGAAACGGATTGTCCGGTGGTACTGAGCCATCCGCGTTTAACCTGATCACCTTGCCAAGATTTTGTCTCCAGCTCTGTGCCAGCGCCAGTTTCTGTCGATCACCGGAAGTGATAAAGAGATGCCCATCAGGGCTGAATGCCAACCGGTACGAGTAATGCCCGTTGCCTGACACTTTGGGTTCCTGCCGCCAGATGACTTCAAGGTTTTCCAATTCGGGCTTTGCCGCTGCAGAACGAAATCGAGTCCGGGCAACGACTGCTCCCCTGTTTCCGGATGCATCCTGCTCGACATACGACAGGTAAATCAAGTTGTTGTCCTGATATCGAGGGTGGAGAATGATATCACCCAAACCACCCTGACCACCGTAAGCCACTTCGGAAACCCCCAGGACCGGAACCCTTGAACGGTCATCAGGTTTGACCAGAAGCAAAGTTCCGCCCTTTTCAGTGACCAGGAGATCACCATCCGGCAGAAAGGTCATAGCCCAGGGTTCATTGAATACTCCATAACTCTCGGACAGGAGCCTTGAACCTGCGTTCCCCTCAATTTTGTCACTAACAGGCTCAGCACAAGCATTGCAGGAAAGCAGGACCAATAAAAGAAACAGGCAACTTTTTAACGGTAATCGCCGCATAATTCACTCCTCCGTCTATTGTTTCTTGACAGGAAACTTAGGGGACGTCGTTGAATAGCAGCAAAAACCCCAAAGTCAACGAACCATATAGCTGACAGCTCCCGTTGTCACCCATAACTGCCTTGCCGTTTCAGCCAGCGATAACCCATATTCATGGACAAACTTTTCTGCCAACTCTTTTCTTATCGCGGGCATTCGTCCTTTTCTGCTACCTGAACGCAAAACAGCAACGGTAATCCCCTCTTTCCTGCACGCATTCTCGATATCGCGAGCAATTTGTTTTGTACGCTCCTCTGCGGACAACAGAAATTCACCCTGATCTTCAGCCTCTCGAAGAACCTCTCTGACAAACGAGCCCCCTCCAAGTATACGATCATCGCTGAGCGCCTTTACGCCGCTTTTCCGCATTGATAGCACTTTTGACCAACCTCCATGAGATCGAAGCAGCCCGCCGCCCGAAAGCTCTTTCTCCCTGTCTACCCCTGTCTATTCTGCCAAATACGCCAGGTAGGCCTTTAGCGCCTCACCTTCTCTGTCACCGAAAAATTGCAGGACATACTCGCGATCCAGCCATGTGTATCGAACCTTTTTCATCATGACCGCATGACTGCACCAGGGATACGATGCGAGCTCTTCGAAAGAGTTGACCATTCCAGCTCGCAGTGGATTGAGATGAATATATGCAACCAGTTTATCGAAGTACGCCTCTTCTTCACAGATGATTGATTTGTATCTATTTTGAAAAAGATGGCCGACACGTTGATGACGACGATTGAAATATTGCGCATACCCGGAAAGTAAACGGCGCATGAACGTTGATAAACCTTGATCACCGCTTTTGAGCAGTATATGGGCATGGTTCGTCATCAGGGCAAACGCATAGATGCTGGTGTCCGTCCCTTGAGCCAGTTCGCCCATGCGACGAAGAAACTCTTGTCTGTCTTCGTCGTCCCGAACGATATCCCCCTTATCGATTCCCCGAATAATCACATGATGCAATGTTCCCGGCGCATCCAGCCTTGCTCCTCGTGGCATGCTATCGGTTCTTGATTATTAAACATATCCTCTTTTTCCAGTCTGCTTTAATATAAAAAATATCAGACTTATTCAACCTATTGAACAACGTCCCCTATTGATTTTCACATAAAAAAAATCGACAAAGTCAGCTCTTCTCTGTTTCGTATGATCGCCCAAGAAAGTGACCCCGCATGTATTTTCCGTATGTCCACTCAAAGAGAATCGAAAACACGATAAATGCGATAAAAACGAGAATCGCCCTGAAATCGCTCAGGGCGGCATGCATGAGAAGAAAACAAAGCGCAGCGCCGCAGCAAACAGCCCCGACAAGATGAATCCAACAACGTCCGTGGATCTTCTTGTTCAGTTTACAGGCGCTCGCGTTGACGAGTGCGAAAACGAGCAGAAAACTCGCACTCGCGATTACAGCGATGGAGGAAATATCGAGCGTATTGGCGATGAAAAGACTGATGAGTGCAGTAACGAGCACTCCCGTCACTGGTTCGTTCCAGAGCTGCCGGTCAAACACCTCCGGCAGTTCCCCATCTCTTGCGAGAAAATATCCGAGCCGCGCATTGCCATATATGGTTGCGTTGATTGCGGAAAACGTCGCCAGCAGTGCTGCGATCGAAACGATCGTGAAGCCGGTTTGCCCGAGGGAGGGTCTCGCAGCCACAGCCAGAGCGCAATCCTTTGCCTTCAACAACTGTTGCTCCGGAACGGCTCCGACGGTCACGTAGCCGATAATCACATAGAACATGATGACGATCAGAACTGAAGAGAAAAAAGCTGCAGGCAGGATTTTTTGGGGATTACGGACATCATCGGAAGCATTGGCTATCAGTTCGAAACCTTCGTACGCCACAAAAATAACCATTCCTGCGGTAACGATAGAGGGCAGAAGGCCCCAATCCGTCGGCAGAACAGGTACGGCACTAACGGCAGGCAGACTAAAACCGATAATGATGAGCAGCAGAAGCAGCTTGAACATTACAATGACCGTTTCGGAACGGCTGACGAATGAGGCGTTCGTCAGATTGATGAACGTGGGCAGGATAATCGCTAAACTGGTCAGAAGGGGCCTCAACAACGATGAGCCGGCATCCTGAAAGAAGGTCAGCGCATAGGAAGAGAACGCATTGGCATAAAGAGCTATGGTCACAAGATAGCTCAGCCAGAGCATCAGGTTCACACTGCCTGAGGCGAGATTGCTACCAAACGCACGATCGATGAAATGAACCGTTCCCCCCCTTCCGGGAAACGTCACCGAAAGCTTTGCGTACGCATATGCAGTCAGCAATGCGACACCCCCGGCAATAAAGAACGCCAGAGAGGTCGAGGCATGCGCGAGAGAGACAGCTTCACCGAGAACAGCGAAAATTCCACCGCCGACCATACCCCCGATCCCGATGGAAACGGCACCTAAAAAACCGATTGTAGTGTTCCCCTGTTTTCTTACACTCGTCATACCGAAAAAAAAATCTGCGGTTATATCATGCCCATGACCTTGCATATAGGAAACATCCTAATAGCAACAATAAAAACAATAAATCAACGAACCATATAGCTGACAGCTCCCGTTGTCACCCACAACTGCCTTGCGGCTTCCACAAGCGAAACCCTCATTCATGGACAATCTTCCCGGCCAGTTCTTTTCTTATTGCAGGCTCCCGTCCTTTCCTGCTGCCCGAGCGATTTCCCCCTTCTCGATTCCCCGGATAATCACATGATGCAATGTTCCCGGCGCATCCAGCCTTGCTCCTCTTGGCATACAATATTTTTGGGGTCGTTTAATAGAATCCTGCTTATCGTTTCTTAAATATACACAAACCACAACACATTTTTCAACCTATTGAACAACGTCCCCTACTCCTTTCACTCATACCTGCTTCTTTGTTTGGGCAAGTTACCAACTTAAATCACTGTCTGAAAAACGGGGTCCGCTTCACTCCTGTGAATCATGAACTGAAGCATCGGTAACCATGGAGTCGCTGATGAGCTTTATTCCCTTGTCGGCTTTTATATGGTTCTTGTAGCCATAGAAAGACATCTTATTTTTCCTGGTCCAGCGAGCATCACGATCTTTTTGACGAAGTTTGTTGGGTCTTGCTCTCCAAGCTTCAGGGGTTTCGCCTTTCTTGATCTGCTGGTTCTCGTCCCGCGTGTTGCGCTGACGGGGCACTTCAACAAAACTGGCATCGACAATCTGGCCGGTATTTGCAAAGACGGACTGGTCGTCAAGGGCCTCATTGAACCGGTGAAACAGGGCTTCGATACCCCCTTCCTGGATGAGGGTTTCACGGAACTTCCAGATGGTCTTGCTGTCGGGCACCTTGTCGCTGGTCTTCAGCTTCAGAAAGCGTTTGAAGCTCAGCCTGTCTGTTATTTGGAACTCCATCTGGTCATCGGAGAGACTATACAAGCTTTGTAGAATGAGCAGTTTGAACATCATGACTCTATCAAACGGAGGGCGACCTGCTTTGCTGCTGTTTTCAGGCTTTCTGAAGACGACATTCAGGATCGGCGCAAAGATGTTCCAGTCGATATATGTATCCAGTTTCACCAATGGATCTTTGAGCTTGGTGAGCCGTTCCAGCAGAAAATGTTCGTCAAAAAGCTCCGACTTGTCGGACTTGATGTTTTTCATGATAGCAGAGAATGAATGAAGAAATCTGCTGAAATATACGGATTTTCGGCCTTTTTATGAACGTTAAGTTGTTATTCTTATGAAAGATATATCATTTAAGAATAAATAGAGATCTCCTTATGTTGGACATCAAGTCTCCTTATTTCGGCGAACGTCGCGCATGAGGCTCAAAATGACCCGCGGACGCTGTCCATTTTGTAGATCTCAATGCGTTTGTTGTGCTCAGTTCTTGTTGTATCCGTAATGTCCGCGAGAGAGTAGAACCTGCTTCCAGTGTTGCTCTCTGGCGATCACCGTCTGATCGTCGGTCTTCATGCCGCAGTACTCGAGAAGGGCAAACCTGAAGTTCTTGCGAGCGTAGTCGAGCCCATTGCGTTTAATGAGAGCCGTGAGCTCGTCATTGTACCCGTGACCGGTGCCAGCGTAGCACTCCCATCTCGACCAGATGCCGGCAATGCCGTAGGCAGAGCCGACATACCTCTTCCCGTTGCTCGTGTCCGTAATAAGGTATATTCCCTTGGCGTTGGCGAGGGCAGTCTTCCAGTCCGTCCGTTGTCGCTTGATCAGGTTTTCCAGCATGGGAAACCCAATGTCGATTCTGTCGTAACCACAGAACGCTTCTCCCGAGTAAGGCTCAGGCAGGATCTCTGCCACGATCAGGTCGGGATAGTGCTTCTCGAAATTGACCGCCTTGGCCCTTCCTGGTCGCTTGAGAGATATCTTCAAGCGCCCGGTGAAGGCTTGGTAATCGGATACGCGCTCGATCTTGTAGCTGTGGGAATTGTCGATGGGCTTGCGGGTGACCACTCGGTAGACGCCACCAAAGAGCCATGTGTCCCGTTGCGGGTAGAAATCGATAAGGGAGAATATGAACTGCCTGCTGAAATCATCGCGTCTACCGCGCCACGAGTTCCATCCATCCCACTCGGTCCGGTCTCGGACAAAGACATCGAGCGGCTGGTCATGTTTATTCCAGCACGCAAGGTGGAGTTTGAATTCACCCGGGTCAGCAATCGCAAAGACTTGTGAAAGCGGAATGTCCATTTCTTCTCCTCTCAGCACAACATTATTTATTATCTGTACTACGCGTTCGTCTTGATTTTCATCAAAATCTACCAATATTTTGCTTCGATCCCCCAAAAAATCTGGACTTATCGGCCAGAATAGCCTATTTTAATGCTTATTAGCATGCTTGTGCGGCATACGCATAAGTATACTCAACTGTTATTTTCATGAATTTTCGAGACTTTCTCCAGAAGAAACAGCTTCTCCCCGAGAAGAAAGCGCCGTATTCATCTGATAGGTAGTCCAGAATCAGGAATACCATATCACCCCCTGCCGATAAACCACAAAGCCAATCCCTCTTTACTGGCAAAAACGCCCCTCCCGCATTATCTTTACTTTAAGCAAACCATCACCACAACCCATGCGACCACGCTATTTCTCATTCCCGGCGCTCTTCATCCTCTTCCTCACTCTCCTCGCCTGCTCCGGCGAGAACAATGACCTGCGGATATACGAGCAGGAAAAAGTGATGATGGGCACGGTTATGAAGATCAAGGCTGTGATGCAAGGTGAGGAGGAGGAGAAAACGCAGGAGGCGTTTGATGCTGCGTTTCGGGAGATTTCAGGGTTGGAGTCGGAGTTGAGTGAGTGGCAGCCTGCAAGTCCAGTTTCGGCAGTGAACCGGGAGGCCGGTATAGAGGGTATTATGGTTCCTGATGCTGTCGTGACGGTTACAGAGAAGGCGCTGGAAATAGCCCGGATAACGGATGGAGCATTTGATGTGACGTTCAAACCGATCGGCAGGCTGTGGAACGTGAAGGAAAGAACTTCCCCACCTCCTCTCGACAGCATCCGGATAGCGCTGAAACTGGTGGACTACCGACAGGTCGAACTGGATACGCTGAAAAAGCAGCTGTTCCTGAAAAAGCCGGGGATGGAGATCGGGTTTGGCGGGATCGCGAAAGGGTATGCTGCGTACCGTGCAGGGGAGGTGCTGGAAGAGCACGGTATATATAATTATATCATCAACGCCGGAGGCGATCTCTACGTCAAGGGAAAAAAGGGTGAACAGCGCTGGACGTCAGGAATACAGAATCCTGACAAGGAACAGACAAAACCGGTGCTTGCATTCAGTGTCATCAAACCGTGCGGCATCGCGACGAGCGGTGATTATGAAAGTTATTTCATCTATGAAGGAACCCGCTATCACCACATCCTCGACCTCAGCACAGGTTATCCGGCAAGGGGAGTGAAAAGCGTGACGGTTTTTTCCGAAGATCCTGCAAAAGCCGACGCCTTCGCCACGGCATTTTTTATACTCGGACATGAAAAGGCCCTGCGCATTGTCGGGCAGGACTCTTCGGTGGCATTCATTCTGATCGACGATAAGGACAAGCTGTTCAAAAGCCCGAATATCGGTGAGTTTATCGAGGAAATACCGTAAGGAGAAACAAAGATGGATTCCCGTGTCAAGCACGGGAATGACTGAAAAGAATGTGTAAGAAATGATACATCAGGATGTAACAGGAGTGACTGCAAAGGAAGAGCTATATGCCATTCAGAAAGTCATGCCGGACCTGATCCGGCATCCATGCATGTGATCAAGAAAAAGATGGATCCACGGGTAAGACCTGTGAAATAGTCTATTGAATTTCACGGGTCAGGCCCGAGGATGACTAAAAAAGAGAGATCACTGCTCTTGTGAGAAATGCTCACTGGAATCCCGATCCCGAATCGTCGGGATCAACGAAGCAATTGAAATGCACAGCATGTTTATGAGCCTCTTGCACTCCTGTATAAGTTAATCAAGCCGTTGGTTGACGAGTCATGCGAGGCGACGTCACCCTCTCTCTGTATTTCCGGCAGAATGGTTTTGGCAAGCTGCTTGCCCAGTTCCACACCCCACTGATCGAAGGAGTTTATCCCCCAGACAACGCCCTGCACAAACACCTTGTGCTCATACATCGCGATCAGGCTGCCGAGGTTGAACGGATTGATCTCGGAAAAAACAAGCGTATTTGTCGGACGGTTACCCGGAAAAATCTTGTGTGGCAGAAGCGGTGCAATACGCTCTTCAGACATTCCGGAAGCACAGAGTTCATGTTCTGCTTCTTCAGCGTTTTTCCCCCGCATCAGCGCCTCGGTCTGGGCGAAACAGTTGGCGAGCAGAATATCATGATGCTCCCCTGCCGGGTTCTGGCTTTTGAGCGGCACAATGAAATCCGCCGGAATAACATTCGTGCCTTGATGCAAAAGCTGGAAAAATGCGTGCTGCGAATTTGTTCCCGGTTCTCCCCAGATCACCGGTCCAGTCGCATACTTTACCTCCTTGCCGTCACGGTCAATCCGCTTGCCGTTGCTCTCCATATCGAGCTGCTGAAGATAGGCCGGTAACCGGTGAAGGTACTGATCGTAAGGAATAACCGCATGTGAATAAGCGTCGAAAAAGTTATTGTACCAAATGCCGAGAAGAGCAAGCAGAACGGGAATATTCTTCTCAAACGGAGCTGACCGGAAATGCTCGTCCATCGCATGAGCCCCTGCAAGCAGCTCGACAAAACGATCATAGCCAAGGTAGAGCGCAATGGAAAGGCCAATGGAAGACCAGAGTGAATAGCGGCCACCGACCCAATCCCAGAAACGGAACATATTCGAAGGATCAATACCGAATTCCTCTACCTTCTCACGGTTGGTTGAAACCGCCACAAAATGCCTGGAAACAAATGATTCATCAACTGCATTTTCGAGAAACCATTTTCTGGCAGTATGCGCGTTGGTCAGCGTTTCCTGTGTGGTAAATGTTTTGGATGCTATAATGAACATCGTCGTTTCCGCGTCAAGCCCGCTCAAGGTCTCCGAAATATGCGTGCCATCGATATTGGACACAAAATGGACGTTTACCGATCCGTTAGCAAACGGTTTGAGCGCTTCGGTCACCATGTACGGACCAAGATCCGACCCCCCTATACCGATGTTGACTATATCAGTGATTGCCTCTCCGCTGTAACCTTTCCATTCTCCGGAAAGAACACGGGAGCAGAAATTTTCCATCTGTGAAAGCACCTCTCTGACATCACAGCCGACCGTCTGTCCGTCAAGCTCCATCCGAAAGCCTTCAGGCTGGCGAAGCGCCGTATGCAGTACAGCCCTCTGCTCGGTAAAATTAATTTTGCTTCCATCAAACATCTTTTCCCGATACCCGGCAACTCCCGCTTCCTCCGCAAGAGAGGTCAAAAGCTCGATGGTTTTTTCGTTGATTCTGTTTTTCGAGAAATCAAGAAACAAATCACCCATTCGAACCGAGAACCGCTCAAACCGCTCTGTATCTTCGGCAAAGAGATCTCTCATATGCAGTCCTTCAATCTCCTGTTTGTGCTCCTGCAAAGCCTTCCATGCCGCTCCGTCTTGTATGGTCATATAATGAATATGTTGAATTGTTGAATTGTTGAACTGAAAAGATCCTGGTCACTATGTTAAGATAGTCATGCCCCCCGTGAAATATGAGCCATGATTTCACGGGTCAAACCCGAAGCCGTTCAGAACAGGCGAAAGTTTTTTCGCTCCGACCTATCACCGCGGGCAGACACAGGGGTCTGCCCCTACAAATCACCGGTCTCTAACTATAAGTCAAAAGGCAAAGGTTAAAAGTCAAAATCGCTGAAGAGCCAGATAGCTGAATGGCTGAAGAGCCTTTCCTGCATCCTGACACGTAGCACATAACACATCTCACCTTCGCCCACTCTTCTTTTCTCTCAACTCTTGTCTCTCTACCCTCTCGCTTCTCGCTTCTCGCTTCTCGTCTCTTGTCTCTTGTCTCTTGTCTCTTGTCTCTTGTCTCTATAAAAACTAATACGTCCTCATCCTCAGCGTCAGCCTGCAACCGGTTTCATCGCAGGCCTGATCGATGAACTCTGCAAAACAACTTATGAAAAACAATCCCCTCCCCGACAACTTCATTTGAAGAGAAGGAAGTGTAGGATCAACAATCTCATGCATCGCGAAACCGCTGCCGCAATCAGCCACCTCGATCAACAGTGTTTTCCAGCTATCGTCAGAGAAACTGTCAAAATGGAGCATGACGGATGCCTCCTTGTTATCCACACCGTTACCATGCTTTACGGCATTGACAAACGCCTCCGTTACAACAAGCTCAAGTTCATGGATAAATGCGTGACTGAATTCCTCCCGATCAGCCATCACCGCGAGATAGTCTCGAAGTTTCCGGCATTCATCAAAACTGCTTGCAAGCTTTAGGTTATAGACTGGCATAAAAGAAAATATACATCTCATGCAGATATTTCCGGAAACACTCTTTCCATTTCTGCTGAAAAACCACAACGAATCAGGCTTGAACACAACTCGGTCAAGCCTGCCAGCCCTTATTTATTAAGGCATAAAACAAAAAAATGTAAATTATTCTTACACATTTGTATTATTTATCTAAATATTTATATTAGTACCAGAATTTCGACTAAGAAATTTACCAAGAACAATCAAACAACCTGAAATCTTTTAAGAACACAAAAACTAACTCGCATGAAAAAATTCGCAAAAACATTCGGCCTGCTCTTCTGCGGTCTGCTTGCGGCGGGAGTTATTCCCGGACCACCGTTGCTTGCAGCTGAGAGCGTTGATGTGGGAGCTGTCAATGCATATGCCATTGATAACATGTTTCTCTTCATTGCGGCGGTCCTCGTTCTGTTTATGCAGGCCGGTTTTGCCATGGTCGAAACAGGTCTGAACTCGGCAAAGAACACGGTTAACATCCTGTTCAAAAACCTTATCGATCTTTCACTCGGCGTTATCCTTTTCTATATCATAGGCTATGGGCTGATGTATCCCGGAGACGCCTTCACCGGAGGATGGTTCGGTTTCGCAGGCTTCGGTGTAAGTATGGACGCTCCTGATGCGGTGGGAGGAAATCTTCATCCTGCAGTAGACTTTCTTTTTCAGGTAGCGTTCGCTGCAACAGCGGCAACTATTGTTTCCGGTGCTGTTGCCGGAAGAATGAAGTTTGAAGCTTACCTGATCTATACGGTAGTCATCACCGCTTTCATTTACCCGATCAGCGGGATGTGGAAATGGGGCGGAGGATGGCTGGACGCACTCGGCTTCTATGATTTTGCAGGGTCACTGGTTGTTCATGCTCTTGGCGGTTTTGCCGGTCTTGCTGCGGCGATTGTTCTCGGACCACGTATCGGAAGATTTAATCCTGACGGATCGCCTAACGCGCTTCCCGGTCACAATCTTGCAATGAGTTCCCTTGGCGTGTTCATCCTTCTGATCGGATGGTTCGGGTTCAACCCCGGCAGTCAGCTCGCCATTGCCGGAGCGGACAACACCAGCATCGTTATGATTATCGCGACCAACACCATGCTTGCAGCTGCAGCCGGTGCGGTATTTGCCATGATCTTCGCCTGGATACTCTTTAAAAAACCTGACCTGACCATGGCGTTGAACGGTCTGCTTGGCGGCCTTGTCGGTATAACAGCTAACTGTGACTCTGTCACCTTCAACGAAGCGCTGATTATCGGTGCGGTAGCCGGTTTACTGGTTGTTATCGGTGTCAAATTGCTTGATATGCTCAAGATCGACGATCCGGTCGGTGCATGGCCCGTACATGGCCTGAACGGTATCTGGGGAGGCCTCGCCACAGGCATCTTCGGCGGTCATCCTATGGTTGCGCAGATCATCGGTTCGATAGCCATTCCAGTCTGGGGATTTGCAACAATGCTGGTACTTTTCCTTATTCTCAAGGCCGTAGGCATTTTGAGAGTGTCGAGAGACGATGAAATGAAAGGCCTCGATATTTCCGAACATGAAGAAGAAGCCTATCACGGATTCCAGATCTTTTCAAACCAGTAAAGCCTAAACAGGAGCAAAACACATGAAATACATTGTCGCAATGATCCAGCCTCACAAGCTGACGGATGTAAAGGCCGCTCTTGCTGAAGCAGGGATCTATAAAATGACGGTAACAAATGTTCTGGGCTGCGGTGCTCAGGGCGGTTACACAGAGATTTACAGAGGGGTTCCCAACGAAATCAACCTTTTGAAAAAATTAAAGCTCGAGATCGGTGTTAATGAGGAGTTCGAAGCAAAAACGGTTGCAGCTATCGTCAAGGGAGCTAAAACAGGGGAAATCGGAGACGGGAAAATCTTTGTCTTCGATCTGCCGAAATGCATCAGGATACGAACAGAAGAAACAGGAAACGATGCAATCGGTTAATAACCACGGAACCCCGGAGACTCCTCCGGGGAACCACAAACAGCAACACACAATCAACATTTGAAAAACAAGGAAGTATTACCATGAAAAAAGCAGCAAAATTTTTCACTCTCCTCGTCGGCGTTGTCGTTATGTTTTCCGGAACGGCCAAAGCTGAAGGATTAGATATCGGCGCTGACGTCGTAAGCAGGTATGTCTGGAGAGGAACCCAGTTTGGAGATGGCATTGCCGTACAGCCATGGCTGAGCTACTCCTTCCCCGGTATCGGGGTTGAGGTCGGCGCCTGGGGATCATACGATTTAAGCGATGACGACGCGAGTGAAGCGGATCTTTATGTAACGGTACCGCTTGGCGACAACTTCAGCTTTACGGTTACCGACTACTTCTTCCCGAGCGGCGGTTTTGACGACTACTTTAACTGGGATGAAGACGGAAGCCATACCATTGAACTCAGTGCCGGATTTGAAGCTTCAAACTTCAGTCTGCTCGCCGCAATCAATGTTTTGGGCAACGACACGGAAAACTCAAAATATTTTGAAGCCGGCTACAACTTCTATGACAAGGACGACTACAGTGCCTCGTTGTTCGTGGGTGGTGGTGATGAAGTCTATACAACCGATGGGGAATTCGATATCGTCAATGTCGGGCTCACGGTTTCAAAAGATATCTTCACGGCATCATACATCATCAATCCCGATCTGGAGACATCTTTTCTTGTTGTAGGCGTGACCCTGCAGCCTTAGGAGTCACTTTACGCCTGCCGGAGCGCTCTGCTTTCTCCGTTAGTGTTGCTTTCTCCTGACGCTCCTGGCAGGCCTATTTCCCCCATAAGAGAAGACGGGCAGAGTTCCGTTTTCTTTTGCCCGCAAAAATAACAATTGTTACTATTGTAGCACATTATAAAAAATAGTGCTACCTTATCCTGAGACCAGCCGGAAACAGAACATCTATTGAATAGTGAATACTGGTGAAATTCATTAGTCGATCAAGAAAAGCGGCATGATGTTGTGCGATTCTCTGCTCAGTTCAACAGCTCAACAATTCAACACATCAACAGTTCTGATCCATGAAACGATTCGGAGTATCACTTGAAGATGATCTTCTGGAAAAACTGGACGAACTTGTTGCAAGTCGCGCATTCCCAAACAGATCTCAGGCGATTCGCTTTCTTATCCGAAAACATCTTAAAGAAGAACAGTGGAAAAACAACCGTGAAGTAGGCGGCTGCCTTGTTCTTGTTTACGACCATCACAAGTCCGACCTGCAGAACAGGCTGACAAGCATACAGCACGATTATCATCACCTGGTACTCTGCAGCCAGCACGTGCATCTCGATCATGACAACTGTATGGAAACCATAACGATCAAGGGAAAAGCTGCAACACTGCAGGAACTGGCTGACAAATTGATGGCTCTTAAAGGTATCATCCATGGGGAACTTGTCATGAGTGTCTCAGGATAACAAATCAAAATCCGGTATTCAGGAACAAGAAGCTATGAGAAGCACAACATCACTACGAAAATCACTGACAGCCGCACTGTTTTTAACACTATCATTCATTCCGTCAAACAGTTACGCTCATTTCGGGATGGTTATCCCGTCACATGACATAGTCGAGAATCAGGAGGACGTATCACTGTTCGTGAATATCATGTTCACTCACCCTTTTGAGGGGCAATCGATGAACATGGAAAAGCCTGTAAGGGCCGGGGTTCTGCGAAGCGGAAAAAAAATCCTCTTCACGGATAAGCTGAAGGCCCTCAACCTCAGGATGTACGCCGATACGAAACCATCCAGAGCATGGAGAGCCTACTACACCATCGAACGTCCCGGAGACCATATTTTTTTCATGGAACCGAAACCTTACTGGGAGCCGGCTGAAGACAGCTATATCGTTCATTACACGAAGGTCATCGTAAACGCCTTCGGAAAAGAGGTTGGATGGGATAAAGAAGTCGGCATGAAAACGGAAATCATTCCCCTTACCCGCCCTTACGGCCTCTATACTGGAAATGTCTTTCAGGGGGTTGTCAAAGTCGATGGTAAACCGGCACCGTTTTCCGAGGTTGAAGTCGAATATTTCAACCGTGGAGGCAAAAGCAAGGCACCTGCGGACACCTTCGTAACTCAGGTCGTCAAAACCGATGCCAACGGCGTCTTCACCTGTGCCATTCCGAAATCAGGCTGGTGGGGCTTCGCCGCTCTTTCTACGGATAAAAAAACCATCCTGCATGAGGGGGAGCCAAAGCCTGTTGAAATCGGCGCCGTACTGTGGGTCAAAGCGACAGATTTCAGATAAAGGAGCCCCTCACGTTTAAGAACATGACACGCAGCAGATAGAGCAATTCACCTATGCATATTTCCGAAGGCATTCTTCCCCTGACGACACTTGGTGCCGGTTATGCGATAAGCGCGCTGGGAGTTGGCATTGGTCTCAGAAAAATCCGTGACGAAGAAATGGTCAGAACCGCCATGGTCTCATCAGCGTTTTTCGTCGCCTCGCTCATTCATATCCCGCTCGGGCCGACAAACATACATCTTGTCCTGAACGGGTTCGTCGGACTTCTTGCAGGCTGGTCATGCTTTATCGCCATTGGTATAGCGCTGCTCCTCCAGGCGCTGCTTTTCCAGTTCGGCGGCATCACGACCCTCGGGATCAACACGCTCATCATGTCGCTGCCTGCCATCATCTGTTTTCTTTTTTTTGCACCGCTGCTATCCAGAAAAAAAATACCAGTCGTCATGGCCGGCTTTCTTTGCGGATTCACCTCGGTTTTTCTCAGCGCCCTGCTCCTGAGTCTTTCACTTGCCACCACAGGTGAATCTTTTTTCCCGGCAGCCCGTCTTGTATTTGCCGCAAATACGCCTCTCATGCTCATTGACGGGCTGATTACCGCTCTGGCGCTTCAGTTTATCATGAAAGTCAAACCTGAAATGCTGGGCTCATGAAAATATTCTTCCTGCTGACTGTAGCGCTTTCAGCAATGCTGATGACGCCGACCAACCTTTCAGCTCATGGCATACGCCTTTTCTGCTGGTTTGAAGCAGGCACACTCCATGGAGAAGGGTACTTCGCAGGAGGCGATCCGGCAAAAAACAGCAAGGTCAGCGTGATTGACCGTGCGGAAAAGAACGTCCTTGCTGAAACCCGGACTTCCGAGTCCGGGACATTCTCGCTTTCTCTCGATCAAGCCATCCCTGTAGAGGTTATTCTGGACGCAGGTCAGGGACACCGGGCCTCCTGGACCTGGGATGGCACAACTGAAAAAGAAAAAAAACCTGAACATCGTGACGCTGAACCTGAAAATACACTCCCTGCCATAGCGGCAGGACTGACAGTCATCGCATTGCTCTTCGGCTTCCTCTTCCTGTGGAAAAGAGATCATGCTGCTTGATGCTTTCTCCACAGGCAACAGTTCGTTGCACCGCCTCGATCCAAGAGTAAAGTTGCTTGCGTATATGCCGGTGATCATACTGACGGCACTGAGTGATGACATACGCCAGGTATCCTTGGCACTGGCAGGCGGAGTATGTCTTGCAGGCATTGCGGGCTTCTTTAACCACCTTCTCCTGAAGAGGCTGGGAGCTGTAAATCTCTTTATGGTTTTTCTCTGGCTTACCCTGCCATTTTCAGTCCCCGGGGAACCGCTCTGGCATGCCGGGCCTCTGGCTCTATCAAGAGCGGGAGTAGCTCTTTCCCTGCTTATAACCATCAAGGCGAACGCTATAGCGCTGTACACCGTTTCGCTACCGGGAACAAGTTCCATAGCATCTCTTTCCCACGCAATGCTTCATCTGCGCCTTCCTGAAAAACTTGTAACAATGTTCTACTTTTTTTACCGGTATATTGGCGTCATCACAGACGAATACGAGAAAATGCTCCGGATGCTTCATTCAAGAGGGTTCAGCTCGAACACAAGTCTGCACACCGTAAGGGTCTATGCATACTTTACCGGCATGCTCTTCATAAAAAGCTACGAACGCTCGGAAAGAGTCTACAATGCACTGCTTATGAGAGGCTTTAACGGCCAATTTCCTCTTCTCGCTCATTTTAACCTTCGCAAGCAGGATCTGGTTTTTGCCTGCGGTATGGGCTGCCTTGTATTGATAATCATTATACTATGAACTGCATTACGCTACAGGATATCTGCTTCTCCTATCCGGGAAACGTCGAGGTGTTCGGAAATCTCAACATGAGCATCGGGCTCGGAGAAAAAGCAGGGATTACCGGTGCAAACGGCAGCGGAAAAAGCACGCTGTTCCTGTTGCTGATGGGATTGCTCAAGCCGAAATCAGGTACCATAACGCTCCAGGATACAGTAATGAAAACCGAACATGATTTCAGAGCAGCCCGCATGAAAACAGGTTTTCTCTTTCAGGACCCTGACGACCAGCTTTTCTGCCCGACCGTTGAAGAAGACATTGCGTTTGGACTGCTCAACCGCAGAATGAAGAGAATCGAAGCCGGAGAGAAAGTTGACGTCATATGCGACAGGCTCCGCATCAGCCATCTGAAAAAAAGAATCCCCTTTCATCTCTCATGGGGACAGAAACGGCTGGTATCGCTGGCGGGTGTGCTGGTAACGGAACCGGAACTGCTTCTGCTCGACGAGCCCACCGCAGGAGTGGATGAGCTGGTAACCGGAATACTATTTGATTTTCTTGACAGTTTCAGCGGCACCATGCTTGTCTCTTCACACGACAAGGAATTTGTCGACCACATATGCACCAGCCGCTACCACCTCTCGAACAATGGGCTTGACCCCTTCCCTTCCAGTCATTCCCGTGCCTGACCCGTGAATCCTCTCTGTATAATGGCACTTCAAATGGATGCCGGATCACGTCCGGCATGACTCTCAGGTGGGAGATGGGTGCAGGATCATGTCCGGCATGACTCTCAGGAATAATCAGCGTAACTCCTTCCCTTACAGTCATTCCCGTGCTTGACACGGGAATCCACTCGGTATGTTCAAATCTCTTTCTCGTAGATCACGTACTCCTTGTACGGAATCCCCCCGATAACCTTCGCGAGCTTGCTCATGGCCTCGTTGGACTTGAGCACCCAGCTCATTTCACTCGAGTAGAGACCGTGCTGCCCACCGTAATCAGCGATATGCACGTTGAGCAGACTGTCGACCCCCTTGCTCCGGTACTCGGGCAGTACTCCCATCGTAATTGTCCGATACGCCCTGATGTTTCTGCCGAACCACCAGAACCTGAAGAGACCCCACGGGGTAAAAGGATTGCCATTGACGTGCTTGAGAGGAATGTTCATGTCGGGAAGGGTGAGCGAAAAACCGACTGTTCTGCCGTTGCGATCCTCGACGAAATAGATAAAATGCTCCCTGGCGATGGGCTTCATGCTTTTGGCCATGAAATCAAATTCGCGGTCGGTCATCGGCACGAACCCCCAGTTCTTCTCCCAGGCCTTATTGTATATCTCGCGTATCTTATCGATCTCGTTGTCGAAATCTTTCATGTCGATCGTCCTGATGGTCAGTTGTTCCCGCTTTTTCATGTATTCGGAAATCTTTCGGAGCCTCTGGATATCGATCTTGTCCTGATCGATGTACCAGGCCAGAAGTTCCTGACCGATCCGGTGACCTGCGTTGAGAACGAGGTTGTTGTAATATGGCGGGTTGTACAGCATCAGAAACACCGGGGGGCTGTCGAAACCCTTGACAAGCATACCGCACTGGTCGTTCATGGATGGACTGACCGGTCCCCTCATGGTGTCGAGACCTTTTGCCTTCAGCCACTGCGAAGCGGCGTCGAACAGAGCATTGGCCACCGGCTGCTCATTAACACACTCAAAAAAACCCCAAAAACCTGCCTTGTCTCTATGAATCCGGTTATGTCTTCTGTTTTCAATCGCGGCAATAGTCCCAACCATCCGCCCGTTTTTCCATGCTGTAAACAAAACGATATCAGCGTGATCGTAGAACGGATAGTTCTCTTTATCGAGCGTTTTCATGTAATCTGCAATCACAGGCGGAACCCAATACCTGTTCAGCTCGGGATCCTTTCTGTATATCTTCCATGCGAATTTTATAAACCGCCTGGTCTCTTTTCTGCCTTGAACACGCCTGATCTCAACAGACATAATGATAGGATATGGGGTTGCTATTTAAAGGCCGTTCCCGGTTCAACTCCTGCAGCTTTGAGTATTTTCGCAAGCGGACAAAACCCGGTAAACGCCGCCTGGAAAAGGTTAAGTCCCACAAAAGCGGTAAACCACAACCAGTTCGGGCCAAAAAAATAATTAAGAAGAAGACTCACCAGCACAAAAAAACCGGCAAAAGCAAACACCATTCGATCAATATTCATAACGTTATTCTCTTTAATGTATTAAAATGAAAAAAACTGTCTGAGCAGCACGTTGTTTACGCTTCCGCCCTGGACAGAAAAGGATGAAGTTTCATCGCTCCGTCACGGAGAAGCGTCGCTGTCTCCTCCCATGAAATACAGGCATCTGTGATCGATACGCCATATTGCAATGATGATGGATCAGCCGAAACAGACTGTTTGCCACAATGAAGATTACTTTCAAGCATAACACCGAGAATACTCACGGTTCCGGTCACCCGCTGTTCGATGATGCTGTTCCATACCCGTGACTGACGTTCATAATTTTTCCCTGAGTTGGCATGACTGCAGTCGACCAGAAGGTTTTTATCAAGTCCCTCTTTTTCGAGACGTCTTTCAGCATCGGCGATATTTTCCGCGTCATAGTTAGGCCGCTCTGACCCGCCGCGAAGCACCATATGGCCATAGGGGTTACCGGTTGTTGTAATAACACAGCTGTGTCCGTCAGCATCGATCCCCAGGAAACTGTGCGAGTGCATTGCCGAGTGTATAGCATCAATGGCGACCTGTACCCTGCCGTCTGTAGAATTTTTAAACCCGACAGGCATCGAAAGGCCGCTGGCCATCTGACGATGCGTCTGAGATTCAATTGTCCTTGCTCCGATCGCTGCCCAGCTGACAAGATCGGCCACATATTGAGGCGTAAACGGATCAAGAAACTCGGTTGCGGCAGGCAGTCCGAGAGTGTTGATATCAAGGAGCAACTTGCGGGCATAATAGAGACCATGCTCAATGTCGAACGTCCCGTCAAGATGAGGATCATTGATAAATCCTTTCCAGCCAATGGTCGTCCTTGGCTTTTCAAAATAGACCCGCATGATGATACAGAGATCATCCTGCAATTCATCACGAAGCGCTTTCAACCGGCGCGCATACTCCATCGCCGCGTTGATATCATGGATTGAACAGGGCCCTACAACAACAAGAAGCCTTGAATCACGACCGGATAAAATATCCTCGACTTCCTCACGCCCCTTACACACGACATCGGCGACCTCTTGCGTTACCGGTACTTTCTCCTTTAAAATGCGGGGAGACGTCAACCGCTCAATATTTGATACACGTATATCCTGTAACCGTTGCATGAGCAAATAAAATCAAACGTTGTCTTTGAACTAGCAAAGAAAATATAAAAAGTCAGTAATAAGTAATCACCTGCAGGAACAATAAATTCCTAACAAAAAAACCTGCTCATGAGAGCAGGTTTTTATTCTTCTATCGATTGGAACTACCTGCTATGCATCCTCTTCCTTTGTAAAATCCACAGTAAGCCATCCCGCATCGAAACTTGCACCGCTGGACTCAAGTCCCGCGATAAAGATCGGCAGAGCGACAATCTTCTGATAATCACCGATTCTGATGGTCAGATCGTCACCCATTTTGAGAATCTTTGGTTCAACACCCATATCTTCCATGAACGGCAGCCGCACTCTGACCTTGTAGTGGCCTTCATTGATTTTCACGATGTTGATAGGATCTTCCTTGAAGAAAATCTCCGTCGGGTTTTTGTCCCCATAAACTTTATCACCTACCTGCCTCAACATGTCAAGACCGACCACTTCCTGATCGAGCAAAGGCACCTGGCCGATAGGAATGGGAGCAAAAGAACCTTCTATCTGAGAAATGTAGTTCTGCTGAATGCTTCTCCACTTCTTGAAGTAAGGATCTTCCGTATGATCAGGCATGACCCTGTTGATAGTAATGCTGTCCACGGTAATCCCGTAAAGGTTCAGATAGGTAAGCGCTCTCATGGACTCCTTGATAACCATCTTCTCGGGGTTCATGACAAGACGAACCGTTGTTTTCGAGCCATCGGCAAGAAGATCGATAATGCCTTCCGTTGAAGCGAAAAGGTTGTCAACTTTATCGTAGACTTCCTGAGGAGCGACCATCGCGTCGATCTTTTTCACCTTTTTGGAAAGTGGTCTGATAACCGGCTTGACCATATATTTCTCGACATTCCTGATCAACTTGATGAACCATCCAAATGTTTCAGGAAGAGAGAGAAGTCGCAGCGTTTCACCTGTCGGCGCACAGTCAACGACAAGAAGATCATAGTCTTTCTGTTCTTCGTTGTACCTCTTGATATATGAGAGTGAAAACAGTTCTTCCATACCGGGCAGAACACCCATCTCTTCAGCATAGATACCTTCTACCCCTCTCGACTCCATCAACTGAGCGAAATGCTCACGAACCACATCCCAGTTCAGGTTGAGGTCACCAAACACACTAACCTCCTGTCCCCAGAGATTGTCAGCAATCTCGACCGGTGAAGGCCCAAGAGTTATGTCCAGTGAATCGCCAAGACTGTGAGCTGGATCAGTTGACATAATCAACGTCTTGTAGCCCATTTCAGCGGCTTTCAATGCCGTTGCAGCGGCAACAGAGGT
>Ga0272443_10002733_pt1 | contig 21939 bp, 25 predicted proteins | sample SSMAcet12_FD_193581 | JGI IMG/M metagenome (GOLD analysis project Ga0272443, IMG submission 193581) | Marine sediment archaeal communities from Little Sippewissett salt marsh, Falmouth, MA, United States - SSM-Acet-12 | ecosystem: Environmental > Aquatic > Marine > Wetlands > Sediment ...
ATGCGCCGACCTTGGCCGTACAGCCGCCGGGTAAGCTTGAAATAAAACTTCTGGGACAGGACCGAGACGGCCTCGGCCACGAATACGCCCCCGACCAGGAGAAGGAAAAGTTCCTTGCGGATGAGCACGGCCACCGTCCCGATCGCGGCGCCGCAGGCCAGGGACCCGGTGTCGCCCATAAATACCTGGGCGGGGTAGGAGTTGAACCAGAGAAAACCCAGGCTGGCCCCGACCAGGGTGGCGCAGAACACGGTGAGCTCGCCGGCTCCGGGAATGAAGAGGATGTTGAGGTAGTCGGCCAAGCCGGCGTGGCCGGTGACATAAGCCAGGACGGCAAAGGCCAGGGAGGCTATGCCCAGGCAGCCGATGGCCAGGCCGTCCAGGCCGTCGGTCAGATTGACCGCGTTGGAGGAGCCGGCGATGACGAGAATGGTAAACAGCACGGCCCCCGGGCCGATGTAGAGAAGCGGATGCTTGGAGAAGGGCACCATCATCTGCGGAGCCCACTCCGCCGTCTCGGACGCCCCGAAAAGGAACCAGGAAACTCCCAGCCCGAGCAGGACCTGGCCCAGGAGCTTGACCCGGCCGGGCAGACCCCGGCGCCCGGGACGACCGCGCAGCTTGATCAGGTCGTCCAGGAAACCCACCGCGCCCATCCAGGCCATTGCCCCCATCGCCACCCAGGCCGGAGCCAGGTCCAGGCGGGCCCAGAGCAGGGTGGAGCCCAGCACCGCGACCAGGATGAGGAGGCCGCCCATTGTCGGGGTGCCTTCCTTGTGGCTGTGTTCCTTCTCGATGCTCCGGTAGTCCTCGCCACGGCGCACCTTCTCCCCCAGGTTGGCGGCCCGGAGCCGACGGATGACGATGGGACCGAGCAGGAGGGAGACGACGAAGGCGGTCACGGCGGCAAAGGTGGCGCGGAAGGTGATGTAACGGAACACGTTGAACCCGAACCACCAGTTCGTGAGCGGATAAAGCAGCCAGTAAAGCATCTTTTCTCCTTATTTTTCCCCGGTCCCGGGCTCGGCCGGGAGATATTCCAGGATTTTTTCCAACCCGATCAGGCGCGATCCCTTGAGCAGGACCCGGTCGCCCGGCTCCAGGTAGCCGCGCAGGAAGGAGCCGGCGCCATCGGCCCGTTCGAAATGAAACAGGTTCTCGGCGGGAAACCCTTCCTCCCGCGCGGCGGCGTAGGCCCGGGCGGACTCCCCCCCCACGAAGACCAACCCGTCGCAGCCGGATCGGGCGGCCTCCCGACCCCAGGCGGCGTGCTCGGCTTGGGAAAAATCGCCCAGCTCGCGCATATCCCCGCCGACCAGGATCCGGCGGCCTTTCCCGGGCAGTTCCAGCCAGGCCGAAAGAGAAGAGCGCATCGAGGCCGGATTGGCGTTGAAAGCGTCGTTGGTCACCGTGACGTTCCCCCGGCGGCGGGTTTCAAAGCGCATAGCCGGGAGCCTGAGCCCGGCCACCGCCGGCTGGATCTCGGACAACTCGGCGCCGACGGCCAGGGCCGCCCCCACGGCCGCGGAAAAATTGAGGGCATTATGCCTCCCGGGCACGGGAAGAAACATCTCCCCGGCCGCACCCTGCACTTCCAACTCCAGGCGCTGGCCGGCGTCTTCGGGCCGAACCCGGAGCAGCCGGACGTCGCAGCCCCTTGAGCAACCGAAGGAGACCACCGTCCCGGAAAAACCGGACCTCATCGCCCAGACTTCGGGATCGTCCCGGTTGAGAACGGCGGTCCGGCAGCCTCCCTCGCTTTCCAACAGTTCGGCCTTGGCCGCGGCCACCGCTTCCAGGCTGCCGAGAAAACCCAGGTGGGCCGGCCCGATGTTGGTTACGATCCCCACTTCCGGACGGGCCAGCAACGTCAGCTCGCGAATCTCGCCGGGATGATTCATCCCCAGCTCCAGGACGGCATAGCCGTGGGAGTCCTCCACGGAGAGGATGGTGAGGGGAACCCCTATTCGGTTGTTGAAACTACGCGGCGCCGCGGCGGTCGGGGCCGCCGCAGCCAGAAGCCGCGCCAACATATCCTTGGTCGTGGTCTTGCCGTTGGAACCGGTGACGGCCAGGAAGCGGGCGGCCAGGGTCCGGCGATATCCGCGGGCGATCTCGGCCAGGGCCTTCCCGCAGTCAGTCACCCGTACCGCCGGCAGCGGCACGGGGTCGGGGTGGGACTCCTCAATCACCGCGGCCACGGCGCCGGCCGACACGGCATCCGCCAGCCAGCGGTGGCCGTCGTGGCGGGGCCCGCGCAGGGCAAGAAAGGCCTGGCCGGGCCGGACCAGGCGCGAATCGGTGCATATCCCGGAGACAAGGCAATCCCCACCTTCCCGACGGCCGCCGGCCCAGGACGCCAGTTGGGAGAGGAATGTCTTTCTCATCCCTGTTTCTCCCGAGCTTCCCTGAGGGCGGCCGCGGCCACCCTCCGATCGCTGAAGGGTATCTCGCAGTCGGCGAAGACCTGCTTTTCCTCGTGTCCCTTGCCCGCGATCAGGACCAGGTCCCCGGGGCCGGCCACGGCCACGGCCCGGTTGATGGCCGCGGCCCGGTCGGGTTCGAGAACGAGGGCGGCGAAACGACCGCGGAAACCGGCGGCGATTTCCGCCACGATTTTCCCCGGTTCTTCCGAACGGGGATTGTCCGAAGTGATGAAGGTGAGATCGGCCAGGCGACCGGCAATCTCTCCCATCCGGGGCCGTTTCTCCCGATCCCGGTCCCCTCCACAACCGAAAACCAGGATCAGGCGGCCGACCGTGATCTCGCGAACGGCGACCAGGGCGTTTTCCAGGGCATCGGGTGTGTGGGCAAAGTCGACCAGGATCCGGAAGGGATGGCCGCCGTCCACCGCTTCCATTCGCCCCGGGATGGGAGGAACCCCGGCCAACAGGGGAACGGCCTCGGCGGGAGCCAGGCCCAGGGCCGTCAAGCCGCCCAGGGCCGCCAGGATGTTGGCCACGTTGTAGCGGCCCAGGAGGCGGGAAGTCACCGGGATGGATTCCCCGCCGTACTCCAGGAGGAAGGAGATTCCTTCCGGGGAAAGCCGGACGGCGGTGGCGCGGAGGTCGCACTCACCCGACATCCCGTAGGTGAGCACCCGGCCGGCGAAGCGACGGGCCAGCTGTTGCCCGGCCGGATCGTCGCGGTTGAGCACCGCCGTACCCGAGTCGGGAGAGACCAGGTCCTTGAAAAGAACGGACTTGGCCCGGCCGTAGGCTTCCAGGTTGCCGTGATAGTCGAGGTGGTCGGAGGTGAGGTTGGTAAAGATCCCGACCCGGAAACCGATCCCCCGCAGCCGACCCTGGGCCAGGGCGTGGGACGAGGCCTCCATCACCGCGTGAGTCGAGCCGGCCCGGACCATTCCGGCCAGGAGTTCCTGAAGACGCGGAGGGAACGGGGTGGTCAGGGGGGCGGGCAGGCTCCGGTTCCCCACCAGGTAGCGCACCGTGCCCAGGAAACCGCAGGGGTGACCGGCCTGTTCCAGAATCCAGCGGACCAGCCAGGCAACGGTGGTTTTCCCGTTGGTTCCGGTTACCCCGACCAGTTCCAGGTGCTCGGCCGGATAACCGTAAAAGCAGTTAGCCAGAAGGGCGGCCTGGTCCGGAGGATCGTCCAGGAGCACTTGGGGAACCCGGGGAGCCAGCCCCTCAATGAACCGTCCGGCGGCCAGGGCCGCCGCTCCCTTCTCCACTGCCTCGAAGGCGAAATCCGCTCCGTCCCGGCGTTCCCCGGGCAGGGCGAGGAAGAGGTCGCCGGGACGAACCGAGGCGGAGGAGGCGCTCATTCCTGAAATCTCCTGGGAGAGGTCGCCGCGAACGCGGGGATGTTTCAAGACGGCGATCAGGTCCTTCAACTTCACGATTCCTCCTCGAATTCGGCCGGGGGGAGGTCGAAATGACGGATGAGACCCTCGCCGATGGCCCGGAAGACCGGGGCCGCCACCGTCCCCCCGTAGTACGAGCCCTTGGGCTCGTCCAACATCACCAGGATGGCATAGCGGGGCTCGGAAGCCGGGAACATCCCCATAAAGAGGGAGCGGAAAAGCCGGTGGGAATAGCGCCCGTCGGGACCGGGTTTCTGGGCCGTCCCGGTCTTGCCCAGAACCTGGTACCCGGGAATCCGGGCCCGATGCCCCGTCCCCTCCCGCTCCACCACGAGTCGGAGGATATTTCTCATCCGCTCGGCGGTCTCGGGCGAAACCGCCCGGCCCAGGGGAGTCCGATCCGAGACCCGGACCGATTCGCCCCCGGCCGTCTCCACCCGATCGACGATGCGCGGCCGCGGAACCATCCCGGCGTTGCCCAGGGCGCAAAACGCGGTCAGGAGGCCCAGGGGCGTGACGGATATCTCGTGGCCCATCGTGATGCTGCGCAGGGATATCTTGCTCCACTTCTCCACCGGGCGCAAAATCCCGGCCGACTCGCCCGGGATGTCCACTCCCAGCTTCTGCCCGATCCGAAATGCACGCAGGGCGTGGTGGAGGCGGCGGTTGCCCAGAAGCATCCCCACCTTGGCCATCCCGATGTTGCTCGAACGCTGGAGGATCTGGGCGAAGGTGAGGTTGCCTTCGGGGTGGCTGTCGTGCAGGACCACTCCCCCGATCCGGAAGGAACCGTTCTCGCAGTAGAAAAGGGAGGAGGGCTCCACTACCCCGGCTTCGAGGGCGGCCGCCCCGACCAGGGCCTTGAAGGTACTCCCCGGTTCGACCGGATCGGTGATGGCCCGGTTCCGGCGAATTTCCGCCGGCGGCCGGGGATAGGAGTTGGGATCGTAGTCCGGCTTGTTGGCCAGGGCCAGGATGTCCCCGGTACGGCAGTCCATCACCAGGGCCACGCCCCAGGCGGCGCTGTAGCGGCGGCAGGCGTTCTCCAGCTCGCTCTCGGCCAGGTCCTGGACCACCTCGTCCACGGTCAGAAAGACGTTGCAGCCGTTGATGGGGGGGATGTCCTCGTCCCGCAGCCAGACCACCTCTCGAAGCTTGCTGTCCCGCCCGGTCATCCTCCAACCGTCGCGGCCGCGCAATTCGTTGTCGAGCGCCAGCTCCAGGCCTTCGATCCCCTTCCCGTCCACGTCGGTCAAGCCCAGGACGTTGGCCAGGAGGGAGCCCTTGGGATAGACCCGGCGGTATTCCTCGCGAAAACCCAGCCCCCCCATTCCCAGCTCCTCTATCCGGCTCCTCTCCTCCTCGCTGAGGTGGCGCTTGATCCAGGCAAACTCTCCGTCACCCTTAAGCCGGCCGACCAGTTCGGAAACGTCCAGTCCCAGGATCGGCCCCAGGATGGAGGCCACCCCGGCCGGGTCGGAGATCCGGGCAGGAACGGCATACAGGGAAGGAACCGGGAGGGAACAGCTGAGGATGTTTCCTCCCCGGTCCCGGATGGTTCCCCGCCGGGCCTCCAGGCAGCTCAGGCGACGATGTTGTCCGACCGCGTAATCGCTCCACTGCTCGAAGCCCAGGCACTGGAGTTGGAAAAGCCGCAGGAGGAGTCCCGCCGCCGCCAGCGCGAACACCCAACGGCAAACGCTACTCCTCCTGCTATGAACTCTTCCTACCACCGGGTGCTCCTTGTGCCCCCTCCCTCCCCGGACCTGTCAATGGGACAAGCCGGTCAGGAAGCCTCCCGGCTCCGGGGACGGGCACTCGGTCGGCGGGTGATGCCGAATCCGTCCTTCACGTGTACCTCGTGCTCGGGAAAGGGGATTACCATGTTGATCTCGTTGTCCAGCAGCCGTCCCTTGATCGCCGAGGGCGACTTCATACGCGCCAGCTCGCTCTCCAGGCCGACGATCCGGGGATTCAGCTCGGATATTTCCTGCTCCAATCCCTTGACCTGGTAGCTGACCTCCACCACCCGGTTCTGCAGCCAGAGGCAGGAAAGGCCCAAAACGAGGAAGACTCCGAAGACTGCCGAGACCTTCCAGCCCAGCCGGGTCATCCCAAAATCGGGTTGAGCTACCGCGATCGTGCGTGCTCTCATCGTTGCTTCCTCCGGATTTCCTTGATCTGGTTCATATTCTTAGGGCTACCCGCAGGCGGGCCGATCTGGCCCGCGGGTTGGCGGCCACTTCCTCCGCCCCGGGGCGCAGGGGCTTGGGCGTAAGAACCCGGGCCAACCCCTCCTCCCTCTCCCAACGGCGGAAGGCCGTCTTGACCAGGCGATCCTCCAGGGAGTGAAAGCTGATCAGGCAGATCCTCCCTCCCTCCCGCAGGAGACCCGGGGCGCGCTCCAGCAACCTTTCCAGGTTGCGCAATTCCTCGTTCAGGGCGATCCGCAAGGCCTGAAAAACCCGGGTGGCGGGATGAATCCGTCCCCGACGGCCCACGGCCCGGGCCACGATCTCGGCCAGTTCCTCCGTATCCCGGATCGGGCGGCGGCGGCGGGCCTCCACGATCCTCCGGCTGATCCGGCGGGAGCGCCCTTCTTCCCCGTAGCGGTAGATGAGGTCGGCCAGGTCCTTCTCTCTCAGCCGATTGACCAGGTCCGCCGCGGTTTTTCGTTCTCGTCGATCCATCCTCATATCCAGCGGTCCCGGGTTCCGGAAGCTGAAGCCTCTTTCGGCCTCGTCCAGCTGCAGGCTGGAAACCCCCAAATCCGCCAGGATTCCGTCAAACTTTCCTTCACCCTCCCACCGGGAAAACTCCCGATTTTCCAACCGCCACCCGTCGGAGAACCGGGCCAATCGGCGGCGGGCATACTCGATCATCTCGGGGTCGCGGTCGCAACCGACCAGGAACCCCCCGGGCCGGATCCTCTCCAGGATCAGCTCGGCGTGCCCCCCGGCTCCCACCGTGCAATCCAGCACGCGGTCGCCGGGATGCGGGTCGAGCCCCTCCAGGACCTCCCGGACCATCACCGGGAGATGGGGGAACCCACCCGGCTTACTTCTTCCGGCCGGACCGGGCCCGGGCGAAGCGGAAGCGGACCGGGCTCTTGCGGCTGGGCCGGATGCATTTGTTGATGCTGAGCAGGTCAATCAGGTTCTTTGAGTTGGTCTTCATCCCGAATTGCGATCCTTAGCGCTTCATTCCACCAGGTTTTCGGCGATCTCCTCGTAGCGGCCGGCCGATTCTTCCTCGTAACGGGCCCAGTTACCCACGCTCCAGATCTCGAACCGGCTCGAAACCCCGATAACCACGGCTTCCTTTTCCAAGTCGGCGAAAGCGCGCAGGTGTTCGGGCAGGTTTATCCGGCCCTGCCGGTCGCAGATGGCCTCGGCGGTCCCGGAAAAGAAAAGCCGGGTGAAGGCGCGGGAGTCGCGGCGGAGCACGTCCATCCGCCCGATCCGCTCCTGCCACCGGGCCCATTCGTCCTCCGGGTAGGCGAAGAGACACTTTTCCAGCCCCCGGGAGATGAAGAAGCGCTGGTTGTCCCGGTCGCGAAAGCGGGCGGGAATGAAGATCCTGCCCTTGGCATCGATGGTGTGCCTGTATTCGCCGAGAAACACCGCTAACCTCCCAATTCACCACTTTGCACCACTTTTCCCCACCTGGTGCCATAATAGACCAGGAACTTCCCGGCGTCAAAAAAAATTTTGGGAAATTTTTGAGGAGCGAAAAAACGCTATCTCCCGAGAAAACAGGGGATTACGACCCCGGTGGGTCGGCGGTGGGGGAACGGGGGGGAACCAAGGAAAAACGGCCCGTCCCGGAAGGCATTCCGGGACGGGCCGCCGGGACGCAAGGACGGGCCGTAAGCCGAATTCTGTTCCCCCGCCGAGGCGGGGGGGCGGTCATCTATCTGGGCCCTCGGTTGCCCTCGGGCTCGGTGCGACCTACCCGGGTCTCGAACGGCGCGGGCCGCGCCTCGACCCTGCTTGGTCTTGCTCCGGGCGGGGTTTGCCGTGCCCCCTCGGTTACCCTCGGGGCGGTGCGCCCTTACCGCACCTTTTCACCCTTGCCTGTGCCCCGCCTTCGCCCCGAAGGGCTTCGGCGCGCCATCGGCGGTATGTTTTCTGCGGCACTTTCCGTGACCGCGGCGTCTCCCCCGCGGCCCCCCCGGTATTCCCGGGGCGCCCTGCCCTGTGGAGTTCGGACTTTCCTCTCCCCGGAAGGCCAAAGCCTTCCGGAAGAGCGACCGCCGGCCCGTCCGGCGTCCCTTTCCTCAAGCCTGCTCGACGGCGGGATTCGGTTCCGCCAGGTAGAGGAACCGCCCGCAGTTCTCGCAGAAGTATATTCGATCGTCCTTGAGGACGTCGTTGGCCATCTGGGGCGTCAGCTGCATATAGCAGCCCTGGCAGGCCCCGTCCACGACGGGGACCACGGCTCGGCCGCCCCGGCCGCCGTAGATGCGCTCGTAGCGGGGAAGAACCTCGGCATCCAGGTCCTCGGCCACCGCCGCCCGATCCTTCTTCAGGCGGGCCGCCTCCTCGTCGAGCGCGGCCACCTCCCGGGCCACGATCTCCTTTTCCTCGGCCAGCTTTTGGCGGGCCCGGACTATGTCCTCCTCGATCCCGGCCAGGGTCTCCTGCTCCTGCTCGATCAGCTCCATCGCCTCGATCATCTTATCCTCGATCAAGCTGATGTCGGACTCGAAACCGGCGATCTCGTGCATCGCCGCCTGGTATTCCCGGTTGTTCCGGATCATCCCCGACTGCTGGCGCAGCTTCTCGATCTTCCCGCGCTTTGCGGCGGCTTCCTGCTCCAGGTCCTGAAGAGTGACCTTCCCCCGCTGGCAGCGCTCCTTTTCCTGTTCCGATTCCTTGATTGACGCCTGAAGCTTCTTGTCCAGGAGCTCGAGCTCGGAAAACCGGGCCTCCTTCTCGGCGAGGCATTCGGCCATTCTGGTGTCCAGGCTCTGCAGGTGAAGCAGCTGCCTCAGGTCATCTCTCATCAATCCCCCTTTGGGAAAGCCTGTCGCGCATTCAGGCGATTTCGGTCAGTGGGCGATACTGGGTTCGAACCAGTGACCCCCTGGTTGTGATCCAGGTGCTCTTCCGCTGAGCTAATCGCCCGAACATCGAAGGGCATACTAGGGAAACGCCGGAGACAGTGTCAAGAACAGTTGTCGCCGAATGGGTGACGGCAAGCAAACCTTTTCGAAGAATTCACTCCTTCGCCGCGGTCCCGCCGGCCCGGAGCAGGGGCTTCCAGCCCGAAGGCTCTTTCCTGCCCTTCCCCGTCACCATCCCGATCGCCGCCTCCAGGGCCCGGTTGAACTCCTCGGGGCGATCCAGCATCAGGAAATGGTCGGAGTTCTTGAGGACGATGGCGTCGAAGGAAAGCATATGCCGCCGGTTGGCCTCGTAGTCGATGGGCCACAGGTCGCCGTTCACGACCACGACCGGAAGGCGGACCGCCTCGAAGACCTTGGCCGCCGCCCCGGTGACATACTGGACCAGCATCTCCTTCATCGCGCTCAGGGCCACCCGGGGCGAGGCGGAAGCCATATCGGCGGCTATCCACTCGGCGAGCTCCGGATCGGTCGAGGGACGGAGCATTGACTGCACGAATTTCCTGACCCCGGCCGAAAAATCCTCCCTGAGGGGAGCAATCATATTCTCGGCCGCCTCGGAGGTGAGCGGGTACTCGACGTTCTCCAGGGTATCCACCCCGATCAGTCCGACGACCTTGCCCGGCAGGAGCCGGGCCGCCTCCGCGATCACCGAGCCGCCCATCGAGTGCCCGATCAGGACCGCCCGGCGGCTCCCGGCCGCCTCCATTACCGCCTGGACGTCCTCGCCGAAGGAAGCCATATCGTACTTCCTGCGCTGGAACCCCGAGTGGCCGTGGCCGGCAAGGTCGAGAACTATCACGCGGTGGTGGCGGGAGAAATGCGGAACCTGCTCGCGCCAGTAGCGGGAATCGCAGCTCCAGCCGTGGACGAAGACCAGGTCCGGCTCGCCGATCCCCTGAACCTCGTAGGAGATCGGGGTTCCGTCGCGGGAATGGACCACGCGGGGCCAGTTGTCCCGAGCCCGCGCCGTCCCGGCGCAAGCCGCCGCCAGGAGCAGGGTCCCGAACAGCCCTAAGTACGGTCTCATAGTTTTTCTCCCTTCCCCTTCAAGCCGGGCTTGGTTATTTTCAGCGGCGGATAGCCGCCAGGACCGCAACCGGGAAGGCCCCGGACACTCCCAGAAACAAGTCCAGCATCGTGTCGTCGAGGCCGAGCTGGCAGTTCTTCCCCAGGACAAAATCTGCCGCCCACTCGGCGAACTCCCAGAAGACCGCGGCCGTGGCGGTGAGGGAGAAGACCAGAACGAACCGGATTAACGGTTCCGGCCTTCGCAGCAGGCCGCGGCCGGCCAGCACCTCGAGTGCGCCGGCGGCGAACCAGGCAAAGGCCATCCCGCCGAAGAAGTGGAGGGGGATGTCGACGGACGGCCAGAGGTGGTAAACATCTACCACCCGGGAACAGGACACGTGGACCAGGAAAACCGCGAGCGGGAACCATCCGAACCTCCGAACTCCCTCCCAAAAAGCTTGGAAATATGCCTCAGTTTTCTTGTTCATTCATCCCCCGGCCGCGGACCGGACTAGATGTCCATCGGGGCGTAACCCTCCACGCGCCCTTCCCCATCGAACTTGATGTAGATGTAGGGTGTGCCCATTATTACCTTTTCCACGCCTTCCCGGTCCGGCCGGACCGACCGGGCGGCGGGGCGTTTCTTGACATAGAAATCGTACTTGTCCAATACCTCGACCAGCTCCTCCCGGGACATCCTTGCCTCGATCTCGTCGCACAACGTGAAAACGTGGGGGTTCCTGGAGGCAACGCCCGAGACCCGGCAGCCCTGGGAGCAGTTTTCGGAACAGCGCAGCGAGACCAGGAAAAATCCACACGCCGCCAAGAATGCGATCAGCTTGCCCGAAATCCATAACGGCTTCCTGCCTTCGTCCTTCCAATTTCTCAGAATTTCAGAGCCCAGGTCCGGATTCCCTGCATTATCATCTCGATCGAGATCGTGCCCACGAAGAGGGCCGTAATCCGCCCGGCGATCTCGATGTAGCGCTGGACCAGGGGCTCTCGTTTCGGGCGGACCAGGTCGTGCAGCGCCTTGAGGGCGATCATCATAAGAATGGAGACCAGGACCGCGACGAACACGGCCCCGCAGGCCGGGATCGCGTCCTGGCGCTTCCCGATGATCACGCTGGCACTGATCGTGCCCGGGCCGACCAGGATGGGCATAGCGATGGCGCCGGCCAGGTGCTGAGATTCCCCGCGCAGGATCTCGAGGGCCTGGGGGCCGCGAAAAACGAACTGCAACCCGATAAGGAGGAAAACAACCCCGCCGAAAACCTGGAAGGAGGCGAAATCGGCCTGGAGTACCTGGGAAAAGACGGCATCGCCCAGGACGGCAAAGCACCAGAAAACCGCCACCGCGATCACCCCCGCCCGGATCAGGACGCGGATGAATTGTTCCCGGTCGAGCTTCTCCACCACGTCGATCAGGTAGATGATGAGGAGAAACGGGTTGAGGAGCACGAGCAGCAGGGCCGAAGATCTGAGAAAGTCGGTCATAGCGTCCGGTGGGTTACGGGAAGAGGGTACGCGGTTCTCCCGGTCCGGGACAAGGGAAAGCCGGCATTTTCGAGTTCATAAATGCCTCCGGGATTCGGATGCAACCGCCTCAGCGGACGGCGACGCCCCGGCCGCGCAGGTATTCCTTCAGTTCGGGGATGGCGATGATCCCGAAATGAAAGACGGAGGCGGCCAACAGGATCGTGGCCCCGGCCTCCACCGCCTCGTAGAAATGGACCAACTCCCCGGCCCCGCCGGAAGCCACCACCTCGGCCGAGACCGCCGCCTTGATCGCCCGGATCACCGGGAGGTCGTAGCCGGTCCGGGCTCCGTCGCCGGCCTTGCTGGTGGGGAGGATGACGGGGACGCCGTAGCCGTCCACCCGCTTGGCCCACTCGACCGCGTCCGCCCCGGTGGCGGTGCGGCCCCCGTCTATGTAGACCTCGTAGCCCGAAGGCAGGCTCTCGTTGCGATCCACGTCGATGGCCACCGTCACCTTCCCGGCGCCCAGCTCCGCCACCATCTCCCCGATCGTTCCGGGATGGCGGAAGGCGGCGCTGCTGACCGAGACCTTGTCCGCCCCGGCCGCCAGGACCGTCTCGGCCGAGGCAACGTCGGAGATCCCACCGCCCACCGTGAAGGGAACGGTGGCGGCCGCGGCCGTGCGCCGAACCACCTCGAGCATCGTGGGGCGGTTTTCCACCGTGGCCGTGATGTCCAACAGGGCCAACTCGTCGGCGCCGGCGGCGCAGTAGGCCCGGGCGCACTCGACCGGGTCCCCGGCGTCCTTGATGTCCACGAAGTGGACTCCCTTGACCACGCGCCCGTTCTGCATATCCAGGCACGGCATAACCTTGATCGTCTCTTCCACCGAGATTCCTCCTTCAGTTCTTAGGTTAGCGGTTCGGCCCTAGCGCCACCGATGCCCGCAGGCCAGGCAAACCGGGCGATGCACGCAGAGCAGTTCGCCGCACCCGGGACAGGCCCACTTCTTCTTCTGATCCCTGATGAATCGCCGGATCCCGAATTCGCTTATCCGGGCCAGGTTCTCGATCATACTCATCCCATACCTGGTCCGGTAGCGCTTATCCAACTGTTTCAGGCGGGCGCAGGGAAACTTGGCGCAGCGCTCGGAGCAGTATTTGAGCCGGCCCGAGGCGATCTCCGGGCAGTTCCCGATCCGACAGCGGGTACGGGTCTTCGGGTTGAGCTCCTCGAGCAGCCGGCAGCCGGGGCACCGGTTCCTTTCCCGGACGTAGCCCAGGCAGAGGCGGCAGTTCATCCCGCAGGGCGCGATCAGGGTGGTGGGGATCGCCGGCGTTTTCCTGTGCCCTATTTTCTGTCCGGCCTTCATTCCAAAGGCAATGTTCCCTCAATCATTCCGCCGGAAAGCTTCTATGCGTTGTTTGACGTTGGCTTCGAGGTTGCGATACCAGAAGGCATAATCGAACTTGTGCAGGACGCCGGGCGGGAAATGCCCGATGTCCAGGCTGGCGTAATCCGGCGGAGTCGTCTCCAGGGCGCCGGTGGCCGGGTTGACCCGGGCGCCGGCGTAATGCGGAACCTCCTTCTTCAGGGTCCCCGTGAAATCGTCGAAGAAAACGGCCCCGAGGTTCTCCTCCTTCCCGGCGGGGGTATCGTCCGTCCTCCAGTTCAGCGGGTTGATGCAGAATGCTCCCTCGATCAGGACCGGCGAGCCGGTCGCTCCCGGGGCCTGCGTGTTGTAGGAGACGATCACGCCGGTATCGTCGGCTCCCGTGGCCGGCTTCATCCACGGATGTTTCTCGAAATCCTCCGGGAGGAGGGAGTAGCCGATCAGGTACGCCGCCACCAGCCGTTCCCGCAGCTTCGGGTCGCTGAACCGGTTCCGCATCAAGTCGATGGTCACCAGCGAGCCCTGGCTGTGGCTGGCCAGGATCAAGGGGCGGCCGCCGTTGAGGTGCTCCACATAATAATCGAACGCCCGGGCCACGTCGTCGGCCCCAACCCGGAAACATTCGTTCGCGTACATATCCTCGTTGGGGTCCAGTTCCACGAAGCTGGTCTGCCGGTAATGCGGGGCGAACAGGTTGGCCGAGCTCGAGTAGACCCCGGCCTGCGCCGTCATCAAGCCGTCGGCCTTGGCCCGGAGGTCGGGGCGGTTCATTATGTCCATATTCAGCGGGTCTTCTTCGCTGTAGATGGTCGGGTATACGTAGAAGACGTCCACGGGCTGAGCGATCTCGTCCGGGCGCCTCGCCCAGCTTTCCTTTTTCGCGTAATCGGGCACAGTCGTACCCTGCCCGGGCGCCGGGGCGGACCCGTCCAAGGTCCCGCAGCAAGGCAGGACGAGACAACCCAGCAACAGCGCACAATCAAGCAGCTTCATACTTCCTCCCGGCTTCGACCATCGACCAACGTATTTTTTGCGTTCCGGTCTCATCATACCAGGCCCGGGGCAACCCGTGAAAGGCGACGGGATGATCCCTTTCCCTAGCGAAATTCGAGAAGCCATTCCCACCTGGTTATCTTCCCGTAAGTCTTCAGCGGGATGTAGCTTAAATCCCGGATTGTCCTTGTCTCCCCCGGGCTGAGCGTCGTCTCGAGATAAGCGTCGTATATCGGGAAATCAGCCGTGTCGATTCCCTGGGCAATGATCAGGGCGGCCACCCCGGTGGTGCCGGTATTTTCCACCGTGACCCGAAAGGAAACTTCCAGGTCCCCGTCGCCGTCCGGGCCGGAGACGATCTTGTGCTCGTTGCTGAGCAGCTTATAGCCCACCGCGGGGCCGGCTTGGGCGCCGGCAACCCACGCCAGCATTGCGAGGCAAAGCCATACTCGATTCATCTTCATTCCTCCTGCTTGTTGCGTTCGGGATGAAACCCGGCCCTAGTTGCCCTCCCCTCCCCCCGGCCAGGTCAGGGACCGGGCTTCCACTTTATGGAATCAAGCAGATACACCTCGGAATCCGTACGATCCCGGGAATGCTTGATCCGTACCCGGGGGATGCCGTCGGCCCCGAAGGAAATTCCCTCCATCCCGCCGTCTTCCAATACCCTTTCCACGGCAATGAACGCGGGGGCATCCCCGGCCAAGCTGGCCGCGAAAGGCGACTCGCCGTCTTGAGTCCATTGGAGGATGAAGAGATTGCCATCGATCAGCATCGCGAAAACCAGCGGGTAATCGGCATCCGCCGGGCGGAGATTGACCGGGACGTTCTCCGCCAGAAAAACCGTGATCATCTCCTCCTCCTCGACGACCCGGCAACCCGACGACTCCAGCGAGCCGCATCCGGCCAGGACCGAAAGAACCGTTAATGCAACTACGCATCTCATCGTTTTGACTCCAGGTTAATGCCTCTATGTCGCCCAGATTATGTTCTCCACCGGTTCGCTGAAGACGAAGAAGGCGACGAAGAGAGCCAGCATCACGCTCCCCAGAATCAGGCCGACGACGGCCTGCCGGGCGCGGCGGGGCGGCAGATGCTTTTTGCCCGCCGTCAGGCTCCAGATCGCCAGCGCGAGCCCCGCCAGGATCAACACGAACATAGTGACCGCGCAGGCGTCCTGGCGGGCCTGAACCGCGGGAGGGACGTAGCCGGGGTATTGCTGTTCCGTCCCCGGGAGAAGGACGGGGACGAAGGCCAGCAGCGGGAGAACCCAAGATGCCGTCGCGCATCTCCCGGCAATGGTCCCCGGCGTCTCCATCTTCATTGACTTCCGACTTGCTTGAGTTCCAGGCTCGCCACGATCGGCAGCATCCGCTCGCAGTCGTCCCTGGTATTGGAATAAAAATTGAAGAGCGCGGCCCCCCTGTCGCCCAAAAGACGGATGCCGCGAATCCAGTACTTGAACTCGCCCGGGGCCGGGGCCGAGTCGGTGAGCAGGACATACGCCCCATCGTTTCCGGCCCCGAACCTGACCGGAGTGATCGTCTTCTCCTCCGATCTTTTCGCGTAACGCAGCGTATTCAAGATCAGATACCGCTCCAGGTCGCCGTCCGTCAACGCGATCAAGCCCAACGGCTTCCGGTCGTTGACCATAATCTCGAAATCGCCCGCCATATTGGGAGGGAACAGGCGCAGGTAGGTGGTATCGTCCTGAAGATGGTGCCGGACCGTGCACTTCCAGCCGGACGGGTAGGAGACGGAGAATTCGCCGAGATTCTCGTTTTTTACGACTTCCGTGGTCAGTTCCCGGGACAGCCTGGCGGCATCGGGCGTGGGGGCGGCCCGGGCCGGACCGGCGGCGAGACTGGAAAGGATCAAGCAGAGCCCCAAAACGATCTTCATTTCGCCGTTACCCTCGTTCCCGGGTTGGACCGCGGAAGCAACACTCTTGCCGGATTGAGGTTACACCGCCGGGAGGGAACGGATCAAGTCCGTAACTTCCTCCTCGAATAAGGATCGCAGGTCCGGGTAAGAACCGGGGGCGGGAACAAAACTGCGTCAACCGGGGAGATTCGGTCAGCGATGCCGGGCCACGTACAGGTCGAGCAACCGGCGAATCATCCGCTGATACTGGGTGTGGTGAAGCCGCGCCTGCTTTTTGAAGAATTCGACGCTGGACTTGCTCAGCCCAATGGTCACCTTGACCTGCTCCTCGCGAAAGGCCAGCTCCTCGGGGGGAGGCAGCGTATCACGTATCACCTTGGTCTCGCCGATGGGGCCGTCAGTGTATGCGATTTTCTTGCTCATATATCCTTTTCCCTTTTCGCCAGTAGCCGGCGCCGAAAATCCGGATCACGTCACGGCGGTGCGTAAAACGTACCGTCAAGATGCCGCCTTCAACCCGGCCGAAACAATAATAACGCTGTTCATCCCGGCTGTGAGAGAGATCTTCGGCGATTACGCGGTTAGGATCGGCAAAAGCATACTGGGCGATGGCAAAAGATATGCCGTGTTTGCTCCGATTCTCGCGATCCTTCTCCGGGTCCCACTCGAATCTTGTCATAACCACAACACCAGGTTAGCAAACCGTGCGAATGTGGGCAATATTATTATATGGATAAATATATTGCTTTTTCTTCAACAATTCGGATTATGACCCGGCCGCAGAGAGCTTCCGGATCGCCCGCCCAGACAGGCGGAAGATCCAGCAGATCGCCAGGGCCCAAAGGACACTGTTGAGGCCGTAGAGCACCCAGCCCAGCGCCTGCTCCCAGAAAAACGGCGGGTGGGCTGCGACTTTAGGCATCGCTTCGAGCAGGAGCCAGAGGGGTTGCCCGAGAACGGAGGCCGCGCGGGAGGCGGCGCGGCTTAAACACGTGTCCGGGACCGGCCCCAGCATTCCCCGCAGGCTGTGCGAAAAACAGACCGTGACGGCCAGGAACAGGAGCAGGAAGTGAGCCGCCGCCACGAGGCCGACGCCAAGGATCGTTTTTCCCCTCATCCTCATTTGCAGACAGACTCCTTCCCGGAGCAATCTCCTTTCCGAGAAGAGGTTACACCGCCGGGAAGAGGAAGAGCAAGTCCGCCTTATCTTTCGACCGGGGACGGATCGAGCGTCCAGGCCGCCCCGCCTTCATCGCAATGCAGGGACAGGACCAAGCCGGTTTCCCGGTCGACCCGCGCCTTGATCGGCACGGAGGCAAGTCTGTCCGAGGCGTAATAAAACCAGGCCTCCCCCTCTCGCTGAATTCCTTCCGGGTGGGAATCCCCAGGGCCTCGTTCAACTCCGAGACGGTTATGCATTGCTGCGGCGGCAGAACCGTGATGCCGCGGAATCCGGACGAGGCCAGAAGGGTCTTGTCATTTGGCAATGTCTCAATGGGAGATCCTTAAAACATCTTCCCAATATCCAAACGGAACTGGTCCAAGTACCATATTATTCCGAACACCCAATGCAATGCCAATGCAAGAATTGGAATGCCGAAACGCCAACTACCTAGTTCAGCAATTGAAAATTTTCCTGATATTTCCTTTAGCCAGAATATGGTCGTGCTCAAGAATAGCATAAACACGCCGATTAATCCGCTCCACGTGAAATTTCCGGCAAATAAAATCGCTCCCTTATGATTAATTTCAACAAGGAAGTATGTAGATAAACATCCAAATCCAAATATCAGCCATCCCAAATTAAATACCAAATCCTTATGGGATTTTTTCCAAAAGGCAACATAAACTGTCAACGGGAATAAAATGGAAAAGAGCAATTTGGGCAATAGAAGAAATAAGGGAACCTTCCATCGAATCAATTGCCCAAACGGCACGAGAGCCATCCGAGTAGGAGTTACCAGTCCTGCTTCATAAATAGCCTGATCAACAAGTTCCCATCCCGAGCCCCAAAGAACAAGATACTGCCAGCCTAACACAACAGCGGATGGCAGTAGGATGCCCAGGAGCAGCAAGGTCCAGTCGACGTACTCATTCTTCCACAATTTGTAGATCACCACTACCCCCAGGGCGGGCAGGATGATTACCGTAAAACTTGGTTTCGAAAGAGCACACAAAATCGAGAACAGAACAGAACCAAGAACCGACCAGAGTTTCCCCGATTTCGAGGGTTTAAAGATCCTTAACGAAATCAGGAAAAGTGGAATCGAACATAACTTCAGCAGTGTAATTGTTGGATTGTGATAGATATTAAGTGGGAGATAACCCAAATAAGCGTGCCGATCCAGAGGGGTAAACACATTTATCGCCGAACCCATCATAAAAAAAAGTGATATGCAAGCTACTAATAATGAATAACCCACTTCCTTGCGTTTGATGCTCAACCGAAGTATTACTAGCAGCATAAGGAATAATGAAATGGCAATGACAATAGAGACCAAGTAGGCGCCCTTAAGGTAGGTTTCCAAGGTCGGCGGGCTACTAGGCAAGAAAAATAGGTTGGTAGCTTCAATTACCAATAGTTGATAAAGAAAATGAGGAGTATTAATTTTCCCCGATTCAGCCATCTTAAGGGCAAAATCTACGTGACACCTGTAATCTGATACGGATTTACTGAATGTATATGACAAAAGATTGGTCTCGTAAAAATAAATCAATATTAAAAAAGGAATGATGATCAAGATATTCCGCCAAACATTCTTTTTATCGAAATCAACCATTTTCATCCTCCAAATGAATTGATAAAAATCGCTTTCCGCGGTTTTTCAGCAGTCAATACCGGTTGAGGGGCAGGAAAAGAACGCAAGCAAGACGTAATTATTGCTGAAACCAGCCCCGAGGGCAACCTGGAAAACATAGCGGGAGGCAGGTCAGGTTGGAGGCTACTTTGCCGGGAATCCTAAGGTATGCGCCTGTCGAGCATTCGGGATGAGCTTCGATTTTTAGGGCAGCGCACGATAACTTTCCTTGATATCCCCGTATCCATATATCTGGTCCCGGCTTTGGCCGCCTAGTTCCAACTGGTTGATCGCCTCTAAACATTGATCTTCCCCACTACCGGATGCATATGTAGCCAAGCGCCCATCATTTAAACCGACGGAATATATGACCCACTTTTTATTTCTACGTACCTGCAGCAAGTATTTGTATCTTATTAATTCTTTCGTTTTATTCCTATACTCAAAAATGAATATTGGTTTTTGGGGATTAGGAAAACCGCGGCGCCGGCGATCTTTAAAAGATTTATGGTTGGAAATTAGTCCGATTAAATCATCTCTATTGAGATGATAATTCAAAAAACCGGTTGACCAACTGAGATCCGAAAAAGTACCAAGCTTATAGGCTAAGCCACCTCCCAGAATAATAACCTGGCTGCCCCTTGGAAAATCTATGTCAGACAAATTATCTTTTATGAATTCTGCCATAAGGGTTTTTTCTCCATAATATTTTCTTGAATATTCATACTTGGAAACACCAGCAAGCAAAAGCAATGATATTAGCAATATTTTTATTATTGTTGCTGAATTGCGAATCCTAACACAAGTATGAGCCGCCGAAACCAATAGCAATGAAAATCCAAAAGCAGCCGTATATCCATAACGACTAGTGAACGTATGCCTGCTGAGCACTACAAATGGAATTGCCGTGAGAAGCATCCAGCTTAAGGAAAAACCACTCACCAGCCACCAATTCGTTCCATATCCCATTTTGCAAAAAGGTTCTTTTTTAAAAATTTTCCTTATGGTCAGCATCAGGAAGGAAATGAAACCCAGCCCCAGGACAACATATGTCGAATAAGTCGAGAAACATAGGTTATTGCCAAGCAATGAGAAGGACTCTATGCATCCTCGCATCCTCATTAAATGCTCCCCTGAGATATCCATTTGATAGGCAGCTGATTTATTTGGCAGTAAAAGATAGATGACCAGCCTGAATGCAATAATTATTGCACAATAGTTCAATAAACGCCTAAGCCTCAACTTGCTTCTGTCCCAGAATGTTACGAATAGGGCAAAAAGGAATGGGATAGCCGTAAAAACAGCCACTTCCGTGGAAAACATTGAAACTACAAAAAATAATAATGCAACAAAGCCAATGGGCTTTGATTTTTTTTCAAGGTAATGATATGACGCAATAAAAAATAACAATGAAGGGACTAAGGCATATGTATGGTAGCTGCCATTTATGAATACCGGTATCAGGCTTTGTCCTGGAAGAACAGGGGGTAAAGTTGATGCCACTATGGCCGATACGTATGGTAGGCCAAAGCATCTTCTATAAATATGGTAAAATATGAAGCTAACTGGGATAAGTCCAAGCAAGACTATGGTATTTCTTGCCAACTGTGCTGAATAAGAAAATACATAGGTCATAATTAAGTTATTTATGATGGATGCAAATGGAATAAGGCGTTTTGACTGATCTAATATTGCTGCCCAGACATTATTATGAAATGCAACATAATGATAGTCATTGTTGATAATGCACCCTGCATATATTTGCGGGTAGTTTGCTAAGTATATCACTGCTGAAATAATGATAAGCGCAGTAAGATTTTGTGCTTTTGTTGAATTCACCATTAAAGTACCGACTAAGTCATTACGAAACCGGATCCAGGGATAAGGGGGTAACGGATTTGGGGTTCTCGATCGCTATGATGTCTTCCTTAAGTAACCAGGTTTTTACCGCCCGAAGGCAAGCAGAATTTATGTTCTTAAGGCAAACAAGGAAACGCGCAAGCGAAAGCCCAGCTCGGCCGTTCGCTATGCGTTTCTACCAGTATTCAGGCTTGCTGAGTGTCTTTACGCAACGCGACTGTCCTTGGAGGGGATCAATCTGATCGCCGACAAGGGACTGAGCCATCCAGCCTTCCGGTTGTGAAAGTGTGAAAGGGGGTGGAATGACGGACTCGGCGATCACTCGGAATCCGACCTTCGAGTAGAACCGTGGATCACCGTAGGTGAGCACGAGTTCAACTCCGTTCTCCTTCAAGGTGTTCAGGCCAAAGTTGATCAGGCTCTGTCCCACGCCGCGGCGCTGATACTCTGTGCATATAGCCACGGGAGCCAGAATGAATGCATTGATCTCTCGCTCAAATCTAATGCGCGAAAAAAGAATGCTGCCGACAAGGGCTGCTCCGTCTTTGGCCACGAAGCCATAGAGATCGTTTTTGCCCGTGCTGCGCATAAGCTCACCGGCGAGACCGCCAACAACAGTTCCCTCAGACGGGCCTTCTGAATCAGTGAAGGTGCTGACGAACAGCTCTTCAATTCTGTCGAAATCGTTGGGGTTGTAGGCTGATATCTCCATTTTCTTTCCTAGCGAACGGCCGAGCTGAGCGACGCCCGGAGGGGTCGACGGAGCGCCCGCAGGGCGATCCGGAGCCCCCGGAGGGTGGCCGCTCGAGCGATTTGTTCGCGTCGGCGAATCAGCGCGCGACGTTTTCAACAAATTTCCTATTTTTTCCTGACCAGCTTCTCCCCTTCAAAGCGAACAAAGCAGCTCGCAAGCGAAAGCTCAGCTCGGCCGTTCGCGCCGCGCGCAGCGCGGCGCGAACGTCGTGAATGACCATCAAATCAAATCGCGCGCGATTCGATTTGTATGTGTCGATTCATTTGTTCGGCAAGTTATCTTTGTGAGTTCGATCGTTTTCGGACAGAAACCAGGCTATGGCTGTTTCGAAGTCCGTGAACGCATCGAGAGAAAAGCCGCGATTATGTGAGCACGTCTCAAGAAATGAAGCCGCATCAAAATCGGTGCCGGGAAGGACGAGAAGTGCCACTTTACCACGGAATGTATCGCCATGTTCACAGAGTTGCGACGCTAGTGCATATATATCCATGGTTGACATCTTCCACCGAGAATCACGGAAATCAACGAGAAGATCGTAGTCTGCCGGACTGCGTTCGGCTTTAGCTATATCAATCAGGAGCTGTTTGCTCGTGGACATGTCAATGACCCCCTCGGGCGTGACCTTGAAGAAGTCCCTTGCTGTTACGATCTTGATCTTTGTTGCCATTAGGCACCAGCCTTTCTCGATTTCCGTATTGCCGAACGTCGTGAATGACCATCAAATCAAATCGCGCGCGATTCGATTTGTATGTGTCGATTCATTTGTTCGGCAAGTTATCTTTGTGAGTTCGATCGTTTTCGGACAGAAACCAG
>Ga0272443_10002734_pt1 | contig 21932 bp, 29 predicted proteins | sample SSMAcet12_FD_193581 | JGI IMG/M metagenome (GOLD analysis project Ga0272443, IMG submission 193581) | Marine sediment archaeal communities from Little Sippewissett salt marsh, Falmouth, MA, United States - SSM-Acet-12 | ecosystem: Environmental > Aquatic > Marine > Wetlands > Sediment ...
CGATCAAAATAAAACTCTGAAACTGAACTGAACTGAAATTAAATAATGTATTTAATATTTCCATCAGCGCACCAGATTAGGCATATTAACGATCAGATTATAAGTCAGCTTTATGATCGCTCTCATCATAAACGGTCCAAACAAAACAAAGGCCAGAAGAGTACCCAGAATCTTAGGCACAAAAGTAAGAGTCATATCCTGGATCTGAGTCACAGCCTGGATAATACTGACCAAAAGGCCTATGCCCAGAGAAAAAGCCAGGATCGGTCCGGCCAGCTGCAGGAAAACCAGCAGAGCTCTTTGTCCCAGTTCCAGTAAATATGCTTCATTCATTTTTTTCTACCTTGTTCTTTTGCCTTGTTAATGAAAACTGTAAACCAGAGAACGGGTGATCAGATGCCATCCGTCAACCATGATAAACAGCAGCAATTTAAAAGGAAAGGATATGACTACCGGGGGCAAAAGCATCATCCCCATGGAAATAAGAGTGCTGCCCACTACCATGTCGATTATCAAAAAAGGGATAAAGATCACAAAACCCAGCTGAAAAGCAGTTTTAAGCTCACTGACAATAAAGGCCGGGATCAGAATTACAGCAGAAATATCTTCCTTATTCTCAGGCCTCTCACTTTTAGACAGATGCACGAACAAAGCCAGGTCATTGGGCCTGGTTTGTTTAAGCATGAACTTCTTTAAATAGGAAAACCCTTTTTCCACAGCCTGATTTTGAGATATTTCGCCTTTCATATAAGGCTGATACGCTTCCTGATTAATATTATTGATTACCGGAGACATGACAAAAAAAGTCAAGAACAAAGCCAGAGCCACCAGTACCTGATTAGGCGGTATCTGCTGAGTAGCCAGAGCCTGCCTGATAAAAGCCAGCACGATCACGATCCTGGTAAAAGAAGTGACCATGATCACCATGGCCGGAGCAAGAGTAAGCAAAGTCAGCAAAAATAATATCTGAAGAGTCAGGTTAACATCCTTAGGGCTCTGGGCCTGACCGAATTCCAGAGATACACTGGGAATAGGGATCTGCTGCGCCTGCACTGCCTGGGAAAAACCGCTCAAGATCAAAATCAAAGTAATGGTCAAAATGTATTTTTTCATGCTTTAGGTCTTTTCTTAAAAATATTTTTCACTGAATCCATATATTCCTGCACATACATCTTTAAATAATGCTTTTTCTGCGCCGCAGCCAGATAAGTGCCGAAAGGTTTAGCCTGTTTCCAGAGCTGCTCCCTGTTTTTGATTATCTCTTCGACCGTGTCCTGATCTTCTATTTTAGACAAAAGGGAAAGCTCTTTTTCCGAAGACCCCAGAACCAGTATCTCTTTGCCAGCTTTCAGCAGAAACACTTTCTGCTGAGGCCGCAAAACCAGAGAATCTATAAGGGCCAATGACCCCATATTCGTTTCCCGGTCTTTGTAATCAGCAGAAGCAGTAACTGTTTTAAGCACAAACACAGTAAGATAGATAAACAGCACAATAATGGAAAGAGAAATGCCGATCTTAAACATTGTACCCACAAAACCGATAAAACTGGCCGGAGGAGCTTCCGGCTGAGAAGGCACGTATTCTGCCACAGCGTCCGGCTGTGCCGGATCCTCCTGGGCAGATACAAAAGAAACACAGCAAAAACTAAAAACCAGCACTAAAAAACAGAGTTTAAACTCTTTCATCAGGTTTCGCGATATTAACAATGCGTACTCCGAAATTATCATCGATTACCACCACTTCTCCTTTTGCCAGCATTTTATTATTTATTTTAATGTCTACAGGTTCGCCGGCAAGTTTATCCAGTTCCACTATTGACCCGATACCCAGATCAAGCACGTTTTTCAACGACATCTTGGTCTTGCCCAGTTCCACGGTCAGGCGCAGAGGAGTGTCCAGAAGCAGAGACAGATCTGCTGAGGTTCCAGCTTTTTTGGCCCCGGAAACCTGATCCAGATTCCAGGCATTTACCTGAGAACCGCTTTCAGCCATTTTTTCTGAAGCAGAGGCTGCGATCCTTCGGGCCAGGGACAAAGGCAGCAGATCATACACAGTCTCTTCAAAAAAACCCTGTATGCCCAGTTTATATTCAATCAGCAGCCACTGGCCTGATCCTCCCAGCCTGGAAGCTGCTTCCTGAGGCAGACATACTTCGGAATTTTCCCCTTTAAATTCATATTTAGCTCCTGACACCTGGAACAAAGCAGAGGCCTGAGCTTCGATCAGTTTCTGAAAAGTCTGGGTTGCTGCTTCCTTGTTCTGTTCGTTAAATTCCGGACCTTGATTCTGTCCGTCATTGCCCAGCAAAAGCTCACCGATCAAAATACCAAGCCTGGGAGCAACCATCAGCATTGCTTTTTCTTCATTTCCGGCAGAATAAGGCAGGCAAAACTGAGCCTGAGAGATCTTTGCTGCCAGGTCCTCGGCACTGACCAGAGCAGCCCGGTTAAAAGACATCAATGCTGTTTTACCCAGAAAAGCAGAGATTACTTTTGATAATTTCTGCGCTGTCTGCCTGCTGACATTATTAAGCAGGTCCATTTCCTTTTCTGAAAAACCATTATTCATTTCCTACCTCCTGAATTTGATCCTGCGGATCCGTGACTTTTTCCCCCTGGGGAATTATCTCTTCTTCTGCTTTTTTTAAACTGTTCTCTTCTGCTTCCGGAGAGCTTTCTTCCTCCTCAGCTTCCCGGACCACAGCAGCTGAATCCTGATCTGCCCCGGTTTCTGCCTGAGCTTTATTTTCTCCATTTTCTTCTTTATCGGGTTTCAGTTCTATTTTCTGCCTCATCACTACCAGAACTACTCTCCGGTTCTGAGCCCTGCCTTCAGGCGTATCATTAGAAGCAACAGGCCTGTGCTCGCCGTATCCGGCAGCAGATACTCTGCTGGGAGCTATACCCTGAACTTCTACCAGATATTTAAGCATATTAACTGCCCGGAACATGGACAATTCCCAATTAGAAGGAAACTGTTTGGTATGTATGGGTATATTATCAGTATGTCCTTCGATCATCATCTCATTAGGCAATTTATTAAGCATGTCAGCTATCCGGTCAAGCAGAGGCAAAGCAGCCGGCAGAATGCGGGCTTCTCCGCTGCGGAACATCAGGCTCTCGGTCAAACTGATCTTAAGTCCTTTTTCATCGATCTCCATACCGATCAGATCGCCCAGTCCTTCTTTTTCTGAAAGATCAGCCAGTTCCAGCATCACCCGGCGCAACTGTTCCTCATCCAGGATTACCGGAGGTTTTTTCATATTCTCAAAATAACTGGAAAACTTGACCACATTAATATCGGAAAGAGTGAACAAAAGAATAAAAAACACCAGCACCTGAGTTATCATGTCCCCGTAAGTGGTCATCCAGGGGGGAGAACCTTTGACCCCTGTTTTGATCTTTTTTCTGCTCATCTGTATTCCTTTATTTAGACTGCTTTTTACCTGCTGCCTTTGCTTTTTTCCTGGCCAGGTCTTTTACCCTGGGCGCCAGATAAGCATATAATTTTTCTCGGATCAAACGGGGAGCTTCCCCGGCCTGAAGGGCCATAATACCTTCTATGGCCATTTCCTTAACCAGTCTTTCTTCGTCGCTTCTTACCTTAAGTTTTCCGGCAATGGGAATAAAGACCATATAAGCGATCATAGTGCCGTAAAGAGTGGTAATAATAGCTACAGCCATGCCAGGTCCGACATTTTTCGGGTCAGCCAGATTATTGAGCATCATGATCAAACCGATCAAAGTTCCGATCATGCCGAAAGAAGGAGCATAAGTGCCCATGGCATTGAAAATATCCTGGCCCAGAGCATGCCTTTCCACCAGAAAGTCAAGCTGCTTTTCCAGAGTTTCTTTTATCGTGTCCCGGCTGACCCCGTCGATCACGCTCTGGATACCTCTTTTGATGAAATTATCGCTGACCACGCCCATTTCCGCTTCCAGAGCCAGAAACCCTTCTCTTCTGGCCTTTTCCGCCAGACGCACGATCAATTCCACAGTATCATAAGGATTAAGCGGCTTGGCAAAAAAGACCTTGCCTGCTACTTTTGCTGTTTTCATGACCTGGGTCATGGGAAAATTGATAAAAGTAGCAGCAAAAGCACCGCCGAAAGTGATCATTGCCGAAGGCAAGCTCAGAAACATAGTCAAGTTCTTGCCTATAGCCAGAAGAATAAGCGATACCCCTAAAATAATACCGATAAAACTGGCAAAATCCATGCTTAAGACTCCTCTTTCTTGATCCGACCCTGTATTATTTTCTGTTTATATTCAATAACTTTATCAATGACCTGATCAGGTGTTTCTTCCACCATCAGTTTATCTCCATTGGACAGAGTGATCACTGTATCGGGCCTGGCCCGGACATAAGTGATCATTTCCCCGTTGACCACTACTGTTTCGCCATTGATCTGTTTTAATTTGATCACTTTTTTCTCCTGTTTAAGAATACAGAGCCCCGCGCAAATACGCGGGGCAAAAAAATCTGTTCAGCCGCTGCTATTTACTCAAGCAAACGTTTACCGCTTAAGGTTGATGACCTCCTGGAGGATCTCGTCAGAAGTGGTAATGCTTCTGGAATTGACCTGAAATCCTCTCTGAGCGGTAATCATATCAACGAACTCCTGGGCAATGTCCACATTGGACATCTCTACTGTACCGGGAGAGATAGATCCTCTTCCTCCGGTCTCTGCAGTACCGATCCTGGCCAGACCTGAGTTTCCTGTAGCAGCAAACATGTTATCCCCTTCTTTAAGCAGACCGCTGGGATTGGTAAAATTTGCCATAGCTACCTGAGCCAGGTCCTGAGTGATACCATTGGTATAGATACCGGTGATCACTCCTGATGCGCCGACAGTAAATGAGTCCAGAAATCCGGCCTCATATCCGTCCTGATAACTGGCGATCAGAGAATTGTCCGCAGCATACTGGGTCACCTGGGTAAAATCAAGAGAAGTAATATCCTGAGGTGTTGCTGCCGGAGGAACGCTCAAACGCACAGTGTTGTTAACAGTAAAATTGTTGTAGGAACCGTCATTGTTAAAAGTCAAAGTACCGTCGCCGCTGGTAACATCAGTTCCTGAAGCAGCCCAGGCCCACTCATTGTTGTTAGTAGCATGATGAGTAAAGGTAAAATTTACAGTATGCGTGTTGCCCTGAGAATCATAGACATTGATCGCTGTGGTCCTGGTCGGAGCAGCAGTCCATGAAGCCAGAATATTGGTGTCAGCCGAATCAGCCCCTATACCCAGAGAAGTAATGGTAATATCATCTGTGGCATCGGAAAAATCTGTACCCACAGTGATCAGATTGACCTGAGTATCAGCTACTGTGTCCCCGTCAATATCAATGGTATCGCTGACCGGGCCTGTACTGGCATCGACCACGCCTGTAGAATCATTGACATGGAAAGTATAGCTCAAAGTATCTGTACCTGTAGAAGTCCAGGTACCGTCACTCAAAGTACCGGCAGCTGTCCATTCATTGAAATTTCCTGTAGGAGTAAAAGTCCAGCTCACAGTAGTAGTGTTGTTGGGAGCAGCCAGGTCACCGTCAGTAATGATCATCGACTGAGTGTTAAAGCCTAAAGTGCCGAAAGTGGTTGAATCCAGATTGCTGGTAAACTCGATCTCAGTCGAAGCCATGGGAGCTACAGTGCTTCCTGTAGGAATGGAAATATTTCCCACCAGAGCGCTGGTATCAATGGTCCCGGTAGCATCAGCCTGCCAGCCCTGGACATTATATCCATTGGACACATTGCAGAGATTACCATTAGCATCCAGAGTAAAAGATCCTGCTCTGGTATAATGGGTCACTCCGTCAGCATCGGAGATAAGAAACATTCCGTCTCCCTGTATGGCCATATCAGTATTTACCCCTGTGAGCTGCAGGTTTCCCTGAGTGAACAAAGTGTCTACACTGGCTACAGTCATACCTAGGCCGATCTGTTTGGGGTTAGTTCCTCCCAGATCTCCGGTCGGCGGGCTTGCGCCCTGAATGGTCTGACTCAAAATATCCTGAAAATTGACCCGGCCGCGTTTAAAGCCAATTGTATTGATATTGGCAATATTATTGGATACCACATCCATACGCGCCTGATGATTGGTCAGACCGGATACACCTGTAAACATTGAACGTAACATAGGTGTTTTTCCTCCTTCCCTCTTTTAAGGCCTCCCGCAAGAGGGGTCCAGCCTTATTTTTTAAATAATAACCGCGCTGTCAATATTGGTAAACACATTTTCCTTGATGTGTCTGCCTTCCATGGCAGTGATCACTGTTCTGTTCTTTACGCTCACAATCATGGCCAGATCATCCATAAGCACTAATGACGATCTTGCCCCTTTGGAATCGGCTTTGGCTACTGCGTTTTTCAGTTTAGCCAGTTTAGTGTCATCCAGAGAGATCTCTCTTCTCTGGATCCGTTCCAGAGCATGCCCGGAAAACTTGATCTCATTGTCAAGCTTGGATTCCAGGATCTCTTTAAATGATTTCCCTGTCTGTGCGGCCGGCCTTACCTGTGAGGGCGGGACTTTGCCGATACCCTGAATGTGATTGTGATTGATCGGGTTAATATTATCCATATTTACCTCACTTTTAACACATCGCCCAAAAGCACTTCCACGGGCCCGGCCTCAGTGTTCAGACTGAGCACAACTGCTCCTTCTTCCAGTCTTGCTTCCTGTACTGTACCGGAAATCTCTTTGTATCCTTCTCCGCTGTCAGCACTGGCAGCCACAGCCTCGACCTCTTTGCCTAAAAGATTACTGGCTGAACTTAATGTCTGCAAAACCAGTTCCGACTCCAGAGAATCATTAATATTGATCATCTGTTCCAGAGAATTGAACTGAGCCAGCTGAGCCACAAACTCTTCATTGGACAAAGGCTCTAACGGGTCCTGATTCTGCATCTGAGCCACCAGTAAAGTCAAGAACTCTTCTTTCCCCGTAGTATCTGTGTCATCCAGGGCGAAACCGTAATTAACCGGAGCATATCCTACACTGCTTACAAGCATTATTTCACCTCCGTTCTACGCGAAACAGTTTACCCCTTCGCTTTCCACGAATAAATGATCAGGTGAATATATCTCCTGACCTTCCCAATACTCAAATTCCGGATCATTGCCGGAAAAACCGGCTGCGCTGCTGAACTGGCGGTCAGATCCGGTCTGAGAAAAAGAATTCTCAGAAAACTGCATCCCGGGATCGACTTCGACATTGATATTGTCGATAGAGATCCCTTTGTCAGCAAAGATCTGTTCCAGGTCCTGCAGGCTGTTCTGCACCATTTCCTGTGCTTCCGGCCTGGTCACTACAATGTCCAGCATTGCTTTTTCCTGACTCATTTCCAAACGCATCACGGTGTTCCCTAACTGTTCAGGCTTTAATTCCAGACGGGCCTGCCATTCCTGCACCCCTTGTCTGAACTCTGCTTTTTCCACCAATTGGCGGATATCCTGAAGCAGGCTCAGTTTAGTCTCCATCATCTGTTCCGGAGCCATCTGTTCCTGGACTGAAGGCAGATTTAAAGGACCGGTCTCAGACTGCTTAAAATAGGAAACTGTTTCCGCCAGATTTTCTATTTCAGAGTTAAAACCGGACTGACTTGTTTCTGCCTGCGCTTTACGGGAAAGAAACTGTATTGCTTTTTCCATCCCTTGGTGGGTCTTTTCCTGAGCCGTGAACTTAAACGCCTGATCTTCTGAGGGCAGAGCTGGCTTCTGGTTTAACAAGGTTTCCTGCGGCGCAACACCGGTCTTGTCTTCCTTTGATCCAGAACTGCTTATTTCAGCGGCAAAGGTCTCAGCTGTTTCAATAGCTCCGCCTTGACTGCCCAGCTTAACTGCTTTTTCCTCATTCAGCGCTTTTATTTCCGCCCCCCACTCAAGCTTTGTGTCCAGGGCAAAAAATTCTTCTAAACATGTTTTTACTTTGTCTGCTGTTTCGGCCTGACCCATTCCCTGAAGAAAAGGGATCACTTCCGCCTCTTGTCCGGAAGAGACCAGCTCATTGATCTGTTCCATGATCCCGGCTAAAAGATCTGCTTTTTCTTCAGAAGAAAGCCCCAGAGATTCCAGAATCCGGGCAAGATCATTGCTCAGGTCTTTCTGAATATCCCGGGTAATACCCTGTTCTTCTTCCGAAACTTGTTCACATTCTTTCTGAACAAATTCTTTAAACACCTCCTTTTGTTTTTGAAGACGGGGAGAACGGCTTTCTCCGGGAACAGAGATCTGCTCCTTGAAAAAGATCTGTGTTACATTTTCCATAACACCCTCTTCCTGTTGTGATTTATGGTTCCTATTTCGTCCAGGAATTTCCGCTCTGTCTGCTCAAGTTCCTGTTTGAACTTTTTAAACTGGTTATCTTTAAGTTTTTCGATAACTTTTCTTTCTTTCGAAGCCTCGATAAGTTCTCCCCTCTTCTTCTCGATACTTTCGATAACCAGTTTGATCTGCTCGATCTGAACGGAAATCCTTTCCCCAATATTTTCCAGATATTCGTAATAAGAGATCAATTCCTTCAGGTCCAGGCTTGACTCTGTTTTGTCCTGAATTTCAGAAATGCTTTCTTTGGTTTTTTTCCCTTCTTCTTTTAATTGTTCCAAAAAAACTTCTTCTCTGGCCTGAAGCATTTTCAGATCAGCCAATTCTTTCTCTTTTTCCTGCTCTTTACGCAGCCGCATTTCCAGAACTTTTTCCAATCTGAATTTAAACCCGGTCATTATTCTTCACCGCACAATTTTTTAATATATCCAATGGTTTCAGAAAAACCCATATGTTCTTCCCTGGCCTGACGCAGAAAACAATTAACACTATCCAGCTTTTCCAAAGCATAATCTATTTTCGGATTACTGCCCCGCACATACGCTCCGATATTTACCAGGTCCTGAGATTCGCGCCAGGTGGTCAGAATATCACGGATCTTATGAGCGCAGGAACAGACTTCCGGTTCTGCCACATCAGTCATCAATCGGGAAATACTGGAAAGCACATCTATAGGCGGATAATGTCCGGAAGCAGCCAGATCGCGGGAAAGCACGATATGTCCGTCCAGAATACTGCGCACTGTATCAGCTACCGGCTCATTCATATCGTCTGCTTCCACCAGCACAGTATAGATACCGGTAATACTTCCTTTATCGGAAGTACCGGAACGCTCCAGAAGTCTGGGCAAAAGAGCAAACACAGAAGGTGTATATCCTTTGGAAGCAGGCGGCTCACCTATGGCCAGACCCACTTCTCTCTGAGCCATGGCAAACCTGGTCACTGAATCCATCATAAACATGACATTATTTCCCTGATCCCGGAAATACTCGGCAATAGCAGTAGCTACTTCCGCTCCTTTGATCCTGACCAGAGCCGGCTGATCAGAAGTAGAGACAATAAGAACCGAACGTTTCAAGCCTTCCGGGCCCAGGTCTTTTTCTATAAAATCGCGTACTTCTCTGCCCCGTTCTCCGATCAAAGCAATGACATTTATATCAGCACTGGTATACCGGGCCACCATTCCCATCAAAGTACTTTTTCCGATACCTGAGCCGGAAAAAATACCTACTCTCTGGCCCTGGCCCAGAGTAAGCAGACCGTCAATAGCTCTGATCCCTGTAGCCAGATGAGTTTTGATCCTTTTTCTGGTCAAAGGATGAGGCGGAGAACTGCGTACCGGATACTCCTTTTCACTGATCACTGCCGGACCCCCGTCCATGGGATTACCTAATCCGTCCAAAACCCGGCCCAGAAGAGCAGAGCTCACTTTGACCCCCAGACAATGTCCCGAAGCCACGACCTCGCTTTCCGGCTCGATCTGAGTCATCTCGCCCAAAGGCATCAGCAAAACCTTGTTTTCCCTGAACCCGACTACTTCGGCCCGGACCGGTTTTTCCCTTTTCTGCGGATAAATATAACAAAGTTCACCGATACCGACAGAAGGTCCTTCAGACTCGATCACCAGACCAATGACCTTTTTTACCTTACCGTTCATCTTTACCGGGTCAATGGTATCAACCACTTTATAATATTTTTCAAAATCAAATCTGTCTTCAAACAGTTCCATTTTCTTTTTTCTCTCCGGTAAGACTTTCTTTTATTTCCTGAAATTGCTTTTCTATTCTCAGATCTATGCTACCCGAATCAGTTTCGATCACACATCCTCCGCTGGAAACACTGTCGTCAGAAATTATCTCAAAATCCTTATTGCTTTTACTCTGAGCTTCGAACAAACTGCGCTGAGCCTGCAGAGAAGGCAATTGTTCAGGATTGACCCTGATCTTAATCACTGGTTTTTCTCCGGCCCGAAGCAATCCTTCTTTGATCATATTCCTGACCACGTTTTCCTTTTCCCTGCTTTCTTCGCCGATTATCTTTTTGGCTACGTCCAGAGCCAGCCTGACCAGAGAAGTTTCCGCTTTTCTGACCAGATCAGAATAAGAAGACTGCAAAGCCCCGGCAATACCTGTGACTTTTGCCATTTCCTGAGCAAAACAGTCCTTGTGTTTTTCCAGAACTGTTTCTTCCGCTGCCCGGCTGCCTTCCTGAAAACCCTGCTGATAAGCTTCTTCTTTCATGGTTTGAGCCTGATTTTCAGCCTCAGTCAGGATCTCCCGAGCCCTGGTTTCAGCTTCAGCCAGCATATTTTTCTGCTCAAGAGCTATGTCCGGGCCCGGACACTTTTGTCCGCTAAAATCAGGAATCGGCTCTTCTTTTTTAAGCGAAACTGGACTTATACCGCACCCGGAAGCAAAGGGAGAAAAAGTATCCCAGTCCAGATGCTGGAGCGAGCTTTTTTTCCAGATATCCCGGGCCTTGATCACTGCCATCAAACAAACTCCTCTTCCTCTCCTCTGCGCGGTATCACTATTTCTCCGGCCTCACCCAGCTTGCGGACAATAGCAATTACTTTCTGCTGTGCCTCTTCCACCTGGCGCAAACGCACCGGTCCCAGATATTTTATTTCTTCCATGGTGATCTCTCTTACCCGTTCCGAAAGATTACCAAAGACCTTATTCTTAAGTTTTTCATCCGCGGTTTTCATGGACATGGTCAGATCGCGCATATCTACCTGACGCAGCAGTTTCTGTAAAGCCACATCGTCAAGCAAAGCCAGATCCTCAAACAGGAACATATTTTTACGCACTTCCTCAGCCAGTTCAGGATTAAGCCCTTTCAGGTCATCCATGGTTTTCTTTTCGATCTGCTGGGAAGTAGCATTAAGTATATTGGCCAGATTTTTTACTCCTTCCCCGGCAAAAGACACCATTTCCGAATAGCCCTGGCCCTTGGTTACTACCATTTTTTCCAAAGCCTTATGCGCATTATCTATTGCCTCGCGATGAACATCACTTAAACTGACCATGCGCATGGCAACTTCTTTTCGCAGGTCTTCGGGAAGATGAGCAAACACTTCGGCAGCCTGGGAAGCTCCCAGATAGGAAAGGACCAAAGCCACGATCTGAGGGTCTTCCGCGGAAATAATATCCGAGATCTGAGTAGAAGAAGAGTTTTCAAAATAAGCAAAAGGCCTTACTTCGGAAAGACGCCGGATAATACCCATGGTCTTATGCGGGCCCAGAGATTTTTCCAGAACCTTTTTCAAATATTCAACTCCTCCCTGAGCGCTGGCTTCTTCCAAAAGTTTCTGGTGAAATTCTTCCAGCACTTCGTCAATTTCTTCTCTCTCCAGTTTTCCCAGTTTAGCGATCTCTTTGGACAATATCTCTACTTCCCTCTCACTAAGGTGCTTGAATATTTTTACCGACACCTCGATTCCCAAAGCTACTATCAAAACTGCGATTTTCCGGTAATTATCCATCTCTGCTACAGCCATGATCAACTCCCTGATAAAAATTCTTTAATTACTTTTGCCAATTTATCCGGTTCGGTCCGGGCTATATCCTGGACCTGTTTTTTGATCTCATTGGATTCGTCGCTGGGGCCATAAACTTTCTTAATAGCTTCAGCCCCTGCCGCTGCTTCGGGAACTGCTGCTTCTGCTCCGGCCTGCAGCTGAGCCTCCTGGGTCTTGCGTATCCTTTTAGCCGCTTGTTTCATAACCTGGTTATGCCGGACCATGGAAACAGAAAATAACAGTATGATCACACAGACCAGTCCGACCACTCCGGACTTGACCAGCAGATTGCGGAACTCTATTTTTTCCAGTCTTTCACTTTCCTGCTGTTCTTCTTCCAGATAAGTTTTATCAAACTGAAAACTTTCCACCACCACTTCATCTCCTCTGGCCATATCAATACCAATGGCAGAAGCAACTACCTGTTTCATGGTAGAGGTTATCTCTTCAGCGAAATCACCGTCCAATAATACCGATATAGTTATCTTGGTTATCTCTCCCGGAACGGAAAGAATATGGGAAAGTTTTTTATTGACTTCAAAATTAGTCACTGTTTCTTCTTTGGTATAATCGGAAGATCCCCCGCCCCCTCCTCCTGAAGGATAGCTGGGCACTCCCCCGGTATTGGAAGCTACTCCGGGAACTCCGCCGCTCTGGTCCTGAGATCCTTTATAATACTCGATCTTTTTCTGTTCACTGCGCACTATGCCATTGGTCTCATCCACTACCGGGCTGTATTCTTCGGCAGTGGTTTCCTCTCTGGTAAGGTTCAGCTCGACATTAGCCTTAACTGCCACTTTACCCGGGCCGAGAATGCGTTCCAAAAGCATGCGCACCTCTCCCTGCAGATCACGTTCGATCTTTTTTTTCATCTGAAAGACATCACTTACCGTACCGGCGATCTGGATCTCTTCTTCCAGAACATCGGAAAGGATATTTCCTCTGGTATCAATAATAGAAATATTTTCCTCACTGAGATCGGCCACGCTGGTCTTGACCAGATTAACAATGCCCCGGATCTGTGCTTTGCGCAGCTTGGCTCCAGGAGCAAGCTTTAACAGCACGCTGGCCGAACCTTCTTTTTTTTCTTCCACAAATAATTCTTCTTTGGGCATGACCAGATGCACCCTGACTCCCTCTACACCGGAAATCTCGCGTATGGTACGCTCCAGCTCCCCCTGCAGAGCACGCTGAAAATTAAGCTGCTGGGTAAACTCAGTCATACCGAAAAAACTTTTATCAAATATCTCATACCCGACTCCGCCTCCTTGCGGGATACCTTCTCCAGCCAGGCTGAGCCGCAGTTCATAAACGTCTTTGGTAGGAACCGACACACTGGTCCCTTCCCGAGACAGACGATAAGGGATTTTCATTTCTTTAAGTTTATTTATTGTAGAGGAAGCATCCTGAGAAGAAAGCTTGGAAAACAGCACTGAATATTCCGGTTTAGCGGCCCAGAATGTAAACCCGATCAGGGAAACCAGAATAAGCAAAGCTAAAAAAGAAATGGTTATTTTCTGGACAAGAGAAAGGTTCTGCCAGTATTTTTGAAACTGAGACTGAATTTGTAAAAGAAAATCTTTCACTCTTATCCCCCTCTATCTGTCTTCGGATCTGTCCCCGGCGAACACGCTCCCAAGACTTATTTTTGCTAAACCCTATCAGATCGACATATTCATTATCTGCTGATAAGCTTCCACCAGTTTATTGCGCACCTGCACTGCCAGGCGAAATTCCATGTTCACTTTCTGCATATCGATCAGAACATCCTGAATCTCTTTTTTTCCGGAAAGAAATTCATTGATCGTGTTATCGGCCCGGGCAAAATCGCTGTCAAGCTGCCCCACACTTTTTTGCAGCATTTCCGTAAAAGAAAGGCCCTGTTCCTCTTTTTCCCGGCCCGGGAGAGAAACTGCTTTCTGCTCATAAGCTTCGCGTATTTCCGGAAAATAAGTATCGACTCCTTGGATCATATCCCCCCCTCAATAATTAAATGCTTATAATATCAATAGTTTTATTAAACATTGATTTAGCCAGGCTCATGGTCTGCAGATTAGCTTCGTAAGCCCTGCTGGCAGAAATCATGTCAGTCATCTCATGCACAATATTTACATTAGGCATAGCCACATAACCTCTGGCATCTGCATCAGGATGACCGGGCTGATAAACCATTTGTACCGGATCAGGGCTTTCGACTATAGCCGCTACTGTTACTCCTGCGGAAACCTTACCCTGTCCGGCAGCACCGGGCAAAGACAGACAATCATTAAGCTTTTCCTGGAAAACAACAGACTTTTTGCGGTAAGGCCCGCCTTCAGGGGTACGGGTGGTCTCGGCATTGGCAATATTACCGGCAATCACATCCATACGCAGCCTCTGGGCAGTAAGTCCTGAGGCCAGAGAATCGAAACCTAAAAACTGCATAGTCATTCTCCTTCTTCAATGGCATATTTCAGCAAAGAAAACTGATTCTGAATTGCTTTTAAAGCTGAATTATACAGCAAAGCATTTTTATTGATCTCTACCACTTCTTTTTCTATATCGACATTGTTTCCGTCTTTGCGGAAGGAAGTACTGAAATCTTTATAGGCAGAAACGGAATCGCTTTCCCGGCTTTGCAGAGACATATGTCTGCTATTGGAAGTCTCTAAAGGCAGGCTCTTCTGCTGCTGTCTGGAAATCGTCTTCTGCAGCACAGCCTGGAAATCAAGGTCCGAACGCTTATACCCCGGAGTATCTACATTGGCAATATTATTGGACAGCAACTGCTGCCGTTTAGCCAAGGCACTCAGGCTTTTTCCCAGCACGTTCAGCGAATTGTGGTTTGAAAAAATATCCCCCATAAAATAAAAAAAAGACAACGCGTCATCTCAGAACACGTTGTCTGCGTAAAAATACCCCAGTAGTTGTACCTGCCGCTTCAATAAATCAGCGGCAGAAAAGCTTCCGCATAGCGGTCCAGCCATTTCTACCTCACTTTTTTTCTGTCTGCCTGACTTAAATATAACAATTTTATTTTTCTTTGTCAAGGTACAAGCCTTTCTCTGAATCAATTTTTCACCTCCAGCAGAGATGAATAAATAAAACATCTTTTGCCCAGACTGTTAACCGCGCCTTTTTTACTGACCAGACGCAGTTTACTTAAATTACTCAAACGCATACTGGCTGTATTCAAGGCAAGATGCAGGCGGTGCGAAAGCTCAGAAGAAGATATTTTGCCTTCCTTCATGATCGTCTTCAGAGTCTGAAAAAGATAATTATCCAAAGAACCCAAAACTTCCCAGGTCCCTTCTTCCCTGATCAAGGCTGCCAGATCTTTTTTTTCCAGAACGATCTGAAGATTTTCTTTGTGATGAAGGGAAAGATTAGTAAAAAGCACATACTTTTCCCCATACTCATTGTTCTGCAGCAAAAGGATCAAACGGGCAAATATCTCATCGGCACAGGAATAATCAAGAGCACCGATGTCAAAAAAATCCAGCACCAGGACCGTGCCTTCTTCCTGTTTTCTGACCTCATTTTCCAGCAAAGCAAAAATTCCCCGGCCGATCTGGCGGGTAACCAGATCCGCATACTTACCTTTGATCTGCCGCTTGACCAAATCTTTCAGTTTCAACACTGTATAAGTCATGATTTATTTACTTCACTTGTTTCAATTGAATTATATCACTAATAAAAAAACAGGCAAGATTTTTCTGCCTCTTTTAAATAACAAACCGGAGCCCGGGTTAAGACAAAGGAAAAGAAAGGTTCACCTGGGTTCCGGGAAAAAAACAAAGGCTCTTACGCATAAACCTTTCGATCTGCCAGGAAGCAATATTGCCCCATAATTTAGCCCGGCCGGAACGAAGCATCATCTTGCCTTTATGCCGCTCGATTATGCCTCTGGTTTTAATGATCCCGTTACCCCGTCCGGGATCATCATGTCTGGATACGCCCTCAAACAGAGTTTTATACAACGCAACCCTGTCCAGCTCTTTTTTACTGCAGTCCCTGAGTTTGTTTTCCAGGCTGGAAGGGATGCCTATGCCCGCATCCCCGATACAGATATTAAGGACTTCTTTGCCCAGTATTCTGGTAGAGCCTTTACCGATATTTACAAAGCCGGTAGACCGGGAATGCTCCAGGATATTTTGCGCTATTTCGGAAATAGCCACTACCAGATCATAAGTCTGCTCCTGAGGCAAAGACAGACGATCGCGGACAAAATCTATTACAGTATAAATATCCTGCTCACTGCTGATCCTGGTCAGAGGCAAAAACACTTTTTCTCCCAGGCTTTCCTTTCCCGGGCAGAAAGAAATCCCGCTGTTTTCTTCTCTATCCAGTCCCCAGACTGAAAAAAACTGCTCTGCCGTATGATTTTTTTTACTTTCTGTTTTAAGGGAGACCTCAAAGCTTTTCAGATATTCCGACAATAACAGCAAAGTCAGAGCTCCGTAAGGAGAAAGAGAAGTCAATAAATGAAGGTCCAGGATTATCTCTGACTTTTCGAGTTTATCTTCCGAAGGTAATTGATCGAGAAAAAATTCAAAAGAATTATGTGTCAACACCGAAGGGACAATAAGCCGGTACGGGCAAGCCATATTTTTTGCTTTATTTAGAGGTTATCTCTCCCGATTTTTTTATTCAGGAGAAAAATCTTTCACCTTAAGTTCGATGTACTCCAAAAAACGCTGCGCTTCCGGATTCTCCGGATCCAAGGACAGTATTTGCCGTAAGCTATTACCGGCCCTGACAAATTTCTGATCCAAAATGTCTTTTTCCGCGTTTTTAAGTAAAATACCGATTTTTTTCTTTAATTTCTTTTCTTCTATCTGCTGTTTTCTTTTAAAAGCAGCTTCTTGTTTAAGCCTTTTTTTCTCAGCTTTGGCTTTTGCTCTTTCCTCTTTTGCTTTTTTTCTGTCTAAAATATTTTCAATATAAGCTTTGATCTTTTTCGTCTCCTGATGCTGCGGATCAAGGACCAGTATCTCTTCTGCTTCTTTAAGCGCCGGCTCATATTGTTTCTTCTTATACAGATCACGCAAAGTGATCAGTCTTTCTTCCGCTTTTCTTTTGTCTGCGATCTCTCTGGTCTTTTTATCATAAAGAAGTTTCTCGATCTCGTTTTTGGCCTCCAGGATCTCTTTCTTTAATCTTAAGCGCATCAAGGCCTTATCTTTGGCCAGATCCTTTTTCTGGCTGAGCACTTCATCCTTTAATTTATCGATCTCTGCCAGTTTCGGGTCATCCTGTTTCTCGAGATCGGAAACCGTTTTTTCAGCCACGGGTTTAACTTCTGACTGATCCGGCCTTGCCACTGCCCCTGAGATTAACGAAGCGGCTCCTCCGGAAACGGTTTTCTGGTCCAGTATCTCTTCTATCCCTTTCTTCAAACGGCTCAGATCTTTTTCACAGGTCTTTGAACAGGTAACCTCGACCTGACCCATTATCCGGTTATCGATAGCTTCCAGATATTGTCCTGACAAAAGGGTAAATTCCTTTTCCCGTTCTTCTTTTTCCAGCTGAATAACCCGCTTGAAACTGACCAGAGCAGCAGGGTAATCTTCGTTTTCAAAATACTCCTTACCCAAATCAAAAAATAACTTCACGAATTCCCGTCTGTTTTCTGCCTCCAGTTTGCGCAAATACTCTACAGAATATTTTTTTTCCGCAGCCATCCACTTTTGATTGAAATCAGCTTTCTCATCCTGAGCCTGAGCACTGCCGCAGACAAAGGCAGCAGAAAACACTAAAAGAAAAACAAAATTTTTTTTCATATCAATACCTCGGAATGTCTATAACCTGTTCCGGATAAAGATTATCCGGGTCCTCTATTTGTTCGATATTCGCCTTAAACAACCACAGCCATTTATACGGATCTTTATAGTATTTTTGAGCTATTTTCCAAAGATTCTCCCCGTCATCTACCTTATGTGTTTTTATGTCTTTGCCCTGCAGGCCTTTTTTCACTGTCAGCAGTTCTTTTTCCAAACGTTCATTTTCCGCCTCAGTGATCTTAAGTGCTGCCGAAACTTTGAGCAGCTCATCGCGTAAAGCCCTGACTTCTTCGTTTTTAGAAGACCAAACTTCTTCTTCTACCTCAATAATACGCGGTTCCGCGCTTTTAGCCATTTTGGCTGAAGAATTATGACTACTTCCGGCCGCAGCCTCTCCAGGCAGACTCAGGCAGAAAACACTGGTAACAACCAATATTGCCGCAGCATATTCTCGGATCCGTTTCATCTTTTACCTCCGGATTTATTTTTATTCAAAGCCAGTTCTTTTTCCCAGCCCTCTTTGATCGTATCGATCAAAACACTGCTGCAGAATTCAGCATATTTTTTTATCGAAATCAGATAGGCTTTATGCTCCCATAAAGAAGACCCGGCATACTTTTTCTCCCGGTAATATTTTTTCAGCAGGCTCACTGTTTCCCGGGAAGAAGCATCAAAAACATTAGACGCACTCCAGGCCGTCTGCCCGGTATTGAGATACCGCATCGATACCTGAAGTCCCAGCTTTAACGGTTCCTGCTCCTGATAATTGATGACCTCTCCGCTGATCACAGCATCGATCTTTTCCAAGCGGGAAAAATCCCGGGCCTGGACATTATCCATCACCTGCACTCTATACCAGTTACGCTTGCGCAGCTCCGTGACAAAGACCTCATTGATCATTGCCAGCTGGTCCCGGCTGAGACCGGCCTGAGAAGAAAAAGGAACAAAAGCTACATCTTTAACATAAAACTCGGGAAAATAAGACGACACATAAAAATTATCAAAATGCGCCTTTTTCAGGAAAAAATCCGAGGTCACGCACCCGGCAGAAAAAAACAAAGCCATCACCATAAAAACTTTTGCTATCTTCATAAGCTATTGACTTTACCTCCTAAAAAGGTTAATCTGATTTTCATGAAAATCAACCGTCCATCCGCTTCAAGAATAAAAGAAAAACACCGGACCAGAAAGGCAACGCATTCTCTGGCTCCCAAAAAAATACAATTTAAAAAAAGCCTGGAAGACTCCATAAAAAAAGAATTACGTAAAAAGCTGGATTTTCTGGTCAAAGAAATCGACAGGGAAGGCGAACATGTAGTGCGGACCAAAACCCTGGACAGCCTGCATAAATATAAAAAACTGGTCCAGAATTTCTTAGCCATGGCCGTAAAAAACTCCTATCTCCTTTCGGAAAAAATAAATCTCAACCCCCGCGGCAAACAAAACATCCTCATCCTTGTCGAAAAGATAGATTCCTCTCTGGAAGAACTCATGCAAATGGTCGTAGACAAAGAAGTCGATAACCTGAATCTGCTGGAAAAAGTCGGCGAGATCAGAGGCATGCTCATCGACACTTACTCCTGAACTTTCTATATTCCTCTGCTTTAGCCCGCACCGCTTCCGAAATATCCTCTTTACTGACATCTTCAAAAAAATATTTTTCTTCGTTACCGGTAATAAAATCCAGTAAAAACAAAGCCAGCAGCCTTACCTCTTCCTCGGGATCCACTGTTGCCGCTGTTTTAAACAAAGGTACGGATTCTTCTCCTCCGATATAAAACAAAGCTACCAGAGCATTCTTGCGTATCTTCGCTTTGTCAGGATTATCAACGATTACCTGACGCAAAACCTTAACCGGGTCCAGCCCCCGGGCCAGCATTTCCCGCAAACAGGAATAAACCAGGCCGGGCTTGCCTTCTTTCAGCAATTCTCTGAGCAGATCAGGCAAACCTTCATCAGCAGTAATAAAAACATCCTGTTTGGTAAGCTCTCCCGGTTTCCTGAGAGAAGCCTGCTCTATCTCATCTTTGATCTCTTTTTCTTTCTTTTCCGTAAGCAGTTTTTTCACTTCGATCCCGGCGAGCTTTTCCTCACGTTCCAGGATCTCCTGAGGAGAAAGAGGCTTGTCCGAAGGAAGCAAAAGTTTTTCCTTTTCTTCCTCTGCCCGGGCCTGTTCAGCCTGAGCTGCCGCAGCTTCTTTCTTTTTCAGATAATCTATTCTCAGCAAAATTAAGGTAAGCGCAACGATCAGCAAAACTGCTCCGCCGATGATCAGCTGCTTTTTAGAGAAGGGTTTTTTACGCAAAAACTGGAAGGTAAAAATTTTGATCAACCCCCCCATGATCTTTTTTATCAGTCCTTTCAGCATTTTTCGTCTAAATATCGGTTTGGCGCTGTAAATTTTTTCCCGTAAGCAGAGCCTAAACTGTTCAGATTACCTTTAGCTTCTGTTACCTTCCTCATTTTTCGGATCAGGCCTTTTTCCTTTTTTCTCAACAATTCAATAAACTCTCTGTCTTCTTTTACCAGCCGGTTCCGGGCATTTTTCAACCGTACATTCCTGGACTCGTGTTCAAGGATATTGGTCGTTTCCTCCAGTTCAGCCAGCTGCTTGATATACTGCTCTTTTTCACTGGTCAGTTCCTGCAAACGGGAAACATTATCATTTTCCAGGGCCCGGCGCTGTCTAAGAACAATCCGGTACAATTTCTGATAAAGATCTTCTATCTTCTTTTCCATAATTATTATCGGCAGAAAGACGTGTTTTGTTTAACCCTGCTGCACTTTTTTAGTGAAATTAATAATTTTTCCTTATCCCCGGCTGCATTTCCCACATTATAACCTAGTCAAAATAAAGATACAAGGATTATCGGAAAGTAGGCCCGGACAAAACCAGTCCGGCTTTACGGCAAGGGTCATTCCAAGACAAAAACACATTCCAGACCCGGCTTTACTCCTTTTTTTTCAGCCATCCCGGCATTGATTTCCAGGACATACTGGGCCGGACAGGGAGAAGAATAACGGGTGCAGTTATCCTTGAGGCAAGGCCTGACATCAGGGGTTACACCAATGACTTTACGGTCAGAATCAAGCCAGACCAGATCCAGAGGGAGATAAGTATTTTTCATCCAGAAAAAACGGATCTGTTCATCCTTATAAATAAAAAGCATGCCCTGATCCCGAGCCATTTTCCTGCGGAACATCAATCCTTTACTGCGTTCCTGAGCAGTGATTGCCAGGTCCACCAGAAAACAGGCCTGACCGCAGCAGACTTTGCCTTGATTGCGGAAAGCATAAATACGGGAAACTTTAAAAGACAGAGCTAAAACAACTATCAACAAACCCAGTTTCAGCCAGATTGAAGTAAAAGACGATCTTTTTCCCATCTTTTTCCTTTTCTATTATAGTACAGGGATTAAAGATAAGGGTCAAGCAGTTAACTTCCAAATGGCCCACTTACGAAGTGGGCCATTTGGCTTAAAACAATGGCTTTACAAAGCATAAAAAAAGCCCATCCTGAAAAAGATGGGGAATGATATTCAATGCCGAATTTGAACAATAGATGATTTGAGCATTAGACCGCAATTGAGCCTTTCTTCTACTGCTCGCTCGCACAAAGACTTTCAATTAACGTTTTACGGTTAGGGTTACGAAGCCCGTATCGTCATACGTTTAACGTTTACGTCAAATATACTAAAGTCTAAAAAATAAAAAATCTATATGGGCTTCGCCTTACGCGCTTTGCGCCTAACCCGTATGTCCAGTTTTTTCTTCCCTGGTATTCTTCGGACATCCGGGAGCCCGTTTCTCTTCCGTGAAAGTCTTCAGGGAGTGACAAGTGAGGCGTGCTTTTCTTCTTTGAAATTTATTAAGCCGAACACCAGAGAGGGGCAGAGCCCCTTTATGGAGGCCTATAGAGCCACCGTAATATGAAAAATCAGTACTATAAGCTGCGACCGCAGAAAGCAAGGATTTATAAGCTTTCATAAAAATATATCTGCGCTCAGCCGTAGATCCGAGCGAAGCGAGTAGGCCTAAGGGGGGCCGATGGGATTCCCTTCGCCTGCTTCAGCAGGCTCGGGGACCCGAGAGGTAAAATACCTTTATAATTGCGGGTTCAAACCGGGAGTACCTGGGGCTCGCTCCCAGGCTCCACACAATAAAAAAAGCCCATCCCCTAAAGGGGATGAGCTTGTTTTCATATGGCGGGGCCGATGGGATTCCCTGCGCCTGCTTCAGCAGGCTCGGGGACCTGAGAAGAAAATACCTGTATAACTGCAGGTTCGAACACCTTTTCCCCTTCGGGGAATGGGTTCAAATCCATGGCT
>Ga0272443_10002735_pt1 | contig 21928 bp, 7 predicted proteins | sample SSMAcet12_FD_193581 | JGI IMG/M metagenome (GOLD analysis project Ga0272443, IMG submission 193581) | Marine sediment archaeal communities from Little Sippewissett salt marsh, Falmouth, MA, United States - SSM-Acet-12 | ecosystem: Environmental > Aquatic > Marine > Wetlands > Sediment ...
ACAACTATCTGGTAAAACATGAGTTCATCAAACGTCTGCATAAACGGTATAATGAAGAAGGCATAGTCATACCTTATCCCATAAGGACACTGGACTGGAACCCGGGATCGGGCCCGCTTAAAATTGGGAAAGGCACATCGTAGGTTTATTGAGTTTATTGGGTTTGTGGGGTGCTCGATGTAGATAACCTGGGCACTCAACAAACACAACAAACTCTAGAAACCCGACAAACGTCAAGGTGTTAGCGCAGATATTTTTCCGGCAATTTCCGATAATATTCCGCTTCGTCGGATTTCCCGCGTTTTTCAGAACCGGCCGCGAAGATAAGGCACTTTTTTTCAAGCTCTTCCAGGGTAAGTCTGCGGTTTTCTGTGTTCAATATGCCTGATTCCAGCATCTTCACCAGGGCCTTTATCCTGAACCTGTCCAGCCCCCATACACTGGAAGAAAGCTGATCTTTTCTGCCGCCGTCCTTTATGGTCAGGCTTTCAGGTATCAGTTTTACTTCGTAACGGCTTGTGGCACGAAGCCAGAAATCATAATCCTCACATGCTTCCAGGTTCTCATCGAACAGGCCTGTTTTATCGAATACTTCCCTGTGTATTACCGCTGTTGATATACTTATGCAGCACAACGGGAGAGCGTTTTTATAGACATACCCCGTGGGTTTGGTGTGTTTATCTTTCTGGGGTAAAAGTTTTCCGTTTTTAAACCAGATCTCTTCCGTATGAAATATCTTTATTCCCGGGGAAGCCATGATATTATCGGCCGTTCTTTCTAATTTATCCCCGGTCCACCGGTCGTCAGAGTCCAGGAAGGCGATAAATTCACCTCTGGATATTTCAAGTGCCCTGTTTCTCGCATACGATACACCGTGGTTGGGATGATATAAATACCGCACTCTTTTATCATCATGATTTGAGACTATGTTTGCAGTATCGTCGTCTGAACCGTCATCCGCCACTATGACTTCAAAGTGTGGATACGATTGCTTTAAGACCGAACCCAGGCTTTTTCCGATAAAGGATGCCCTGTTATATGTGGGTATGACAACTGAAAAGAAAGTTTGAGTCATGGCCGTAATATTATATAATATTATGAAAAAGAGTGCAAAAATAGTGAGAATATATGATGGATTTTCGGGATAAAGACTGAAGTTATGCTCATGGATGGTTTGCCTGCATATGAAGGTATATTGATAAGACCCCCCAGTGAGGCTGATAGCCTTATATTTCAAGTTACTTTGGGTTGTTCCGACAATAATTGCACCTTTTGCCCGGCGTATAAAAAGAAGAAATTCAAGGTTAAGGACATACAGGATATAGAAGAGGATATGCGGAAATGTTCACCCTCTCATAAAGACACAAGAAAAATTTTTCTGGCCGATGGTGACGCTATGGTAATAAGCCAGGAGAAACTGGCGGAAGTATTGATCCTGGCGGGTAAATATTTCCCCTCATTAAAAAGAGCAGGTATATACGCGTCGCCTAAAAGCCTTAATAAAAAAACCGTGAAAGGCCTGGTGGAGTTGAAAAAACTCAAACTGGGTATCATATATCTCGGGATCGAGACGGGTGACGAGGATGTCTACAGGTCTATCCGCAAGTGGGGATCACCGGAAAAGACGGTCGAAGAATCTCTCAAAATCAAACAGGCGGGGATAAAACTTAATACTACCATAATCTTAGGGTTGGGGGGTGTTACAAGGTCGCGTGAACATGCTTTCAACACTTCTTCTGTTATAAACAGGGTACAGCCGGACCATGTCGCCGCTTTGACACTTATGGCGGTAAAAGGTACGGAGATCTTCGATCTAATGAAAAAAGGCGGTTTTGTCCTTCCTGACAGGATCGGTATGGTCAGGGAACTGTATGAATTGATAGACAATCTGGACGATTTCAAATGCCTCTTTTTTTCAAATCATGCCTCGAATTATTTCCCGGTCCAGGGACGCTTTCCCCGTGATAAGTCAAAGATACTTGCCGAATTAAAAAAAATATTGGAGAGCGGAGACGGGTCTGAACTGAGAGAGGAATATATGAGGGGATTGTGAAGGAAGTGATCAGTGGGAAGGGGATAGTGTAGTGGTTAGGGGGGGCTCTTTATAATCTGTAATCTGTCTTCTGTTTTCTGACTTCTGAATGTGCTGTGTGCTTTGGGCCATGGGCTTTGGGCTGTGCGTAAAATAAATTATAAAGGGCGCACACACAGGTGCGCCCCTACATCGATGGTCATAGATAAAAATAAATAACAGGGCGGGTTTGGAACCCGCCCCTGCAAAGTACATACGAAATACGATATACGTAATACGAAATACGGTATACGATACACGAAAGGAGCGATATGGGCAGGAAGATACTGGTTTCAGTGATAGGCGGGCACAGGTGTGATGATAAAACATCGGCTTTAGCCGGGGAAATAGGAGAGATAATAGCACAGGAAGGTTGTGTGCTTGTATGCGGGGGCCTGTGCGGCATAATGGAAGCCGCCTGCCGCGGGGCCAAAGAAAAGATGGGGTTGACTGTCGGGATAATACCGGGGAACGATAAGAACAAGGCAAATCCCTATGTAGATGTAGTCATACCTTCGGATATGGGGTACAGCCGAAACACTCTGGTGGCGGGCGCGGGTGATATAGTAGTGGCTTTACCCGGTGAATACGGGACTCTTTCAGAGATAGCGTTTTCACTTATAGGGAAAAAACCGGTGTATGGTTTCAATACCTGGGAGATCCCGGGTGTTAAAAACCTGGATAATACTGAAGAATTGCGCAAGATATTGAATGAACATGGGCATTGAGCTATGGGCAATGGGCTCTGAGCGTTGGGCTTTGGATTTGAAAATAAAAGGTTAGGCACCGGGTCTCTGTAAATGAGGTCATAGCTTATGGAACACCGTGAACATAAGTTATACGGCCGAATTTATTTCGAGCGAAACGAGATGCCCGGTGCATGGGATTTTTTTATTATAATTTATGAAAAAAATAAAATTTTACTGGTAAATCCCTAGGTTATTTGATGAACCGCTTTTGCGGAACAACAGTATATTTCCCATGATTGATGTTTCGGAGTGGAAAGAAATAAGGGAAGTCAAAGAGTACGCGCCCAGGCTTAACAAGAAATATTCCCGCATAATACGATAAAATTCCTATTTTTGTTAAGAATCAAAATATCTTGATATTAATATTTACATAATATATGGGTATGTGGTATACTAACACCACGTTGTTAGAAGTAAAAAAAGCAAAATACACAAAATCACCATAATAATGAGATGTCACATAAATAGCCGCTTTATAAAATTAATATCCACTGTTTTGTGTTTCCTGCTTTTCTGGCAGGGGACGGTTTCCGCCTCGCCGGAGAGTTTTTCAAGATACACTCTTCAACCTTACACGCTGTTTACAAAACCGGAAAAAGAGGATGCATTTTTTATAGCCGCGACCGGCTATGTGGGATTTTATCTTCTCGGGATTGAAAGAGAAAATGCTTTCAGCGGGGATGTGGCGGCCATAGGAAAAAAACTGAACCTTATTCTCGATGATATCCACTCAGCGTTAGACATTCCAGAGGGATATAAAAACAAATTTCCGGATGAGATCAGGTATAACGGGGACGCGACCGCCGTAGCACTGGACCTCGGCACATTTGTTATCAGATATTTCAATCCGAATATTGAGAGGATCAGGGGGCCGGTCATCAATGATCCGGGTCCGGGATATAAGGTCGTAAGCGGGAAGATGATAAGCAAATATCTTGCCAGGCAGATACTCCGCCGGGAGGAGATACCTGCCGGGACTGAAGATACGGCCCCCGCGGCGAGGCCGCGCCGGAGCGCGGCCCCCGATACAGGTTCCGCCTTTCAGGGGGATCCTGGAACAAACGAAGCCGTTGATCCTGGTCAGATGGTCTTCGCATTTCATGATTATCAACCCGATGAGAGTTTTCAAAGTAAGGATACCGGGAAGCCTGCATTGACGCCAAAAGAGAGAGCATACATAGTGTCCATATTCCTTCTGAAAGCCGCTGCCGCCGCGGCTATACTGTGGGCCGGGGTGAGCGTTCTCGATATGCCGGCACTGGATCCTTTTACAAGCATAAAGATCTCTGACCAGTTGACCTTAAGATTGATGGATTATTTGAAACCGGCCGTAGTGATAGTGTTCCTGGAGGGGTTTTTGTTTAAACTGGTTTTTCCCGGGATAGATTCGAGAATAAATAAGATCAAATATTTTATCAGATCAAAAATAACGGGTTTGAAGGACCGGCCCGTTTTCGCATATTTGATGAGAAACGGTAAGGGGCTAGGGGTAAAAGTGAGACATCTCCTGCAAAAATGGGAAAGATATGAGGATTTTCCCAGGGAAGTCAGGACCTATTCAGCCCTTTATATGGTATTGAGCGGGCCTTCCAGGGTCTTTGTATGGCCCGTGAGATATGGAATAGGTGTTTTCGCGGCCGGTGCCGCGGCGGCTATCCTGGGAGATGTCAACATACTGTATTATTCGTTTATAGCCTCGGCGCTGGCTTCTAACATGATAAGAGCCGGTATTGTGCAGTATTTTTCTTATAAGAACCCCGATATCCGGTTTGGCGTATTTAAATTTTTTGTCTGGGTCCCATTCCCGATACCGGACTGGTTTGTGTTATCTATGCAGCTGAGCGGGAATTATCTTCTGGGCAAACTGCGGGATACCGGCAAAGCCATGTTATTCAGGGCTAAGCAGAATCATTTTAAAACCGTTTCCGGACAAACGGACGAAGAGAGACGTCTTAATATAAGGGATAAAAGCATCATATACATCATAGGCTTATGGCACAGGGTTTTTACAAATACATATTCTGTAAGAGACATAGAGAGGGAACTGTCGCGCAATGGCTGGGTTATCCCCGTTGATGAAAGAAAAATCGTTTTAAATGAGTGGAAAAATATCGTCAGAAGTTATTCACCGTATTTATTCCACGTTAAACAGCATGTGTTACGAGTCACCCTATTAGGGATAAACCTGTATAGCCGGAGCCGGCAGAAAAATGACATGGGAGGGGGTTTCCCGGATGAACTCAGGGATCTTGTGACAGCGTCCCTGGCGCATGACCTGGGTAAAGATCACCGGGTAGTGATGCGGCTGGAACTGCAGCCCCGCGTAATAACCGAGGAGGAGCGGAATTGGATAAGAAGAGAGCACGTATTAAAATGGCGCGAGGTGGTCGAATCAAAAGGGCTGCGTTTTAATGGCAGGGTCGAGCGGGCTGTAATGGCCCATCACCCGGAGAATGTTTCTACGGGTGATGGCGGAGACCTTGCTCTGATCGACCAGGTGCTGTGTGTTTCCGACCAGATAGACGCGCGCAGTGATATGAACCGGCCGTACAGGAATAAGACACTGGAAGAATGGGATATCAATGTGCATCTATCGAAATTGATATGGGCTTTGAATAATTATGTCGAAAACGGGTGGATAGGCGAGGAACTTTTCTGGGAGGTCTGTTATATGATAATGCAAAAAGACCGCAGGCTGTTTGACACGATATTTTCTACCTATTACCACAGGCCCCTGTCCCGGCAGCGTCTGGCGCTGGAAAGAAAAATAAAACATGAACTTGATATAGCGCGCATATATGAACTTTCCGGGCTCCTGGAAAGCCATGTTGCCAGGTTCAGGAACACGCTGAAGAGAAACCCGTACCATTCAGTAGGATTTGATCAGTCGGCTTTCCACCCGCTTATAAGAAGGATCGAGCATATGGAAAGGATCATGGGCGTAAAAAGGTTCAGTGATTATTTTGAGATCGAATATAACGGAGCCAGATACCAGATCCATCCATATAAAGAAGGTATAGGTTCGGATAAACCGGTATATAACGTGACTGACGGGATCGAGGCCCTGTCCGGGGATGTGGAAGAAGCTTTAAAGGGCAAGGGAAACGGGCCTCTTATTATCCAGGTGAACGGGAGGTCCGGTTCCGGCAAGACGTACCTTACCGGCCAGTTGAAGTTTCTGGGGATGGCCGGCATATCTTCGGAAGAGATAGCCACTATACATACCGATGATTATCTTATTGAAAGGAACGGGCAGCGAAAGATAAATATGGCGCAGCTTCTCACCGATTATGAGAGAAGGCCGGCGTATACGCGTCTGGTCATCGTCGAGGGCGTGAACTCCTCTGAAGTTTTCGGTGAGGGTAAGTTATGTCAACAGCCGGATGTGCGTGTTTTTATAAAGAATACCGATGAAAGGCTCCTGTGGACCCGCATACTGAAAAGAAATATAGAGGGAAAGAACTGGGCCGGCCCCGAATATCTTATGGAAAGAGCGCTGGTGAGGAATATTGATTTCCGGTACGGGTTAGACCGGGAGGAACTGTCGGCGGATGTGGTCATAGATACCGCTTCGGTTACCGATGACGATATAACGAGGGGCGGAAATGACACCTTTGGGCCCGCGCTTTTTGTCGACCCGGTGACTTCCGAGGTGAGGGAGCTCAGGGACACGCCGGATACGCCGGAGCATTTATCCGAACATGACGCGTTGAACAGGGCAGTCGAAGAAATAGTTTTCGGGCAAAATGGAAGCGGCCCTTTACAAAAAAGTGATGCGCTTTCTGATTTTGTAAATTCAAACGCCGTAAACATGCCGGTCAATGTTTATGTAGTGGACCGGGACAGGCTCCGGGAATACCTGACCCTGTGCGGATATCCCGGCCTTGCCGACGGGCTTATTACGCACGCGGGCACATGGAGGGACCCTGCGACCGGCAGACCCAGGGCGAATAATCTTTTCATCCCGTCTAATATATATAATGCTCTTTCCGGCATAGCGGAACTTGTGGATCACAGCGGGAAAAACAGACCCGACAGGTTCATAGACCAGCATCTTAGCGATACCCTGAGCCTGTGGCGCGAACATGAGATAGCGCATCTTGTCGATAGGGAAAAACGGCCGGACCGGAAGACCTTATCGGGGACCATGACGGTGGCCAGGTTGATCCTGGCTATCTCCAGGGCCGAAGAAAAGTTTGATGAAGCCATGAGTGAAAGGTCCAGCCGTGATAAGACAGTGGGCCTCAAGGAAGCGGACGCGTTGGCCGAGAAAGCATATGAAATAGATAACAGGCTGGCGTATGTTTTTCTCATGAAAGGTAAATATTATGAGAGTATGGGTGAGTACCGCAGCGCGCATGATTATTATATGACAGCGCTTTGCATGATAGGGGAACAGGGAAAATTCGCGTGTCTAAACCACCCGATCACGAGGATGATACTGGATGTGGAAGGGCATATGAACCCCGGGGGCAGACCCGGACTGTATAACGGGGTATCCGCCGCTATGGGTGTAACTGAGAAACAGTCGGTTTCCGGAACCCGGCAGGAAAAGACATTCAATTATTACGCCCTTTTCCCGTATTTCTGTGAATATGTGGGACAATTTGCGAATGATGGATCCGGCAAAAAGGCGCATCGTGATTTTGCTAAATACGTAAAGCCGATCCTGGACAGATTATTGCGTCTGGCCGATGAGAAAAGAATATTACATCCTGACAGCGGGTCGCCTAACAATGAGGTCACGGCGTATATTTATTATCTCGCGGGAGAAAACGCTTATCGTAACGGGGATTATAACGGTGCTTATGAATATTACAGTAAAGGGTTGAACAGTTTCGGGGGATATCCGTACCTGTACTCAGGTCTTGCTGTCTCCATGATCATGCGTGAGGATGTCCCCTCAGGGGATATCCTAGAAACGGCGGCTCTTCTGGTCGAACAGGGGTTTGACGCCTGCGGTGACCATGATACACTTCCGGAAACAAGTGAATTTATAGAAAGTCATAAGAGGGCCGTGAGTGTATGCGGGAGAGCCCGTGAACGGATGGAAGAGGGGAAATACGGGGAAGCGGAAGAGATATTGGCGGAACTTGACGCGGAAAGCAGGCCGGTGGACCAGCCGGGATACGTGGCTGGTCTGAGGCGGGAGCTTCATTCCAGGGTGAAAGAGAAGAAGGCCAGGGAAAGGTCTTTGGCCAAGAAAAGGCAACGCGGGAAGGAGTTGATGGAATCCGGACAGTATGATGAGGCCGAAAGTAATCTCAGGTCCGTCCTTGAGGCGGACCCGCATGACGGTGAAGCAGCCGGCTGGCTGGCGTCGATACCCGCTCTCAGGGCGGAGGAGGCGCGGGAAAGGCAGGCCGCGCGCAGGGTCGAAGACGTCTTGCAGGAGGCGCACACTTTTTTGATGACGGCCTCTAACCAGAAAGCCGCCGGGAAGATAGCTAAGGCAAGGAAAAATTATGTAAAAGCGCTGGGTATACTGCGCGTATCAGGGCTTTCCGATGAGAAGATAACAGGATCAATATCCGGGATAGAAAATACACTGGCGGAGATCGAAGATCTTCCTGACAGGATGGACCCCCGGGAAAACGAAGATGAGGGAGATTCCCGTGATGATTTGACAACGGAAACGCGACCGGCTGTCGCGGAAGACGAGAAGGAAGCATCCCATGAAGAGCAGCCGCCTTCCGCCGGCGAACCTGAGATTGTATTTGAGGCATATTTACTCCCGGTTGCCTATGCCGCTTTGAATAACCATTCCAGGTTGACACCGGATGACAGAAGCAGGGTGTTGGCCGCCCTGGAAGATATTACAAGGGAAAAACTCGGGCACGATACTCACTCGCTGGGGGGCCGCGGCAAGATATTACGCATGAGATTAGGCAATTATCTCAGGATAATATTCACGCGGGTAAATGATAAAGGATATATGATTCTCGCGATAGAAAAGAAGAAGAAAACCACATATAAAAGGATATTAAAGAAATATGATGATGATTTTGATTTTACGGGACTTTTACCGGATTGTATAAAACTTTCCGAAGTAAGAGATCAATTGCATAACGGTCAAAACGGGCATACGTTCAAGGCGCCGGGATCATTGGGGCTGGATGAGGACAAGAATGTCGACCATGACTATATAGAAGGCCTTGTCTCGGATGCTACTGAAAGGACCGTCGAAGTGAATATCCCGGAAGCGGTCGAATATATCAGGGAACATGCCCCGCCGGCAGGCGGAGCTGTGATAGATCCTTCCATAATAAGAGTATATACCGTAAACGGCCTCCGGGGCAGATACGGGATACCAAGATATGAAGGAGCGGTAGATAAGGCAAGGGATATGATCTATGCCTATGTGCCTAGACCCGGTCCGGACGGTTGTCTTAATATATATGTTACAGATAAGTTTTACAGGGAGCATCTGAAAAGCGATATGCCGGCACTTGCCGAACTTATAGATCATGAGTTCACTGAGAATATTCTTGGCCTTTCCCACAGGTTCGCCGCGTCCAGGGCGCGCTTATTTGTCCCGGATGGCGGATTTTTAAGCCCGTTCCACTATTTCTACATTAATCGTGTTGTATCGGAAAAAGATTATTCATTGATCTCTGCCCTGAGCCCCGGCAGAGATGTGCCTGATGACGTTAAAAGCCTCCCCGGGACGACAAAACCCGTTATATCCCGGATACTGGCGTATGAGAGACTGTTTTTTCGTTATTTAAGGTTTTCCGCGTATCTTATGAAATCACGTGATTCTGAGGACCCCGAAGTCCTTGCGGAATGTTCTTTGAGAGCGTATAAGATCATGGCCAACACGCCCGGGATAAGATTGACCAAAGAGGAACAGGCTTTATATGAACGCGTAAAGGACAAGTGGCTTCATATTGATGAATTTGAGAGTACGCGGAAAACAAAAGCTGATCTTGCGCATTTCGCGATAAGCGAACTAGACGGGGAAAACGTGATATATGCAGGCAATAGATTTGATAAGCACGGGGTTTTAAAGGACAAAACGGGCAGGGCTCTCTTGACCATAAAGAAATACGCTGACCGCAAGGTGGCCTTCAGTATGGCTCATGGGGACCTTTTCCGTTTATGGGTGATCGGGGATAAAGAAACCATCATGGATTTTAAACAGATGGGACAGATATTCTACCCAAACGGTATGTTCCGGAAAAGATTTTATTTCAAAATACCGGGCGCGCAGTTTGATGGGCTTGATGCCTGTTTGATAAGGGAACACCGGCTGGACAGCGCGGGTATTTTGAACATAGGAGGACGCCATGTGGATTTTGGGGAACAGTTCGCCAATGCCAGGGTGGAGATCAATGTCCGGTCGGGGCAGATCGACAGTGTAAAAATACTGGACGAATCCGGGGAAACTGTGCAGGATTCAGAATTCGTATTGATCTACAAAGATAAACGTCTTGTCGGTTCGTTTTTCAAAAAGATCTCCCTGCATGAACTGGCAGGATACGGTAAAGTGGTTTTAAGGCGATTTACGCTGGATGAGAGCGGGCGGTTATATCTTGGGACCACCGGAGAAAACGGGACCGCCACTGTGCCGTGCTTTTCAAACCACCCGGGGGCCGTGACGGAGATACATGTCGAAAATGGTGAGATCAAAGCGGTGGATATTCCGGAAGACCCGGACAGGACGGTAAGGTATGTGTTTAATAAAGGCGCCAAGCTGGCATGGGGGGTCCTGGATCGGGCCGGAAGCGCGGAAATACCTTCATCGACACTGGGCAGCATACTTGGTACTGCCCGGGAAGCAAGACGTCTTAAACTGGGGAAGGGTACCGGAAAAGCCGAGTTGAAAAAGGCGCTTAAAGCTTTATCTTTATATTCCGAGGAAATGATATCATCGAGATTCAGGGAAACCGCGGTGTGTTTGCTTCCGGAAGAAAACAGGCTTCTTGCGGAAATAATAGACCGGCAACTGGATGAGGCTTTGCATGGTTTTACAGGCATGGACCGGGTAGAGGGATACCGTCAACTAAATACCCTGTTGAGGCCCCTGGGGTCCGTAAGGGCGCGGGAGATATATGAAGATGAATGCATGGGGCCGCATGGGCGTTCACTTACCGTTACCGGAGAGGGGGGCGCGGGGTACCGTTCGTTAGAGTATCTCCATGTCACATTACAAACGATCATAACATCGCTTATAAGCCTTTATCTTTCCGGTGAGGAAATGGATGACGGGCGCGAGACCATGGATATGATGCGGATGGTCCTGGAAGATGTGCTTCGCCCGGATGATATATCGGAAAAGATGTGGATAGCGGCGGAGAGGTTTCAAGTCGCTGTCTCCGAGCTGGGCCGCAGAAAAGAATATAAAAGGCCGCTTAAGATACGCCAGGCCACACTTGAAAGGATAAAAGAAGCCGTATCAAGAGGAGAGAGGTTGGGCCTCGCCCAGGGGCTCCATTCCGCGAACGGGCTGAGGGGGTGTTTCCAGACGCTTGAACTCATGATGCAGTCCGTCATGGCCAAAGGGGCGGATACCGATCACCTGGAAAATGTGGAAGCCGAATTACTGGGGATACTGGCGCAAAGCCTTTTAAGATCAGCGTGTGACAGCGCTAAGAGGTCCGGAAGCAGGCGGTTTGATAAAACCGCGGTGCATGATTTGACAGATCCTTTGCATGCGGCAAAGATACGTAATTATTACAATGAAAGATTTGCCGTGTATTATGACTATTCCCTGCGCCAGGCAAGGCCCGGGGAAGACTTCCCGTTCAGTCATATTGAAAACTACCTGCAGCTTATGGTCCATTCGATAATGACCTACATACACTGTAAATATTATGAGGCGGAAAGATATGGCAGGGCTGAAGCCGTGGCCGGAGATGTAGCCGCCGCTTTAGAAAAAAGCATGGAAAAACGGAAGATGCACAAACTTGTGGATTTCTGGATAAAGAAGCTGGAAGAATCTATATCGGACCTGGAAAACCGCGAACAGGAGCTGCCGGGGACTGCCGCAGAGCAAAAAGGCTCCCCCGGGACTATAAGAGCGCCTGCTTCTCTGCCTCTTGACGAAGATGAAAGGACTGATATTGAGTATATAAGAAATGAGATCATACCAGGAGCTGTTGAAAGAACATCCGAGATCGATATACAGGGGGCGATAAGGTATATAAAAGAGAACACTCCCCCGGTTGCCGGTAGTGAGACCCTTGAGGAGCTGGATATCAGGCTTTTTTCCGTTGATATACGATCGGGTTCCAGGCCTTTACTTGGCATTCCGCGTTTCAGGGGCGCTGCCAGGCCCCAGGACCTTATTTACGTTTACAGTGAGTTTGACAAAGAGACCGGGACCCTGGACCTGTATTGTTCCGACATATTTTACGAGCATAGGATACTGTATGCTTCGGTGGAGTCATTTGCCGAACAGCTGGACCATGAGTTTGTGGAAACGGTACTGGGGCTGTCTCACAGGATAGCGTCATCAAGGGCCAGATATTTTATACCCGAAAGCGGATTTTTAAGCCCGTTCCACCATTTCTTCATAGACAGGATAATCGCCGAGAGCCAATATGAGTGGATAGAGTGCCTGAAAGAAGAAAGGCCGGTGCCGGAGGATATAAGGAGTTTTTATATGCATGATGAGGCGGTGACCAGTGATATAGAAAAGTATGGAAAACGCTTTTACGAATACGCTACACATCTTTTGAATATAACCGGAACAGTTGTTAATGGTAAATCCCCGGGAGACCTGCCTGCCAGAAAAGGGGGTTTTTATGAATTATACGGCGTTAAACCGGACTGGAAGTGGAAAAACCATGTAGGGTCTTTTAAAGGCCTGAACATGGTTTCCAGGGTAGCTATTCGCCTCCTGGAGAATGAAAGGGGGTATCCCTACAGGGAAAACCTGGAAACAAGCTTTACTACACTCGAGGCTCTCAGCGAATCGATGGTGAGATACTCGGATTGCGACTACAGTCTGGGCGAACTGGAGAGGAGGATCGCGGTAGAGATAGTGAGGACGCATGTATGCGAGGCGATGGAGAGGGCCACGGGATTGTTGAGGTCCCTGGAAAAAGGGGAAAGCGTTACATATGAGCAGATCGAAGAGATAACAGAACCTATGAGTATGACCAACGCGTGGAAATATTATAGTATCCTCCAGGAAAATTATGAGGAACTGGTAGGAAAGTACGGCGCGAATCCTTCTCCCGACGAGGATGAAGAGATCATGAGGTTATATAACAGTATATCTCTTCTGTTACACACTGTACTTTCGGCGGTACAGGCTGAATACCTTTCATATCACAAGGACAATAACGCCGCGTTGATGTTATCCAATGTGGTGAAGATGTTAAGCGGGATGGCCTCGGAGACAAGTTTTTCGGGTATAATCGATTTCAGCAACAGGTATTTCCAGGGCAGCATTAACCGTTTTTCCAGGAAAAGATGGACAGGCGATAACATAATAAATAACGCGTTGAATGCCGCGCCCCTTCTGGCGCAGGCGTTTATCAACCTGTCCGCCGCGAAAAAAGATGAGGAACCCGGGTATTTGTTGCTTATTGATGACAGTTTCGGCGCGTCTGCAGTCGAGGAAGTCAAAGATATGATAGACCTTATTCTGATGCGGTTGGAAAATATTAAGGGGAATAACCGGGAGCTGAAAAAATGCCTGAAAGGCCTCGAGATAAGGGTGGATTCTCCGGAAAGGCTGCGCGGTAAAACGGGCAGGATACCCCCTGAGAATATGATCGTCATAACCAGGGAGGTTAACAGATCCGGATTTCTCGACCTTGAAGGCAGATCACTGATAATATCCGTTGAAGACAGCCGGCTGCGGGATACCGATTATGTGGCTGTATCGGAAATAACTCTTTTTGCTGTCAGTAAATTTCTTGGTTATAGTGAAAACATACTCCTGGAGCGTTATGGCTGGATACCCAACGCGAAACCGTTCGATGAACTTACGGGTGAGGAGATCAAGGCCCTCTTTTTCGGAAAGACATTCAATCTTGAACTTATACCTCCGGCGACCCCTTTTGACGTGCAGGAGATGGTCGATATAATGACACGTGTGAATGATATACTAAGCAAGGCGTAATCAGCTTACAGCTCCAGCGATGGGCTGGTCAGCCTTTGGCTGATATAGCTTACAGCTGGCGAGTCGTTTAAGTATTGACGCCCGACTTTTCTATTGTCAGTCCGGCGCTCTGTATGCTAAAGTATCACCATGATTTACGGATTAAAAAAAGATATCGACAGAGAAATAAAACAGTATCTTTCCCATATCAGAAAAAAATATAAGCTTCATCTTGTATCTGATCTGCTTTTCAGCGGGATAGAAGATTTTTTAAAAAGGGAAGGCAAAAGGATACGTTCCACGCTGATGATCATCTCGTATCTCGGTTATACAAAAAAAAGAAAGATCAGGAAATCCCTTTTGTTGCGTTCGGCCGTTTCACTGGAATTTTTGCACGCTTTTCTCCTGGCACATGACGATATAATCGACAGGTCAAGCTTGCGCAGGGGGAAACCCGCGTTACATAAATATTACGAGATAAATGCGGGAGCGCTGACCGGCAGTGAAATAGGAAACAATCTGGCGCTGGTAGCGGGGGATATAATCTTCGCGTTCGCTATAGATTCGTTCCTTGCCGTGGAAGAAGACCCCTTACGCAAAGAAAAAGGTATAAGACGGCTGATAGATTCTACAATATGGACGGGCGCGGGGGAGTTTATAGATGTCATAGGAGAATCCCGGGACCTTCACGAGATGAAACTTAAGGATGTTTTTTCAATATATACACTGAAAACGGCCAGATATACTTTTGAAGGCCCCTTGCTTATCGGGGCGGAACTGGCGGGTGCCGGCAAAAAAGAGTTGGAAAGGTTATCCGGTTTGGGCATAACGCTCGGCCGGGCATTCCAGATAGCGGATGATCTTCTTGACATATTCCTGACCAGTAAAGAGACCGGAAAACCCGCATTATCGGACCTGGCCGAATCTAAAAAGACTTTACTTGTCTTGAAAACTTATGAGAACCTGAGGAAAAAGGACCAGAAAACCTTCCATAGATTGTTTAATAAAAAGAAAAAAACAAAGTCCGAGCTGCTTTGTTTGAAGAGATTTATAAAGGATTCCGATGCTCCTGAATACTGTATGAAAAACGCGAAAACATTATTGAAAAAATCAAGCCGTATCATTGCCGCCCTTAAGATCCGGAAGAGGTATAAGGAAGGGCTAAATGGTGTAGTATCAAACCTCGGCTCTAAGATCGAACTGATCGAGAGCAGGATCTAGGATTTAGGGGTTAGGATCTGGTATTTGGGGGTTAGTCGATCGTCGATAATGCAGGGAGGGTCTTTTGCCCCGAAAGAATTTTATTATAGTGTGATCCCAGCTTACGCGGGGATGACGATTTTTATAAATACCTAAAAAGCTAAGCAGCTAAGAAGCCAGGAAGCTAAAATATGCAGATAAACATAGCCAGGAGTTCAGGATTTTGTTTCGGTGTGAGGCGGGCTATCGATATATGCGTAGATCTCTCGAAAAGCCGGAAACAGGTCTATGTGCTGGGTGACATAGTACATAACAGCCATGTCGTCAATGATCTGGCGCGTAAAGGCATAAGGAAGAAGAAAAGGATAAGTCCGGACGGGAATGCCATCCTGGTCATAAGCGCTCACGGTGCTTCAAGGGAGACCTTTAAAAAAGCCAGGGAAAAAGGATACAGGATCATTGACGCGACTTGTCCCAAGGTGAAAGATATCTATAAGATCGCCAGGCGGTTGGAAAAAAACAATACTATAATAATCATAGGCGACAAAGGCCATTCCGAAGTGAAAGGGATCGCCGGGCAACTTAGGAAGAAACCAATAACTATTGAATCTCCGGATAAAATACCGCTTAAAAAACTGAGAAAGGTCAAAAGAGCCGCTGTAGTTACTCAGTCGACCCAGACTATAGGAAATATTAATAATATTATGGAAAAACTGGTGAAAATCGTTCCCGGCGTGAGATTACACAATACAACATGTCGCATTACGGTAGTCAAACAGCGCGAGATAGAGACTTTGCCGTTGAAAAACGATATTGTACTTATCATCGGTTCCCCTACAAGCGCCAACACAAAAAGGTTGTTCCAGATAGCTAAAAAGATCAATGGCAGGACATACTGGATAGAATCGGAAAAAGACCTGAAAAAGCGCTGGTTTAAAGGTGCGGAAAAAGTCGGCATCATGGCCGGTGCGTCAACGCCGGATGAGGTGGTCGATGCGATCGTAAGTGTACTTAAGACATACTGAAGCGCATTTCGTATTTTGCAGTTCGTAGAGATTCTCCCATCATTTCCTAACAAAAGTCTTACTTTACAAAAACACAATAAATATTTAAGAAAAATAGAATTACCTAACTTATGTTAAATAATAGGTTTTTATTACTTAACATATTTTAAAAGTTAGATTTAAAAAAGTTTAAAAATTTCCCATTTTCCAATAGATCCTCGATTTCATGTTAGGAATGAAACATTTAGATATTTTAAAAATATATCAATTTATTTGAAAAAGAGGTTGGGGAAAAATGGCGGTTTTTCTAAAGACTTTTCTTGACTTCCGGTTCCTATTTGCTATAATCTTCTCTTTACGCAATTTTTAATTATAATTTGTAATACAATAATAAAGCTGAAATTGTAAATAATAGCAATACTTGTTAAGGTACAAAAAAGAAAGCAATATGCCGTTGACTAAAACTGTAAATGTGATAAAATTAACTTAGGTTAGCAACAAAAAAAGTCAGGAAAAACGGGAAGGTTGGACATGACTATATTAAATACATTAATAGCACGCTTTATTTATTATAATAGTAAGTTTAAAAAACCCCCAAGCCCCCTCGCAGGTACCAGCCAGCTTAGAACTGATACACATGAAGAACAAAATGACATGGACGGAGTTTCAACATGGGGTAAGCGCCACTCTTTTTTTATTAAATGTGTAAGCCTTGTAGTAGCATGTATTTTCCTGCACCAGCAAATAGGCTGGTCCCAGGATGGAAAGCCCGTATGGGCATATGCCAAGACCTTCCGGAATCCTGTTGATGATAAATTACAAAAAAGTGAGTATGAGATCCCGTACGACATTGCTGAGACCCAGGAGATGAATGTTGAGGGCAGTGAGGATATGATCGTTCATATCCAGGATGCCCATCCTTCTTTATCGGCCCAGTTTTCGATCGCCTCACTTCTGGATTCTTTGATGACCAATTATGACCTGAAGCTCGTGGCGCTGGAGGGATCTGCGGGGTATATCGATACGTCAATATTGAAGACTTTCCCCTACAAAGAGATAAGAAAAGACGCGGCGGCGTTTCTGATGAAGGAAGGCCGTATGAGCGCCGGAGAATTCTTCACGATCACTTCCGATGAAAATGATATTTCATTGTACGGCATAGAAGACGAAGAGTTGTACAAAAAGAACATTGAAAGTTTCAGGGCACTTGCTGAAGTGAGGGCGGAGCAGACGGGGAATCTGGTTAAATTGCTTGATCAGTTCTCTCTTCTCGCGGAAAAGATGTTTTCCGAAGATCTCCGCAAGCTTAACAAAAACTGTATGCTTCACAGGGACGGCAGTTTGAGTTTTACCGATCACTGGGAAGACATGAAAGTGCTTGTGGAACATTACAAGATCGATCTTGCGGGTTATCCCGAGCTTTCCAAACTGCTTGAATCCATAGGCCTTGAGAAAAATATAGAGTTCTCCAAAGCGAATGTGGAAAGGCGCAGACTGATAGACGAATTGAGCGGGACCATGGATAAGGGCGACCTTGAGAAACTGGTACTTAAATCATTGGCTTTCAAACAGAATAAGATCTCCCAGGCGGCATATCATGAATACCTGATCGAAAAGGCCGAAAAGGAAGGTATTTCTTCGGAACCTTACGGGAACCTCATAAAATTCACCAGGTATGTCAGTATATACGAATCGGTCCGGCTTTTGGACCTCTATATGGAACTGGATGAAGTCGAGAACAAAATACGGGCAAAACTTTATCGTAAGGACGATGAAAAAGAACTTTATCGTCTGATCAGGATCGCTACGCTGCTGAAACAGCTGTATTCAATGGAGCTGAAGAACAACGAGTTTTTATATATAAGAGAGCATCACAAAGATCTCACTGCTTCAAGATGCGCCGGTTTTATCAGAAACAAATGTTCCGAGTACGGTGTCCCTATTTCCGGCGGATATGAATTGAACGCGATAATCGGGGGGATCGACAGCGCGCTGCAGTTCTATATTGATGCCGAGCTCCGTAACGGCGCTCTTTTGAATAATACTATCAAGCGGATGAGGGATGAAGGCAAACATGTCGCCGCGCTTATTACAGGCGGGTACCATTCCGAAGGCCTCACAAAACTTATGCAGGACAAAAAACTTTCATACCTGGTAGTTGTCCCTAAATTCGACAGTGGTAAAGACAGGCCCTATGTAGCGATACTTACTAACAAAAAAAGTCCTTACGAGAAGGTGCTGGAGACAGGTAAGTACCAGCTGGCTGTAGCGGCGTATTGCTATGAGAACAAAGGGAACCTGGAGGGGCTGAAGCCTTATATATTCCATGCGCTGGGAGAATCGGTGATCGAAGGCAGGGATCTGGGGGCTACAAAGGACCTGTGGCTGTTAGCGTATAAAGAGATCTATCCCAGCATTCTGAGCAGATATCAGACGGAACAATGGGAAGTGGGGCCCGTCCCCGTCGGTGATTTTAAGGCATTCCTGAACCGTATAACCATAAAACGGGCATTGAATTCGGCGATAATAGCCGAAAGTACCGATGAGGGCCTTTCGTTTGTCACATTATTAAGAGAAGGCAAAGCATTCAGTTTTAATCCGACCGACCGTGAAGAAAGAGAGGCATTTATTCGCAGCAAACCGGAAATGCAGGAATTTCTCAAAGCCTATCAGGACCTTAAAAGGGACATAAAAGAAGAGATCAAAGCGGAGATAAGCGAAGAGATAGAAGGATTGAAAGAAGAGATCGAACGGCTCGACAGTACGGTAAGGCGAAGGGTGGCCGTTGAAAAAATAGCCAGTGTATTAGATCCTGAAAATGATGAATTCGACCATGAAATAATGTCGAAAGCCCTGGAGCAGGTAAATGGCGCGGGTATAACCAGGGAGAACGTGTTCAATATATTAAGACCGGTTCTTTTGTCAAAAGGCCACAGGTTTCCCAGGAGATGGTACAGGGACAGGCTGTTGCGGGAAAGTGTGGATAAATTTATCAATGAATCCGCGCGATTGCAGACACGGCATCCGGTAAATGTACTTTTAAGGACCAGAAGCCACAGGTTGAACCACAGGATAACTGAGATAATCGATTCCGCTAAGGAGATAGGAAAAGCGGAGAACGAGGGTTCAAGATCCCGCCGCCTGGCTAAGGTCAGGGAAGAAATAGAAGCGTACAGGTCGGAGCTCAGGAAATTCGATAATATCATGAATGCCGGGCGCTTTTACATGATGACTACGCGTGACCTGGAACTGGAAGTGGATCTCATGGACACCGGCAGGGTACCGGCGGAAGGAGAGGGTACAGAAGTGGATCCGGCGGCCAGGAGAATGTGGTCAAGCGAGAAGCACATCACCGGGCGAGTCCTGGCTTCTATAGATTCCATGGTCGGTGTACTGGTGAACCGGCCCGAGCTTGCCTCGAGGATGGACAAGGTCTTTGACAGCCTTTTGGACGCTTATGTGAATTATTCAAGTTCAGTTTATAAAATAGCGCAATCAGGACCGAAAGCGGTCACTTTTGATGTTAAGGCGGAACAGCATATAAACGCGATAAGACAATTGACCGGAGCACTGGATGAGCTGATCCCGCGTATACACTTTTTACTGGGTGAACTCCCCCTGGCCGAGAGTGAGGCCGCGATAATGAGAGGATCCGAAACGAGACGCAAGGCGGGCGAACCCAGAATACCGGTGGGAGAAAAATTCCCGGTAAAATGGACAGACCAGGTCGATGATAACGGGGACCTTGTCCCCGGTTACGCGAGAAGATTATTACAGGCATGGCAGAAACAACTTTACGAAGATATCATGAATATGCCGCCGGAAAAGCGAAAGAAATTTATCACCGTGCTGGAGGAAAACCTGCCGGTGATAAGTGAACTGGACGCGTTCATCTCCGGATATACAGGAGATGAAAAGGACCGGTTGATCTCCAGGATGATGGAAGAAGACCTTAATGGATACAGTTATTTCAGTATGCGCCATGCGTTACATTCGGAAAACGGGATAAAAGGAGCCGCGAGATACGCGAAGAGTATACTGGCTATTAAAGATGAACTCGTCCGTGATGAAATAGAAGGAGTTTTGGAAGAGGTCCCTGAAACCCCGGAAGAAAGCCCCAAGGAAGAACCCAGGGGGATCATACCCCTTATCCTGGGTGCGGGGTTGGGCGCAGCGGCAGGATTCTTATTTTCAGGGTTATCGGTTACCGTGGGTATTATCGCGGGTATCGCCGCGCTGCGTGTACCGTACTGGACATACAAATACGGGATACTTCATTCAGCTTTACGGGTACCGCTTAACGGTGATCAGATCACGGATAGCGAGAGAGCGTCACTGGAAGCGAGATGTGGTGTGATACTGGGCCCGGATCATGATGTCAGGGTAATAGGAGACACGGACTGGTCCGGCAGGTTAAGCAGATACGCGTATACACAGAAAAAGAGAATAGTTGATGAGAACGGGGTGGAAACCGAAAGAGTGACTATTTATGTAAGAGAAAGTGTGGCTAAAGCGAACGGTTTGACGCTCGCGTCTATTTTAACGCATGAAAAAGCCGAGGCGATGCTCAGGGCGCCGCCGCTTTTCAGGGAAACACTGGCCAATTTTATTGAGGCGTTACTGACCATTCCCGCGTATATATCATACTTGACATCACCGGAAAGACCTTTTATCGTTCATAAAAAAGCATTAGAAGCTTTATCAGAGAAAGAAGCCGTTCAATATTCCGATCTGGAAATTACCGCTCAACAGGACCTGTTAAAAGCCAGGGGATATGATGAATATCGCCCCGGACAGCCTGAAGCTATGCATTATCTTAAAGACGGCCATTTCGCCGAGTTCAGGACCGGTGGAGGTAAGACTGTCGCTCTTGCCGGCGCGGCTCTTATAAGGGCTCGTGAATCCGAAGGCAAAGAAAAAGTCATGATCCTGACCCATGCCGATAATCTGACCGAACAGGCTATGGTGACCGACAGGATGGGAGAAACTCTAAGCAGTTGCGGTGTGACAACAGGTTTTATATTACCCTACAGAGACGAGGAAGGCCGGGATTCTGAAAAAGCTGTCATATTCAGGCCCGGAGAAGTTCCGGTAACGGTTGTAGGGGACGAGATCTGGCGGGTATATGAAGAGTGCGGAATAATATATTCCAAATGGGAAAGGCCGGTCCACAGGCATATGAGAGAGTCTATAGGTTCTATCGGAGAAGCCGACAGGGAAGCATTAAATAAATACAGATATTTTACTTTATTTGACGAAGCGGATCTTATGCTTGTTTTCGGGTCGGCGACTCCCTGCATAATTTCCGGGAAAGAACTTGAAAATCAGAGGGCTCGGCTTAAACTCCGCCGTGAACTCGATATCCTGGCGAAACAGATGGTCGACGATAAAACAAGGTCATTGTTTTATGCGATCGAGGAAACGCAAAATGTATTTTTGACACCGGACGGTGAAAGAGCCTTAAAAAGGAAGGTTAGGGATCTTTTGAGCAACAGGCGTTTGATAGCGGATTATCCGGGGCTGGAAGATATAATTGAGCTGTTTTCCGAAAGATATATGATCGATGCGTTGAAAGCCCGAAATTTTTATAAGATAAACGAACAATTTGCCATAGAAAACGGTGAAATAATCATTATCGATAAAGAAACTGGTGAACATAAGAAAGGTATGACATTCGGTGAAGGACTGCATCAGGCAGTAGAGATCTCCGCCGGATTTACGGATGATCAGGTAAGCAGGGAGACATATACAGAATCCTCCATGTTGATAAGCCAGTTCCTCGCCAGTGGTATCATATCGGACTTCGCGGGCGCTTCGGGGACCATGGAAAAAGAACGTTTATTGAGCA
>Ga0272443_10002736_pt1 | contig 21907 bp, 22 predicted proteins | sample SSMAcet12_FD_193581 | JGI IMG/M metagenome (GOLD analysis project Ga0272443, IMG submission 193581) | Marine sediment archaeal communities from Little Sippewissett salt marsh, Falmouth, MA, United States - SSM-Acet-12 | ecosystem: Environmental > Aquatic > Marine > Wetlands > Sediment ...
CTGATTGACGCACTGATCAAGGATCGGAAGACGCAGACGGACGCACTCGCAGCAATCGATGAGAAGGCATCATTGGTCGCCGAGAAGGAAAAAGAGATGGGCAAGCTGCTCGGGAAGATTGAAACGGAGGTCGAGAAGCGAGAGGGCGTGGTCGCAGAACTACTCACAGACTTCAATGGAGCGTCCGTTTGCTTCGAGAGGATGCGCTTCACAGTAGAAGCTGACTTCGACGAGAAGGACAAGGATCGCGTCTCTCGAGGCTTTAATAAGACAGAGATCAGCGAGTTTGTCACAACCAAGCCGGACGTGGACCAGAGAGTTGTTGATGTGGAGAAGGCCGTCTCCGAGCCGCGCGCATTCGTCAAACACATGGGATCAGGCAAACAGAAGGTCAACCAAGGCGAGAGTGAAATCGACCTCACGAAGGATGTCCTGACTCTGGGCAAGGATGTGCGATTCGTTGCGACCCTGGAAGGTGATCACATTGGAGGCTTCGCTCCGCCCACAATGACTCCTGGCAAGCAGGCGCTGTTTGCGCTCATGCTGATCCTGGCGAGATCGGATGAGCCTTGGCCGCTCTTGATCGATCAGCCCGAAGATGATCTCGACAGCCGCGCGGTGTGTGAGACTATTGTTGGAGACCTCAAGGAGAGGAAACGGGAGAGGCAGATCATCATGGTGAGTCACGACGCGAATCTCGTGATTGGCGCGGACTCGGAGGAGATCATCGTCGCCAATCGGCACGGCGCTGATCGCCCCAACAAGGGCAAGCGGATGTTTGAGTACCTCACAGGGTCACTTGAACACAGCAAGCCGCAGAGCCCTTCCGCGAAGACCACTCTGGCCAGAGCCGGGATTCGGGAGCACGCGTGTAAGATCCTCGACGGCGGCGAAGAGGCTTTCGAGAAGCGGAAACGGAAGTACCGGATCTGACCCATGTTGACCCGTCTGGCGTGAGGGGCGGAGGTCATGTGCGGCTCTCAGGGCAGCGGGGATCCGCTGCTTCGTGGAGGAAGCTTGAGTAACATCATCTACACTCCATTCCTGAACTACCTGCGAATTGCCGCCGACGCTCATTCGAAGCTCATTGAGCACATGGAGTCGACAGGGAGAACTCAGCTGAGCTCGGACAGCTACGAGAAGACAGCCGAAGGACAAGCCAGTGTTGTGGTTCTGTTCGCGACGGTCGCGCTTGAGTGCTACATCCACAACTACGCGACGAGGAAGCTCGGAGAGCGATTCACCAAGAAGTATATCGAGTCCATGAGACATCAGACCAAGTGGCTCGTAGTCCCGAAGCTTGCCACGGGTAAGGAGATCCGCCGCGATCACAGGTCGGTGGTGCTTCTTGGCAAGCTTATCGCGGCCCGGAACTGCGTCGCCCACGCGAAGGCAGTCAATGTGGATCCAGAGCGGTGGATCTCCCAGAGAGATCGCATAGCTGCAGAGAATAGGTCAGTCGTTGAGGCGGCGCTTTCCGCCTTCAATTGCGTGGGAGAGCTTGGCGCTGTTCTCGCAGAGCTTGATCCCGATGAGCCTGGCGCGAAGCTCCTTGCCCAGGATCCGGGGTCAGATCTTTACTTTTGGTGTTTCGCGAGGGGGTTCGCGCCAGACGCCTAGCGCAGCGTACAGCCTAGCGCGAACTCGACAACGAGTTCCCTCCCCCGGCCGTATGGCTCCCCAGCGTATCCGCCCCACGATCCGGTGATGGTGAAGTCGGCGGAGCGAATCAGATCGAGGAACTCGTCCGGATAGAAGCATCGCATCGGGATGGGGAGGACAGCTTCCTCCAGCATCTCCTCGCCGCGCCATCGGCGGTAGATGAGTTCGGGGTAGAGAACGAGCGGGTTCTCCACCAGACGCCGACGGACGTCGTGGCACGTCATGCGCTCTCCATCGCGCTCCACTTCCCACGCGAGTTCTTCCTCTTCCGTCACCCAGGTGCGAAGCAGCTCATCTCTCGGCTTGAACGGGTGGAAGACGTTCAGAATGCAGCGGCCTTCGGGCGAGAGGTGCCCTCGGATGCAGCGGAGCAACCCGTCCAGCTGCTCGTCGGTTTCGAGATTCTGCATCACGCGATACGGAGCGATGATCAGATCGAACTGCGAGCCAAGATCGTAATCGGTGATGTCGGCGTGCTCGACGGCGATTCGATCCGGACCGAGTCTTCCGTTCGCGATCTTCTCCCGACACAGGTGAAGCATCGCTTCGGATCGATCGAGACCGTGGAGGAATCCGCATTCCGCTGCGAGCGGAAGCGATACTCTCCCCGTTCCGCAGCCCAGCTCGAGCACGCGGGCATCCGGTTTCGGCAGCCGATCGATGTAGAAGGGGACGTCGACCAGCATGTTCGGGTTCAGGTCGTAGTACCGGGCAGCTTCCGCACGTAGATCGAGCGGCATGGGATCCATCCTCCTTCCGACTCCCGATGATACGCCACGCGCCGCCCAGGCGGGCGACAGGCTCTCCGTCCTCCCACAACCCGTGGATTCGACCGTGGCAACCAGAGCTCGACGATTACCGCGCCGATTCGGGTGCTATGCGTCCCTTCACAGCGCGTAATCCAGTTCCCATCGTTATTACTTGATCCGTCGGCTCCCGGGCCGTAGGGTGAGGATGCGAGAGCAACCTGCGCAGGATGCCCGACACCCTGCACCAGAGGAAGGGCATCATGGCTGACTTCACGGACCTATCGAACGATCAGCGGATCGAGCGGTTGGAGGCGCTGGCGCGTGTCGCGCTGACGGAGTACGGGCTGGCGGCCGCGACGCTGACGCATCGCTCGTATCTGGAGAACGCGGTGTTCGAAGTGCTGGACGAGTCGTCCGGTGCGCACGGGTCGCTTCGCGTCTGCCGTCCCGGATGGGAAGCCGGTGCGCTGCAGCGCGAGATCTGTTGGCTGGAGGCGCTGGCGCGTGACACCGAGCTTCGGATCCCAGCACCCATCCGAACATCGGCCGGTGAGCCGTTCTGCGTCGTGGAGGCCGCGGGAGTCCCCGGGCCGCGCGCCTGTGTGTTGTTCGGCTGGGTCGACGGCGCCTACGCCGCGCCGAACGAGCTGACCCCGTCACGCCTGCGAGAAGTTGGACGGTTCCTCGCGAGGCTGCACGAGCATTCGGAGAGCTTCCGCCTGCCCCCGGAGCTTGCGATCGAACGGTTCGACGCCGATGCGCTAGCGACGTCCGACCATCGGGCGAACGTGGCCACGTACTTCACGGAGGAGTCCGCTCTTGCCGCGTTCGACGAAGCCGTCGCCGCGGCCGTTTGCCTGATGCGAGACCTGGGCGATGACGCGACGGTCGCGGGGGTCCTCCACGGCGACTTCCATCAGCGGAATTACGTGTTCGACGGAGAGCTCGTCGGGGCGCTCGACTTCGAGACGATGTGGTGGGGCTACTATCTCTACGACCTCGCGACGACGCTGAGCTACCTCGTGCCCGAGTTCCTGCGCGACGTCGACCCGGGGCCGCTTCGCGACGCGGTGTTGGAAGGGTATGCAGAGGTGCGCGGGCTGCCTGAGGGGTACGAGCGGATGCTCCGGGTCTTCTCGGCGTACCGCGTCTGGATCATGGCCGATTGGTCGAGCGGGAGCCCGCGGATGCTCGAACACGACTGGGCGCGACGTCGCCTCGATGCGATGCCGGGGCAGATCAGGGAGCTGCTCGCGGACGGCTAGCTGTGTGCGGCCAAAGCCGCGAAGGAATCCGTGGCCAGCTTTCCCTTTCGAACCCGCGGGCACCCAAAGCCGTTGGGCAGCGGGAGGAGCAGGAGTACATGGGGGCATTGGGTCAGATGCTGTACTGAATGTCGAGCCTCCCTTGCACTCGGATCGTGGTACGGCTCTCCGCTCTTGGTGGATTGGCCGCCCAGCAGGACTGGACAGCTGAGAGTTGCTGCGCAACTCTTCGCCCTGGGCGAGTTGTGGTGAGCAATGCTGGGGTCAGTGCTGGGGTCGCATCTTGATTCTTTGGATTTCGCTGGATGCTCTCTGCTCGAATCGTTGAGGGGTGCAAGCTTCTTTCCGTAGTCGCCCCGGCAGCGCAGGACAAGACTGCCTTGGCTCGTGCATTGCGAATCCCGTTTCGTGACTTCGGCTCTGCCGCCTTCAGCCGCCCCCTTCAGGAACGTGGGCAATCCGCCGAGCTTCTCCTTGGCGATGCCGTCGACTGGGTTTCTGATCTGGTTCTCGATCTCTTCGCTGCGAAGGACGACCGTGCCAATCCGAGACTAGGTGGAAACCTCATCGATTCGCCGGATACTCAAGCTCGGCCGCCAACGTGCGGAGATGAGTCGGACAAGAAGGGAGGCGCAGGAGCGTGGAACGAGAGCCGCTGTCGTTCGAAGAGAAGAGACAGGAGATCGTCGACTTCTTTGCATCAACGGAGAACGCGATCATGGCGCTGGCGACGTCCGCGGACGGACAGGTCCTCGCCCGGATGGTGCTTGTCACGTGCGAGGGCCTCGACGTCTACTTCTTTACGTGGGGCGGGTCACGCAAGTGCGAGCAGATCCGCGCGAATCCCCGCGTGGCCCTGTGCAAGGATCGGACCCAGATCGAGGGGGCCGCGGAGATCCTTGGCAGCCTGTTCGATCCGGAAAATGCGTCGATCCGAGGGTTGTTCGAGGAGCGATTCCCCGAGACGGTCGAGAGGTGGCGCGACCGCCCCGAGATGGTGCTGGTGAAGATCACGCCGACGTCGGTCGTCCTCGCCGGAGAGCCGGGGGAGGAACCTCATCTGCAGTTCGTCGACCTGGTGCACAAGCGCGCCTACGCAGAGCCTTGGGCCGATCGGTCATCACGCGCGACATGAGAAGGAAAAGCCCCACTGCGCCATGATCGCACAACGACCGCCGCGTAGTATTGGGCTGTCCGAACCTGGAAAGGAGTGCGCCATGATGCCGACTGTTCTTCGAACCAACGCCACCGCCGTCTATCGGTTCCTCGGCCTGATGCACGCCCGCCTCGAGGAGGGGGAGACGCTCCGTGGGAAGAGGATCCTCGACTGTGGCGCGGGCGGCCCGGTCCCTCCGTTGGCGATCTTCGCCGAGCAAGGGATGGAGGCCGTCGGCATCGATATCTCCGAGCCCCAGCTGGAGCACGCCCGTGCCTTCGTCGAGCGAACCGGCCTGCGCATCGAGCTGCGGCAGGCCGACATGCGACGCCTGCCGTTCGCCGACGCGTCGTTCGACTACGTCTACGAGCACTACTCGATGTGCCATCTGAATGTGGAGGACACCGCCCGGACGATCGCCGAGATGCGTCGCGTGCTGGTGCCCGGCGGATTGGCGTTTCTCGGCGTCGTCTCCTCGGAGAGCTGGCCGGTGTCTTCGTTCGGGGAGGAGAGGAATCCTGGGGAGTACTGGATGACCGAGAACGGAACAGAGGTCTTCCACTGCCTGCTCTCGGACAAGACGTCCGACGATCTGGTGACCAGCTGGGAGACCGTCTCCAAGGAGAAGGCCGTTTTGCACGTCGGAGGAGACAGCGTCTCGGAGGCGGACTGGGCAAAGCTCCACGAGGAAGCACCCGTTCCCTGTTCCCCCGAGGACTGGGCGGCCCAGTACGGTCTTCGCACCAACTACTACCGGTACGTCCACACGTACTACGCCCTGAGGAAGCCGGCCCCTTGAAGGAGGAATCGCGTGAGCGCAAGCAACCCTGTGATCGACTGCCTGATGAACCACCGTTCCGTCCGGAAGTTCAAGCCGGAACCGATCCCCGAGGAGACGATCGAGACGATCCTCCGCGCCGGCACCCGTGCCGCGACGGCCGGAAGCATTCAACCGTACGCGTTCATCGTCATCGACGATCCCGAGGTGATGAAGAAGGTCAGCTACATCGAGGGGCCGCTGGCGATCGTCGCCGTGGTCGATCAGTACCGCGTGAAGCGGTACTACGAACTGAACGGCGCGCCGTTCTACAACGACCAGGCGATCAACCTGTTCATCTCGTACTGGGACGCGACGATCGCGCTGCACAACGTCGTGATCGCGGCGGAGTCGCTCGGGCTCGGTGGCGTCTACATCGGGATGGTCCTGTCGCAGGACCTCGGCGAATCGCTCGGCGTGCCGGAGTACGTCGTGCCGGCGGGACTGGTGACGCTCGGCCTGCCCGACGAGGAGCCCGAGCTTCGCCCGCGCCTGCCGCTCGAGGCGGTCGTCCATCGGAACGGCTATCGCGTCCCGTCGGATGAAGAGATCGCGTCCTGGTATCGCGAGGGAGACGAGGCGTGGCTCGAGCGATTCGAGAACGAGTGGTCGGAGGAGCGGCGGGCGAAGTTCCTCGAGCAAGGGATCGACCACCGCGCCAAGCACTGGACGATCGGCCACTACACCGAGGAGTTCACGATGAGGGAGTCGGAGGGTCTCCTCGCCAATCTGCGACAGGCGGGCTTCCGGTTGAGTGACGAGTCCGCCTAGTCCGATCCAAGCTTCTCGATGCGCAGGATTACGTTCCCGAGAGGATCGGGGCAGATGACCTCCCTCTCGGTTGCCATCCAGTCGCAAGGATCGAGCCGTCGCTGCATCGCGGGCAACAGCGGGAGAGCCGCCTGCAGCGCGTAGAGGCAGAACGGCTGCGGCAGGTAGAGGCTGCTTTCGCGTAGAAGCACCGTCCGGCCGACGCACATCCCCTCCAGGCATCTCCCCTCGATCCGCTCGACGGTGACTCGAAGGTCGCCCGGGCGTCCTCCGGACGCAACGCGGGTCTCGCCACCGCAAGAGTCCTGGGGCCGCGACGTTGCGCGGGACGGGATCTTCGTTGAACCCAGCGCGCGCTGCTCGATCCGCCAGATGGTTCGACCCTTCGGATCGGGGCATTGCACGTGATGCGTCCTTCCCATCCAGTCGCTTGCCGGATCATCATCGTTCAGCCGTTCTTTGACGGGGATCATCGGGAGGATGCTCTGCAACGCGTGCAAGCAGATCGGCCCACCGTTCGCGAAGATCAGACTTCCGTTTCGCACCAGGAAGCCGGTCCCCGAGACCATCGGCACCGGACCGGTACAGACTCCCTCGACCCGCTCGACCTCGATCCACAGCTCGACCATCTATCCTCCCAGCCCCAGTTCCCTGAGTGTCGCACGGGTGGGAAGCCCGGTGGCGACGTTCCAGCCGCGCGCGGCGTAGTAGTCGTCGAGCATCGGTTCCAGCTCGACGATCGATCCGGCCGACGGCGAGTCGGCCGGCCCGGCCGGCTCCTCGAGGAAGCGGCGCGGAAGCGTGTCGTCGGCCCGACCGATCCCGAACCGAGCGTTGATCAGCCGTTCGGCGTTGACGATCCGCTCGCCGGCGCGACGCACCTCCTCGCCGGTCCAGTCGCCCCCGGCCGCGGCGGCCAGCGCCTCGGCGGTCTCGTCCCAATCGAGAACCTCCATGTTGTTGTACACGTTCTTGCAGATTCCGAGCGCGTCGGCGACGGCCGCCTTTTCCTCGTACGCTTTCACCAAAATGCCCTTGCCCCGCCAGGCGAGCCGATCGGCCGTCTCGGCGATCCCGAACCGGCGGAGGCCCTCCTCCCGATCGCCGGAGAATTCGAACCACGGCTCGGAGCGAAGGTGGTCGGCACCGCGGCTGGACACCGCGTTGCCGAGACCGTACCCCTTCATCGCGCGTACGTCGGCCTGGAACAGCTCGAGCCCCTTGCTGTGCATCGCCAGTTCGCCGCCGACACCGAGCGTCTCCGCCGCAGCCCGCACCCCGTCGGCGAGAACGTCGCCGAACCCTTCGCGGCGAGCGATCCGCTCGATCAACGTCAGGACTGTTGCGCCGTTTCCGAACGAGAGATCGAGGCCGTCCGCCGCGCTGCGATCGAGGATCCCGCGCTCGGCGCATTCCATCGCCCACGAGATCCCCTCGGAGGTCGAGATCGCGTCGAGTCCGAGACGATTGCAGCGGTCGACCGCGTACAGGGCGAGCGGCAGATCCGCGTTCCCGACTCGGGCGGTGAACCCGGCGAGCGGCTCGTACTCCGGTCCCTCGAACCGCAGACCCGGGAACCTCGGATCGTCAACCTCGAGATAGCGGCTGCAGTGGATCGGACACGATGCACAGGCCATCGAGCGGACCTTGTAGCTCGCCTCGATCGTCTCGCCGGAGACCGCGTCGGCACGCTCGAACGTCCCCGATTGGAAGTGGCGCGTCGGCAGGCCGCCGATCCGCTGCAACGCCAGGATCAGCTGTGTCGAGCCGAGCCGCGAGCGGATCTCGTACTCGGGGTGAGCGACGATCCGCTCCCGAAACCGCGAGCAGAGGTCCCGGAACCGCTCCGGATCGGCGATCGGGACGCGTCCGATGCCTCGAACCGCGACCGCCTTCAGGTTCTTCGACGCCATCAGGCGTCCCATTCCGGTGCGCGCCGCGGCCCGCACGAGATCGGCGAACACACCGGAGAAGGCCACCCCATTCTCGGCCGCCGGACCGACGACGGCGACGCGGATCGCCGGATCTCCGAGGGACACGCGGATCGCTTCCGTCGCCTCGACGGTGTCGAGGCCCCAGAGCCCTCGGGCGTCGACGAACTCGACGCGTTCCCCGTCGATCCACAGGACAGTCGGGCGCACAGCCCGCCCGGTGATCGCAAGCTGATCGATCCCGGCGCAGCGCAGTTCCCGGCCGAAGAAGCCTCCAGCGTTGGAATCACCGAGGATCCTCGTCTGCGGCGATCGGCCGGACACGTTGAATCGGGCCGCGCTCGGGAATCCGGTCCCGACAAGCGGTCCCGCGCCAAAGAGCAGCGGCGCGTCCGGGGAGAGGGGCTCGAGTTCGGGGGACAGGGTGTCGAGCAGCGCCGCGATGTTTGCACCGCGCCCGCCGAGAAACCACCGGCCGACCGATTCGGACATCGGCTCACGCGCCACCTTGCCGACGGTCAGGTCGATACGACAGACGCTTCCCATGAGATCAGTGTATCCGAGCCCCGCCCGTGATCCACGCCCCCCCGGGAGAACGCTGACGACCCAGGGAGGTCCGGCCGGCTCGAGGCCGCGTTGCCAAGGCCGGGCTGCTCTCCCCGGGGAAGGCTCCTTGCGGTTTTGCCACCACTGCACTACGGTTGTGAGCCCCAAGGAGGAGCCATGGCCGACTTTCTGGATCGTCTGATGGAGCCAAGACCGCAGCGAAGCGAGCAGGAGCGGGCGCCGCGGCGCAACTGGATGCAATCCGCTCCGACGTCGATCGGTTGGATCATCATCGGCATCGTCATCGCGATCTACCTGGCCACCGGGATCTACACCATCGGACCCTCGGAAGTCGGACTGGTCAAGCGGTTCGGTCGATACGTCGCGACCGTGGATCCGGGGTTGCACTATCACCTGCCGTCGCCGATCGAAAGTGTCGTCTCGGTCAACGTGCTTGAGGTCCGCAAAGAGGAAATCGGATTCCGGACCGTGTCCCCGCCTCCGAACCCTCGCTATCAGACCGTCGAGACCGAGGCGCTGATGCTCACCGGCGATGGCAACATCACGCACGTGGAGATTGTCGTCCAGTACCGCGTGAAGGAGCCGGAGCTGTTCGCCTTCAACCTGATCGAACCTCGAACGATCGTCAAGCAGGCGGCCGAGGCCGTGCTCCGCGAGCAGGTCGCAACACGGACGCTGGACGGTACCCTCACCGAGGAGCGCGACGTCATCGGTGCCGACACCCTGACCGCGCTGCAGGCCCTCCTCGACACGTACGGCGCCGGGATCGTGATCGACAACGTCCAGCTGCAGGACGTCAAGCCTCCGGCCGAAGTCGTGTCCGCGTTCGACGACGTCAACAACGCCCGTCAGGACAAGGAGAAGCTGATCAACCAGGCCGATGAGTACGCACTCGACATCCTGCCGCGCGCGCGTGGCCAGGCACAGGAGATCGGCAACCAGGCGGAGGCCTACAAGCAGACTCGGATCAAGGGCGCCGAGGGAGACGTCGCCCGATTCGTCGAAGTGCTCGCCAAATACGAGCTGGGCGAAGAGGTGACACGGACGCGCCTGTACATCGAGGCGATGGAAGAGATCCTGCCTGGGATGGAGAAGACGATCCTTTCGTCGGACACGGAGGGAATCCTGAAGCTGCTCAATCTGGACGGCTCGGGGGGTGATGGCCGATGAAGTCCCTCGTGGTGTTCGCCATCGCCCTGGTGGTTGTCCTCATCGCCTACAATCTGTTCACGTTCACCGTCGACGAAACGCGGAAGGCGGCCGTCCTGCGCTTCGGCGAGATCGTGCGGATCATCAAGGAGCCAGGCCTGTACTTCAAGGTCCCGATCGTTCAGAAGGTCACCTACCTCGAGGACCGCGTCCTCAACTACGACATCCAGCCGAGAAACGTGCTGACGTCGGATCAGAAGCGTCTCGTCATCGACAACTACGCCATCTGGCGCGTCGGCGATCCCCAGGCGTTCATCGAGTCGACCGGCGGCAGCCTGCGAAACGCTCAGAGCCGAATCGACGACATCGTCTACTCCGATCTGCGCAACATCCTCGCCAAGCACACGCTCGACGAGATCGTCTCGGCGAAGCGGCTCGAGTACCTGCAGGAAGTGACTGGGCTGAGCCGAGAGAAGCTGAGCGAGTACGGCATCATTCTCATCGACGTGCGGATCAAGCGCGCCGACCTGCCAACCGAGATCGAGCAGGCCGTGTTCTCGCGGATGCGCTCCGAGCGGGAGCGCATCGCCGCGCAGCTGCGAGCCGAGGGCGAGGAGCAGTCCAAGCAGATCCGCTCCACCGCCGACAAGGACGCCGAGATCATCCTCGCTGATGCACGTAAGGACGCGGAGAAGGTACGTGGCGAAGGCGACGCCAGGGCGCTCGAGGTCTACGCCGAAGCGTACAATCAGGATCCCGAGTTCTATCGCTTCTGGCGCACGCTCGACTCGTATCGGGTCGCGCTCGCCGACGACACGCGGATCATCCTGACGACCGATTCGGAGTACCTCGAGTTCCTCGAAGGGATGTTGGAAGAGTAGCCGGAGCCAGTTCCGGACGGATCGCTCAGATGCCGAGCTTCAGCTCTGCCACGTAGCGAAGGAACTCGACCGGTAGGTCCGAGTGATCGAGCGGGATTGATCCGGGGAAGGGTCCGGGCTCGCCCGTCAGGCGGAACGTTCCGATCCCGTTCAGCTGGATCGTACCGGGCCTGTCCGACGGCGCGAGTCCCCCATCGACGGCTCCGGAGAATTCGCCGACGAACGATCGCTCCTTGCCTCGGAGGTCGACGACCGCGAACTGCGCTCCAACGAAGACGTCGCCGGCCTGAAGCGGGATCAGGCTCTTCCGCCTCGCGTGAAGGAGCCCTCGGACCTCGATCGGTTCGCCAGTAGCGGCGGTCCCGGCGGCCGCGTAGACGACCCACCCTTCGCTGATCAAGGTGACGATGCTGCGAACGCCGAATCCGCGAAGCGTCCCCTCCGCCGAGAACGGAACCGCCTCGTCGTCAACCAGCAATTCCCCGGACAGGCGCAGCTCACCGGCGATCGTCGCGTGGAAGTCCAGCCCGAAGATCCACGCAACGAGCGTCCCCGAACCTCTCACGTTCGCCGCAAGCGGTTCATCGAACGCGGCCACGGACGAGAGGAAGGCAACGAAAAGGATCGCGAGGATCGCCGCGGCGCGAAAGGGAATCGATCGACTCATCGTCCGTCGACGATAGCGGATGCGACCCGGAGAAGCCAGCCGCTCGCGGTTCTCGCCTTCAGCCTCCGCACGTCGGAGGAGGGCTACTCCCCCGAAGAAACTCGAAGGCGGCCGCGATCCCCTTCTTCCCCCAACCGGTGATCCGCGCCAATCCGTAGACCGATTTCGCCGTATCGGTCATCGGAAGGGACGCGCCGCCCGCCGCTCCCGCCTCCGACGCCAATCGGAGATCCTTCTCGATCCACCGGAGCGGAAACCCAGGCTCGTACTCGGCCTCTCGGATGGCGGCGCGAAGTCTCGTACGCAGCCCAGCAGGCAGCGCACCACAATCCTCCAGCGCTGCGAACAGGGCTTCGCGCTCCAATCCGAGCGACTCGCCCAACAAGACCGCTTCGACGGCGCCGAGGAATGCCGTTCCGAGCAGCTGGTTGAATACAAGCTTCAACGCCGCTCCCTGTCCGGTTGCCCCGATGTGGAGGACCTTCCGTCCGACCGCCTCGAACAGGGAAGCCGCCTCCTCGGAATCTTTCGGATCGCCCCCGACGAGAAAGAGAAGGTCGCCCGACTCGGCCGCGCCGGTGCTCCCGGAGACCGGGGCGTCGAGGAACCGCACGCCGTGCGAGCGCGCTGTGGCGGCCATCCGGCGCGAGCAGGACGGATCGACAGTCGAGCTGTCGATCCAGAGCGCACCGCGATCCATGAGCGGGAGGAATCCATTGTCGCCGGAAGCAATCTCCTCGACCACGTCGGGGGTCGAGAGCATCGTCCAGACGGTGTCTGCCCGTCTCGCCACGTCGGTCGGAGAATCGGCCCATTCCGCTCCCGCGTCGAGTAGCGGCTTCGCCTTGTCCGCCGTCCGGTTGGTCACCACCAGCCGATGGCCGGCATCGAGCAGCCGCCGCGCCATCCGACCCCCCATCAGTCCCAATCCGATGAACCCGATCGTCTTCATCGTCACCTCCTCGACACGAACGCCATCGGCGTGCGTGCCTTCGAGTCATGCCTCGCGGAATGCCCGCTTCAGCGTTCGATCCGAGCGACCCAGGCCAACGATCGATGGACGATCTCCCGATAGGTCGGGTTCGAGAACGTCTCGGCTGTGTGTCCCGGTTCGAGAACGACGGTCCGGCAGGTCGGGCTCGGCCCGGTCCAGGCGACCGGGCCGTCACTCGCCGGATGGTCCGTCTCGAACAGCGGGGTTGTCGGAGAGACGATCTCCAGTCCCTTGTACGCCTCGTCCACAAGTTCGAACTCCGTGAGCCCACGGTTGATCGGATGCTCTCCGGCAGGGCGGATGATCATCTCCACATCCAGGGTCGAGACGGTCTTCTGTTTGTCCGCGGTTGCGGCGTGGTGGTACCGAACGCCGACGACCTCACGCGCCCACATGTCGGTCTCCATGAAGGAGGCCAATCCGCTGTGGACGACGAGAATCCCCTTCCCCGCCTCCATGAACGCGCGAAGATGATTGATCGCCACTTCGGAGAGCGTCTCGAAGAAGCAGAAGAAGACCAGCGCGTCGTACTCGCGACGCGGGTTCTCCGCAAGCGCCGCTTCGGCAGTCACGGCATGATCCCAGACAACGTCGCTCGCCTCCTCCAACAGGGTGTAGAAACGGGTCGGCACAAGATGCAGCTGGTACTTCAGGACGTTCGACCCGGTGATCAGCAGGAACCGCTTCACATTCGATGCAGTCATGTCAGCTCCTCGTTAGCCGATCAAAGGGCAGCCGGGGGGATTGCCCCCGGCCGTCGGCTTCACTGATGCGACTGGTAGATCTTGCTGACGATCTTCCAGCCGTCGTCGAACTTGTAGAGCAGCTGGTAGTCGGTGAACAGGTGCTTCCCGCCGCGGGAAAGCTCGATCCGCGCCACCGCAGCCTCCCCCTCCACGTCGATCAGCGGGAGGTCGTACGTGAGCTCTCCCTCGAAGAACGCCGGGTCGGACACGCGTCGCTCCTTCACCTTCGCGAGAAAGGTTCCTGGATCAACCTTGGCGATCTCCACCCCTTGCCGGACCAACATTCGAAACTCCGAATGGAAGCCCGCGTTCACCTTCTCGTCGTTCTGATCCCGATGGATCCCCTCGATGTACGCCCGTTCGATGACCTGACGGATGTCGTCACGATCGCCCATGCCATCCACCTCCCAATGAGTGTTCTGTGCGCAAAGCAGTCTCCCGCCCTGCGCGAGATCGCTCGCCATCGGCGAGCAGCCGGTAGGGATCCCGGGCCCGAAAAGAAAAGAAGACAGCCGCATTCGCGATCTGTCTTCAGTCTGTTCGAGACTCGAAGTCCCTGGAAACGGTGGAAGTCTACCCGCCGGTCAGCCGGCTTTCAAGGAAGGAGCTACGACGTCGGGATCAGATGGGCGTGATAGACCTTGCTGACCAGCCGCCATTCTCCTTGAACGCAGTAGAGCGAGACGTAGTCGGAGTAGACGTGGCTGTCGCCGCGATAGACATCGACGCGCGCGATGGCGGCGTGTCCGACCACGTCGATCAGCGGGAACTCGAACCGCGTCTCCGGGGAAATCGCCTTCGGGTGATTCGCCCGCAGCTCGTCCAACCCGTCCCACCGGAGCGACACCGGTTCGTTGTTCCTTCCGTCGAGCTCCGGCACGAGCATGTGGAAGACGTCGTCGAACTCCCGGGAGAGTGCCTCGCGGGACTCCTTCATGTACATGTCGCGGACGTAGACATCTTCCAGCACGTGCCGCACACGCTCTTCATCCGACACCGCCCGTCCTTGTCGAAGGACCATCGCACCTCCTGTCGTAAGCCTCAGAGAAACCGTCGCATCTCTCGAAGTACGTCGGCTTCCCGGTCGAGAAAGCAGTAATGACTCGTGTTCTCGAATTCGACGATTCGTACGCCGGCCATCTCGCTGCGCACCCGTTCGATGCAGCGCCGCTTGAATCGGAAATTGAATCGCTCGATGTACTCCTTCATCGCCATGCGCAAGTCGCCGTCGGCGTCTTCCGGCAGCGACCAATCTTCGTCCTGAAACGCGAAGATCGCGAGAACTGGACACCGAATCGCCGAGTAGTCGGGACGGAACGCTCTTCGCCCCTCGAACAGCTTCTGCGCGGTCCCGGGACGGATCCGCTCGCGGAACCGTCCGCTGGGAGTCCTCTCGCGAGCGCGAGCCCAGAGCGCGGACCAACGCGCGGACCGAAGCCGCCGATAGGTCGGATACCGGGCCACGAAGTTCTCGCAGTACGCCGAAACGGACTCGAACGTCTCCGGCGGCGGATCGACCGGCAGGAGCGGATTCCCGGCAAACAGCTTCATATCCTCGTCGGTCATGTCGTACAGCGCATCGAGAAAGACAAGTCTCGTCACCTGATCTGGGTATGTTCCCGCCACGTAGCACATCTCGTCTCGGGCGAACGAGTGGCCGACGAGCGACGCGCGCTTCAGCCCGACCGCGTCAAAGAATCGGACGATGTCGTCGCCGAGCGACGCGATGTCGTATCCGTCTTCCGGTTGGCCCGACTCTCCGTGTGCACGGCGGACAAGACCGAGGACGCGGAACCGGTCCGTAAAGGAACGCGCAACAGCGTCAAGAAAGTGTGGTGTGTTGGCGTAACCGGCGAGGAAGACAACCGGCGGGCCGGCCCCGCCCCAATCCAGCGTCTCCAGTCGGACGCCGTCGATATCGACGTACGCGCTCATCGGTTCGGATTCCCTGCCCATCGAGTCTCCTTTTCGACTTCACTCCGACACCCCGTAGCCATCGGATCGAGGGAAAATCCCTTCATGATCCCATGACTTCGGAGCCGGCGCCACCCAGCACCGCTCGGACACCGGTTTCCGTCTGGCAGGCTTCGCGTTTCCGAGCGTTTCGATTGCTCAGTCCACAGCCTGCTCCGATAATCGATCGCGATGAGCGCTCACGAAGAAGAGACCTTAAGAGCCCAGGACATCCGACCGTTCTCGAACCGATCCAACTCGCATCGTTCCCGCTCTGCATTCGTGCCCCTTCAATGGAGGAGGATCCCATGCTTGAGTGGATCGGCCTGAGCGAGGCGGCCAGTTGGTGGATCCTCATCGCGTCGGCCGTGATGCTGTTCGGCGCAATGGTCGCCGTCCCTTGGCTCGTCATCCGGATCCCCGTCGATTACTTCGCGCATCCGCGCCGCGCCAGCTCCGAGTGGATCCGCCAACGGCCGATGTTCCGGCTGATCTGGCTGGTCGTGAAGAACTTCCTCGGCGGCGCCCTCCTCATCCTGGGAGCTCTGATGCTGGTCCTTCCGGGGCAAGGACTCCTCACCCTGTTGATCGCCGTCGCTCTGCTCGATTTCCCCGGCAAGTTCCGTCTACAACGGTGGATCGTCACCCGTCGCGGGATGATCGATTCGATCGACTGGATCAGGAAGAAAGCCCGGAAAGACCCGCTCGTGTTCGATTGAGAGTAGAACTTCGCTTCGTCCGCCGGCGCTGTTCTACGTCGACTTGCGAACGTCCTCTTCGAGCCGTCGAACGTGTCCTCGCCCGAGCGCCTTGACCTCACATCCAAGCTCGAAGTAGCGGCGAATTCGATCGTCATCGAGGATCCCGAAGCAATCGATCAAAGCCAAAGGTCCCCCTGCCCAAGAGACGACGTCGCCCGGATCGAGATCGGTGTACGCGTCGTGCGGAACGGCGAGGATGACGGCATCGATCCCTGAGACGGCCTCGCGTAGGTCGTGATGAATCGTTAGATCGCGAAGATGCCCCTGATTCGTTAAGAACCGCGCCAGCGAGTTCCCTTCCTCAAGGTACCCGTCCTGGTTCTCCAGCTCGTCCCAGTGTTCGACGTACGGATCGTGGATCCGGATCTCGGCCCTCATCTCCGCGAGCTTCCGTACAACGACCTCGGATCCGCTGTAGCGGGTGTCGCCGACGTCCTGGCGGTAGCTGGCGCCGCAGACCAGGACCTTCGCGCCCGCGATGTGGAGCCCCCGCTCGCGAAGCGCCTCGCGGGCCAGTTCCGCCACGTGAAGTCCGCGCTTGTCGTTGATGTCGATCGCCAGCGGGGTGATCTTGAAGACGCTTTCCCCGTCCGCGAAGCCCAGCACGCGCCGGTAGGCCCAGTAGCCTAGCCCGCCGTCCTTCGGCAGACAGTATCCGCCGATGCCCGGGCCGGGGAACATGATGTTGCTGTGCGTCGGGCGCATCCGGATCGCCCGGATGACCTTCACCAAGTCCACGCCGTTCCGCTCGGCGAACAGGCTCCACTCGTCCAGGAGCGCGAGGATCGTCGCCCGATAGGTGTTCTCGACGATCTTGGTCGTCTCGGACTCGATCGGCCGGTCCATCACGGTGAGCGGGAACTCGTCGGTGTTGATCACCTCCCGCAAGAACCTCTCTACGCGATCGCGCGCGTAGTCGGTGCATCCGGCGCAGACCCTCCAGAAGTTCCGGATTGACGCGACGTAGTGTCGCCCCGGCATGACCCTCTCGAAGCTGTGAGCGAGGACAGGTTCCGACTCGATGCCCCGCTTCGCGAACTCCGCCTTCATGATCGGGTAGGCGACAAACTCGGTCGTGCCGGGGGCGACTGTCGTCTCAATCAGAACGAGACAATCCTCCGGCACGTTCGCACCGATCGTCCGGAGCGTGCTCTCCAGCGCGCTCATGTCGCACTCTCCCGTCCGCATGTCGCCGAGATCGCGCTTGATGTAGTCGCACTGAACATCCACGACCACGCAATCGGCGAGCGAGAGACACTCACTGGCAAACGTCGCGGTGAGGGTCTTCTTCTCCCGCACGCACCGTGCGACGAGCTCATCAACCTCCGGATCCTCGCTCTTGACGGGTGAGTCGCCCCGATTCAGCACGGGGACCTTCCAGTAGCTTCGGCGGCTCGGTCGCTGACAGCCGATGACGAGCTTGCTCGGTCGGCCGGTCTTTGGGTCCTCGGTGTCGGCGACGATGGCCGCCATGACGGCCCCGACGAAGCCAAGTCCCATCACGACAACGATCTCGCGGCCTTCCTTGCGCGCGGTATCGGCGAGCGCCTTGATCCGCTCGAACTCGGCCGCGTGCATCTCGGGATCGGGGATCTCAAACCGCTCGCCGGTCGGGGCAATCGACTGCTCAGTCATTCCGTCTCCTCCTGCTCGTTTCGGTCGCGTACGCCATCGATTCGAACGCGCGGCGAACTGCTCGAATGCCTATCCGGTGCCTCTCCCTGGAAGCAGGACATCGTAGCAGACGCCGTGCACGACGGCAATCGCGAGATGATGGATAGGGCCCTCGGCCGAAGCTGGGCGGCGAACCGGTCTCAACCTGCCTGCGAAGCGATCGTCCCGCTCGCCTCGGCGGGCGTCCTGCGCTCCAGCTGAACCACACGCGCGAGGCAGATCGCCAACAGCAACGCGAAGTGGCACATGATTGAGGGGAGCGCCCCCGGCGCCGGCTCCACAAACCATGAGGTCAGCATCGATAGCCCGACGAAGCCCGTAGTCCCCGCGAAGACCTGTGCCAACTGCCTGCGCCTTCTCTCCTGCCGACAGGTCATCGCCCCGCGGCCGGACAGGGCCGCCATCGCGGCAAGGCCGAGCCAGTAGAACCATGCATAGATCCTAAACCGCGGCATGGCGTGCGTGTAGCGGGCGTACACGGCGTTGCAAACGGACGCCGTTGCGAACGATCGATCGACTACGATCCATGCGACGATCGCGGCAGCGGCGGCGAGCATCGCGTAGGCCGCTCGATCGGAGAGCCTCGACCTCGGGTAGCGAAGCTGGGCGATCAGAAGGAGGCCGAGCGGCGGCAGCCACGTGACGATGACGAACGCCAGCCGGGGCAGGAACCCGGCCATCGCCACATCGGAACAGATGGCAACCTCGGCGAGCTGATACGCGGCCAGCAGAAGCAGGATCGCGCCCGTCGTCCAGACGATGCGCCTCTCCCCGGGGGCCCGTTTCAGTCCGCTCAACGCCCGTCCGGCGACGATGATCTCAAACGCCGCTGTCGCGACCGCGAGAATCGGTGAGTAGTCCATGCAGTCCTCCTATCGTGAGACGCAGGGCCATTCTCGGAACGGATGGCCCGGGCGTCCAGCCGTTCACACCGCGTGGAACGTCGTCAGGTTTCCGTCCGGATCGAGAACCGAGAACTGCCGCAGCCCCCACGGTGCGTCCCAGATCGGTTCGACGATGTCGGCGCCGGCCGCCGCGACTCGATCGTACTGCGCGTCAACGTCCTCGATGTCGATGTACACGGAGATCGGTCCCGGTCGACCGATCCTTGGGGCAACCTCAGCGAGGAGCAGGCCGTCGTTGCGAGCGTCCGTCATGCCTGCATCCGGCGTCCGCGCAATCATGATCTGCGCACCGCCCAGGGTCAGGATGCAGAAATCGGCCGGCGGGACATCCGGCTGCCGGTAGGCGAGTTCGAACGACAGGACGTCGACATAGTGCGCCAGGAGCCGCTCGACGTCCTTGCTCCAGTAGTGGATTCGCATTGCCACGCTGCCCCCTATTCCGTCGCCGTCTCGCCGACGATCACCTCGTGCGCCTTCCACGACGGCTCCCAAACACCCTCGGCCATGTTCGAGAGGATCACCAGATCGATCTCGCCGTCGAAGAAGTACCGCATCACGGCGCTCACCCCGGCGTTGTACCCCTCCTTCTGACAACAGATGACGTGCCCGCCCGGCTCGACATAGAACCATGCCCCCAAACCGTAGCGCATCTCCCAGCCGTCCCGATGCTTGTAGTGAACCTGCGGGGCGAAGAACGTGCGGGTCATCTCGGGAGACAGCAGCACGCCACGCTTGACCGCGCGCAGAAACCGGTCGAGATCGGTCGAGGTGACGTGTGCGCCGGAGTTCGGCGACCCGATCGGTGGGAACGAGTAGATGTTCTTCCTCCAGCCGAGAACCTCACCGTCGTCGGCACGGATCGGATCGCATCCTGCGGCAAGATCCGAAACGCAGTCCGCGCCATGGAAGAAGTCGGAGTCGTTCATCCCCGCCGGCTCGCACATCCGACGGCGAACGACGTCCCGGTATGCCATGCCGGTCGCCTTCTCGATCGTCAGGCCAAGCAGCACGAAGCCGCAATTGCAGTACCGACAGCCCTCGCCCTGCGGGAAGTTGGCCGGTTTGCGGGCGAACTGCGGGAGGAAGTCGCCCGTCTCGATCACCGAGTAGTTCGGCTTTGTCCTCCAGAGATCGGCGTAGTCGTCTTCGTCCTCCTCTTCGGCGTCATCGCCGATCCCCGGCGGGTGAGCCAGGAGCTGAAAGACGGTGACTCGCTCGGAAATCTCGGTGTCCCTCTGCCCGAGGTTCGGAACCACCGGTGTGTCGAGCGAGAACGCGCCCTCATCGACCAGCTGCAGCGTCGCCACGGCGGTTAACAGCTTGGTCAGCGACGCCGTGTCGGAACGCGTTGCCGGCGTGTTCGCAACGCCCCAGGAACGGCTCGCCGGTCCACAGGCGCCGGCGAGGAGTTCGTCGGACCCACGTGTAACCCGCACGACACCCGAGAAGCGTTCCTCGGCCGTTCGCTGACGCAGGTAGGCATCGAACTCTTTCCATTGTGCCGTCCAGCGGTCCATGCGCGGAAGGATACGAGGCGTTCAGGATTGCGCAAAGAGGCCGCGGGACACCGGCCGCTTCCGGCCGTATCATCAGCCCATGTCTCGGCCACCGAATTGCCGCACTGTCTGGATCGTGACCGCCGGCGTGTTGTTCGCACTGATGGCCGGCATCCCCTCCGCTGCGAACGCCGAGCTTCGTCGATTCCTCGAGACGGCCTATCGCCGGCACACCGACTTCGAGGCGAGTCTCGAGACGCTTCGGAGCTTCGACCGCGCTGCCCTGTCCCCCGAGGATAGGCTTTCGTACGACTTGTTCGAGTGGTACTTGAGCGATCAGGCGTTCTCCCGCGCGGTGGTCATGGGTGAGCTTCGGACGAGCGATGTCCCCTACGAGCGGTGGCTGCACCACCATACGACGACATCGATGACCCCGCCGGAGCTGTTCGCGATCCTCTCCGACGAGGTCGAAAAGAACCGCACGAAGGTCGACCTTCTGCTCGCCGACCTCGGCATCGAGGGCGCTACCCTCGCGGAGAAGATGGCCGTCGTCTCTCGAATCGGTCTCGGGCGAACCGACGAGACGGGAGTGTCCGTCGTCGACGAGATGCAAGCGTACGTCGAGGGTGCGCGCGAAGCGATGAGGCCGTACTTCGGGGTGTATCCCTCCGATCCGATCGTTGTGACGCCCGTGCCGGGCCTCCTTTCGGCGGCCGGACTGCGAATGGGCTCCGAAGCGCAGGGGCGGCCGAACCAGGTGCAGATCCTGCCCGGGCGGGACGGCGTTCCGTACTACCTCCGACTGACAATCGCTCACCACGAAGCGTTCCCCGGGCACTACGTCCAGGAGTCGATCCAGCAGGAGTTGACCGACCTGCCGACGTTCCGCGTCCAATGGGGTTTCACGGCCTACACTGAATCGTGGGCCCTCTACGGCGAGCAACTGGCGTGGGACGTCGGCCGGTTCGAGGGACGCGATCCGCTTCACGAGCTGGGGTTCTTCGAGTCGAAGCTGTGGCGATCCTCAAAGGCGATGGCCGACGTCGCCGTGAATGGAATCGGATGGAGTCTCAGCAAGACCGGGGCCTTCCTGGTCGGGACATTGGGCGTGACCGAGACGGAGGCCGCACACATCGTCGCACGAATGGTCGAGAGCCCGGGCGCCTCCGCGGCATCGTATGCCGGCTATGTCTGCTTCATGTCGTTTCGCGATCGAATGCACGCCGCGCTTGGCGAGGAGTTCCGTCTGATCGATTTCCACCGGTTGGTCCTCGAAGGCGGCCCGATGCCGATGGAGATCCTCGAACGCGTGATCGTCGACGCGTTCGACGCCCGCGAGAGCTAGCCGCTGGACCCGTACGGCAGATCGCTGGGCGCGACATCGATGTAGTCCGGTTCCGGATCGACCTCGAATCGTACGGCGCGGACCGTCTCCCGCCCCTCGACCAGTGCCCTGCAGATCCGGTGCATGCCGTCCATCACCCGTCCGTCCCGCGACAGGATGATCGGGTACGCGAGGTCGGTCTCGTTCATCAGCTTGGCGTGCAAGGCGACCCGCCGGCATGTCGGGGTGTCAGCCCCGTGACCGAACCAGAACGTCTCGTCCAGCTCGCGGATCTCGGACAGCGGAAGATCGAACGCGGCGAAGCCCCGCGACAGCTCAGCCAACCGGTCGACGTCCCACGCTAGCAATCCTCTCTCGGTTCGCCGGAAGTGGTACTGCTTCCTCATGTCGGTCACTGTATCCCGTCGGCTCGCGGGAT
>Ga0272443_10002738_pt1 | contig 21903 bp, 21 predicted proteins | sample SSMAcet12_FD_193581 | JGI IMG/M metagenome (GOLD analysis project Ga0272443, IMG submission 193581) | Marine sediment archaeal communities from Little Sippewissett salt marsh, Falmouth, MA, United States - SSM-Acet-12 | ecosystem: Environmental > Aquatic > Marine > Wetlands > Sediment ...
AATTGAATCCCCTATTATTATTGTTGTTGGGTAGGCTTTGTATTTACCTCAGGTCACTACGCCATCATCAAGCAGTGCATCTACTTGTGCTTGGGTATAGTAACGAGCGTCACCGCGAGCATCTGTGTGGTACTGAGTGTGGTCATCATCAGCCAGTCCAGTCAGTGCACCGTGGTCAGATGAACCTCCTCCACTTACGGTTGTCCACGACAGTGTTCCCGAACCGTTTGTAGTAAGGACCTGTCCACTGGTTCCATCTGCATTTGGGAATGTGTGTCCATCAATAACCACATTTCCTGATGCGCTTGGGTTAAGTGTAATGTTCCCATTGTTCGCTTTAAGCTCGATACCATTGCCGGTGGTTTCTTCAAGTATGGTTTTGTCCAAAGTCGTTGGACCATACATCTTGAGCGAACCAATACTACTTCCCTGGTTATAGAAATAATAACCCGCGATCTCATTATCAGCTGCGAGGTTGACCTGGAAACCACTATTGTGGCCAAGCGTGTTAACACGCTTTACAGCTTTGTTATATGTGAATGCTGTGCTTGCACCAAACACTCCACCATCGTTAAATTGAACTTCGGTAGTATTTCCTGCTGGTGTTCCACCTCCACCTCCAGAGCCAACAGCAGTCCAATCCGCTCCGTTGTAGTACTTCAGTTCGTTGGTTGTGGTGTCGTAAGTGATACCACCTTCAACTCCTGTAGGTAGAGAACCAGTAGCATAACTCGGAGCAATGAACATTGCTTCATTACCAAACAAGTGGAGCTGGCCCTTGTCTTTCAGGACAAAGTAGTTCTGGTTTGAGGTAGCATCGAAGTAACCAATGTGCACTTCATAGCCAGGAACGCCGTGACCACCACTTGAGGAGTAACCAATACCAGTAGCATACGTTCCTGTTTGAATGTACGGACCGATTGACGTTGAACCTGTATTTGCAAATCCATAAGAACCGATGCGAACAAAATCAGATGCGTAGTTTGTTTCTGCTAACTGACCTACTGGAGTGCTACCAATACGAACAGATCGAGCACCAGCACTTACACGCCCACCGATTGCGACACCATAGTCACCCTCATAGGTAGCGTTACCTACGTTCACATCACCTATAGCGATAGCATAATCTGAAGCACTTCCAGACCCAGATGGACCAACGATTGTGGCTCCACCTATACCTACGGAAAAGTCACCAATGGTATTTGCTGTGATGCCAACAGCTGATTCCCCAGACGCTCCACCTTGACCAATAGCCAAAGCTCCTGCTCCTGCCGCTGTGGCTCCAGTTCCGATTGCTTGTGCCGCCGCTCCGTCCGCACTTGCTGACTGACCGATGGAGAGTGTTGCACCATTGGCAACAGTTGGAGGTGTGGTTGGTGGATAAATTGACGAAGCGATCCTTGGATCACCTGCTTGTGATGTCCACACAGAGCCATCGAAGTAAAGGAAGTCGCCTTCAGATGGTGATGGGATACTTACATCAGACAACTCAGTGAGCTCATCCTGTGCTCCCAGTAGAGCGTCAACTTCACTTTCAGTGTAGTAGCGTGAATCCAGTTCTCCAGCAAGCAATGCTACTGTTGTAGAGTAAGCTCCGAGTAAGCCATCAACTTCACCTTCAGTGTAGTACCTTGCATCATGATTGTGCCCAACATCAGATTTTCCAGCCAGTGCCGAATCAACTTCAGTTATGGAGTATACTTCCTGCAATGCACCTTCAACATCTGTGCTTGTGTATCTTCCAGCAGCATCCACGATTGAATGATTTGCGGCACTAAGAACTGCTGCACCATTTGAGGTAAGAATTCCATCAAAGTTCCAGGTTGTCGCACTCTTATCATAACGACCAATTACTGAGCCGTCACTGCGGAAAACAATATCACCTGCTGATGATGTTGGGTAGTTGTCGCCATACAACCAAATGTTTGCACCAGCGGAACCTGAGGTAGTTGATTGCAAGCGAAGGATTTCATCACGAGCAGCACCTGGAACCGCAACGATGCGTGTGTACAAGTATTCGAAACCAACTGTGCTTGTTCCAAGATCGTAAGTATCGTCTGCACTTGGAACGATGTTCTGTGTATACAGATCACCAGTCATCGGAGCGCTTACGTTTCCACTGATAGGAACGAAAGTATCCGCTATCGGTACATTCTCCCATTTACCGCTTGTTGAGTTGTACTGAAGAATGTCATCATCGGAAGGAGTTGTGATATCTGTGTCCGACAAACCTGTAAGTGAAATAGCCGCAGCTGCTTTCTGAGCCCAGTGATAAGCTGAGTATTCATCAACCAAGTTCCCTTCTGGAACCAGTGAGTCCTCTGCATACTGAGCCCAGTGATAAGCTTCGAGGGCAGAATCGCTTGCGTTTGATTCAGAAGTCGCAGCATTGCCTTCAGAAACTAATGCAGCAGCAGCGCTTGCAGCAGCGTTTGTTTCGGATACACCTGCGTTTGTTTCAGCAGTCTCTGCATTCGTCTCAGCGGTTTCAGCGTTTGTTTCAGCCAACTCCGCAGCCGCCTGTGCGGCCTCAGCAGCTGCTTGTGCTGCGAGTGCTGCAGCCAGTGTAGAGGTTGCAGCTGTGTTCGCCCAAGATTTTGTGACAGCATCCTGATTGTTTACGGGGTCGCCAACATTGATGATGCGGTTACCACCAGCATCCCACTCGCCCGTTGCGTTGTCGATTTTCATCACACCTTGATCGAGTTCCTGAATTATCATTGTCTGATAATCCTGATCGTCGTCGAGCGTTTCTGCTCCAAGACTACCACCCTCGATGAAGTCGGTCGAACGAATTACATCCGTCTCGCGAACGATCTTAACGGCGACCCCACTTCCTGGGGCTACGTTAAATGTTACAGTTCCGCCAGCAGGGTTGCCAACGTCTGCAACGGTATATCCAGCAGATTGTGAAACTCCGTCAAGATAGACAGCAATCTGGTCCTCGCTTAGGACGTAGAATGTGTAGCTGAATACTTTTGTGCTGTTATTGCCGCTGTACTCATTTACGACTGTTTGATATGTTACAGGCATGGTTAAAATTCTCCTACGAGCTGCATCTGTTATTTATTTAAATTGACGCATAGTCCATCTCAGCCTCGACAGATCCGCTGCCATTTCTCCACGGCACGATGCTATCCTGCGTCAATGGGCACGAAATACGCCCGATTCTAATGGGTTCATTATCAATTGCACTCGCTGGTGCGTCGATAAAGTCATCATGTTCCTTCATCAGTCTTGGTGAAAATTCGCGCAGCTGTGTTGTGAATTTTGAGTCATACACTGATTTGTGAACGTGTAAGAAACCACCACTGAGTGGAGTTTCGAACGCCTCAATTATTTTGATCGCTTTGTTTTTTGATGTTGCGCGACCATCAACACCGATACCTTTCCCGCGAGTCTTCTCTAGCAGGATCTGCGGAACAAAAGCTCCAACACCATTCGTTTCAACTATCACAATCGGTACGTTGAAATCCTTTGCGTAGTCTGCAACCTGCTGGCATTGTTGATGCACATCACCTTCAATACTTAAAGTTCTGTGAATGTAAATGTGGCCCTCACCATCAGTGAAAACAATAGCAAGAACACTATCGTCACCCCGTGCCTTACTAAGCGACACGTCCCAAAACGATGATACGGACATCATCAGTTTTTCACCTATGATGGCAGACCACTGTCCGTTACCTACCCTGAACTCCACTTCGTCGTCATATACTTGCAGAAGTGTTGGATCGAGAATTGAATCCTCGATGTTCATTGGCATTAATTGATACTGTGAAAGAAACTCAGCTTTACTCTTCGAGCGCAACTGTCGTTGCTTGATCGTGTCTGGATTAAAGCGTTCAGGCCACCTCGACTCACCAGTAAGATAAGGAAACTCACCTTCTGGCTTAACGATCATTGGAAGCGTCAGTGATGTTGCACCAGCTTTAATGTTCTCAGGATAAATTGACTCAAACGTATGCGGCGTTCCAACAAACAATGTCTTGCCTGTTTGTGGTATCAGGATGTGAGTTGTTTCCGAAATACGCGCTCGCAATTGTTCTCGCATTTCAGATGAGTTACAGTTCTTTGGAACCTCGACATCGTCAAACACAACAAAGTCTGCACGAGCGGACGTAATGTTGGACATGATACCATGAGCAGCGACTGATGGGTTACGAGCATCTGTACTACCACGAACAAAGAAACGATCCTTCTGCCAAGTCCTTTCCTTACCTTTCAATCCCATCGCAAGTGGATGTCGCTTGATAATGTTCTGACAATCAGCCGTGATACGTTTGGCCGTTAAGTGGTCGGCAGACAGAACAAGGAATCGGAGTGTTGGATCTTTCACAAGCATGTACACGATCCACAGTGCGATGATTGTGGACTTACCTGCTCCACGGAAGATCTGCAGGACTGCAGTGTTCAGTTCCCAATCATCACTATGGTCAAGGAATTGAATAACCTCCCAATGAAGCGCTGGAACATCCCACTTCTGGACAGTTGCCCAAAGTGAAAAGAACAGTGCGAACGACAGGTCATCCTTTTCCAGTTGTACGTGTGTCATTTAGTATCCAATCGTTTTGGGTTTATCCCAGCCGCTTCCAATCGTTTCTTTGCATCTTCCAGCAGAGATACGTTTTCCTGATTTGCAATCATGTCCTGCTTGAGACCTTGTGCTTTCTCATCCTTCAATACTTCACGCAATTCACGCAATGAACGAATAACTGTAATTTCATCCTTGACGATGTTCAGTAGGTTCTTACGTTCCTGGTTGTTCTTATTGTCGTAACGAGCACCGCCCCACACAATGAACTGTGATGTGTCTTCAATCAGTCCATTCAGTAAGCCATCGATTGCTTTATCAACCTTTGCTGGCATCGAATCTACTTCAGTCAGTGCTTCTACCATTCTGTTGTGAATCGCATTCTTACCACCATGACTCGATTTTTTCTTTAAAACAGCCTTTTTCCTTGCTACATGAACTGCTTTGCGAGCAGCAAGTTGTTCCTTCAGAACCTGTGATGATTCTTCATTCGTAGGACGTCCACGTCCACGCTTCGTTGTTTCTTCTGTCATAATTGGTCTCCTAATGATTTAACTGCTGGCACAACACCGAACAGATTTTCGTATTGACTCATACCAGGTAATTCTTTCGGTTTCTTAACGCCAAGTGTATTTGCCACACCCATTTCTACTTCGTCAAATATACCGCGAAGCCAGAACAAGTTCTGGTATGGAAGCATTCGACGTATTTTTGAAATGTCTGCTCCAGACGCCTCACGACCACTTAACACTTCATAGAATGAAAGTACGTCCTCCAGTCCACCTGCTGTTGGTCCAAGAATTGCTTGCAACTTGTTACGAGAAGCAAAACGTTTTGCTCCTGTTCCACCAACCATTGCGTTGATTGATAAACGACCTCCTGACCATTTGTCAGATATGTTGTTCACCTCCCAAAGAACTGACAAAATACCTGAGCGGTCAATTGCGTCAGCAATTGTTACATCATCTGCGTCACGACCAGCAGCGTGTTCCTTAATCATTGATATTACATAACCCATACCAATCAACGCAGCACTACCAGTGTAGAATGATGCGTCGCGTGACTGTAGACCGCTAATCAAGGTTTGGTTGTGTGATGCAAACAAGAATGATTTGAATTGTGCAATAACCTTTGCCCAAGCATTATCCATGAACAGAGGTTGGTTTCCTGCTGTAGGTGTATTGATGATCATTTCTGAATGCTTGTTTGTTGCGTTAATCAAAAAGGTCTTAGCATCCAAGTCATCCCAGTAGTCAAGATTCGTTAGCCACAACTTACCGTCTTTGGTAGTACGACCCGCTGCAGTTAATGCATCCATTTGGTCTGCAATACGAATAGCCATGTCCTGATCAATACCAAGCATTGCCATGAATCGTTTGTCTTTGTTTCTAATATTTTTTCCCGCTTTCAACTTCTTCGCAACATCAATGATACGATCTGCTGTCATTACACCACTCAGTCGTTTCAAAGTGTCGTTGTGATACTGCATAATTGAAGCTTTACTGAATACATTTTCAGCCTGAGTCATTCCACGCTCGAATTTATTTCTACCTCTAACATCGTCGAACAGTTCTCCGTATTTCAACAAACGTGAATTTAATACGTGATCAAGACCAATGCTCATTTTGGACATTTCGTCCTTTGTCATGCTTCGTAGTGTTTTTGAACTCATCAACTTCAATGAGGTTCCAAGCGTTTTACCCACACCATGAACCATCATAGGGCGAGCAACGTCCGCCCATGATGTGAACCAAACCCCACCAAGTTTTGCCATGTACTGAACTTGGCGTAATGCTTTCAAGGTACGGGACGTTGTTCCGTTACGGTCCAGTCCTGTATCAATTCTTCCAAGCACACGATCACGAAGACGCTTAACCAACTCGATGTCTTTCTGCATTTTCTTTCTCAAACTATCAGCTTCAGACGGACGAACACGAATCAGTTCTTGGTACTCCTCCTCAATCATTTTAAGTTGGTCTTCCATATCTACACGACCGAATGAACTGATAAATTCAATGTTGCGAGCCATTTCGTTTGAATACTCCATACCGATGTGTTCGATATCATCAACCAAGTAGCGCTCAATCATTTCATCAGGTATGGTGAGTACACGTTCATGTAATGGTGAGGAAGGACTTTCACGAAGTCTTCCAGTTCTCGAAACTGACTCGCCCATAATTGTATGAACAGTATCTTCAGCTATCAGACGAGCAGTGTTTGCATCGATGTCTGGATTACTGTCAGCAAAATAACGTTCAAGTATTGTCGTGAATTGTTCACGTTCTTTTGAGATCAATGTCTTATCATAAGAACGCATCAGATACGACTGAATGTTTGTCTGTTCCATCGTTTCGCTTACAAGGTCATCAAATATCCCTCGTTCGATTGCAATGTTGTACAGACGGTCAAATACATTATCGCGGAATGATTTTGCAGTAGCTTTGATTTCTGGAATCGTATCCTCATCACCACGACGCATTGCAGCAGCCACGCGTTTCTTAAATTCTGGGTATGTTTTAACTTCACGGTCAGCCTTTGGAACTCGCTTAACGTAGTTCTTCCATTGTCCTTTAAGATCAGATAAAGACTGAGCAATGTGACGGTCGTGTGTACGAATACGCGTTTCGACAGACTGCTTTGTTGCAACCCAAGCATCGTTGGCCCATTTATAGAATGATGTGTCAATCATTGCTTCAGTTACCTGACGAACAACAGACGACTCAGATGTTCGACCACGAGCTTCTGGAGTGAAACCAACTTTCTTTATTGCCGCTTCACCTACCAGTTCATCAAGTTCTGGAGCCTGCATTTGAATTTCAAATTCCATCTGTGTTGGGTCAGGCGTACGTTCAACATCACGAATCGTGTCCAACTCATCAGCCAGACGGTCAAGTTTGCCACGCGACAGATAACCGACAGCACCACCAAGTATTCCTGATAATATTGTTGCTCCTGCGACATTCATTGCGCTTTCTTCCATCGTTCGATGAGGCTGAGCATTCTGCATAACTATTTCACGACCAACCTCAGTGACGCCTACAATTGCTGCTGCTTCAGCTGCGATACCACCTGTTCGTGCACCTTTGTATGCAAGCCCACCTACTGGAACAAGAACGGTTGGATCAAGAATACCAGCAGCCATTAACGATGCTGTTCCCCAACCACCTGCCTCTTCGATTGTCTTTCTGTTCTCACGACCAACATCCAATCGATGTTTAATCCATTGGGTTTCTTGTGGTGAATCTGAGTCAACAAATTCTTCCCAATGCTCTTCGTACCCACCAAGGTCTTGGTCGAATGCATTGTACTCATCCACCTTTTCATCAGGACGAGTCAAACCGATTAACGCGTTTGTGATTAAGTTCTCTTCCTGGAACGATGCTGTGTACAATTCACCAAACGTAGGTCCCTCAGCGTCCTCACGAGGTGCGATTGATTGAGGAACTGTTGGTGTTATTGCTTTCTGCTCATCAACAAGCCCTTCAAGGACTGAAGTTGTTTCACGAAGAAATGGCATTATTGATTCTCCAGCTCAGCTAATTTACGGCGTAGTTCTTCACCACGACGTGTTGGTCTACCCATTGCTTTTTCGAAGTTTTCCGCCGCTCGTAATTCTTCCATCAGTTTGCCTCGTGGACTATTACGTTCAATTTTAAGTTGGCGTTCCTGCTTTCCTTTCTCAAGCAGTTCATTTGTGTACTTCTGCTTGTCTGGGAACCAAACAATTGGTGTGTTATCAGCGTCACGAAGAACATCGATAGCGCCTTGCTTGGTGATGATTACGTGATAGTTTGGCTTACCAGCCAGTAGTGATTTTGGATTGACAGCAAGAACATAATCCCCTTCAACCAGACCTGTGCCTTCAAGGTCAGCCTGTAGTTGTCCACTGATTTGTTCTGACGTCATTTGGTATTCCATTTCAGGTGCATACTTCATCATACGATCTGAACCATCAGCACGAGTTCGATACCACAGACGAGCCATTTGCTTCTGTGTTGCCACTTTTGCAGCCTCAGCGTCCTGTGTGTACATCAGGTTGCTGGTGAATAGAGTTTCGTAGTCTGACTTCATTCCGCCTGGTATCTTCGTACCGCTAGTGTCGCCCCACAATTCAAAGTCATATGTGTCTTCAACCCAATCGGAGATGTCTTCATCAACTGTCTCCAAATGAACCTTTGCATTGTCTTTCAGGATCTTTCTTTCAACTTCAGTCATCTGTGATGAACGCTGTAAACGCTCACGTGCGTTCTTTGGTTCCATGCCAACATCAATCAACGCTGCGAATGCTTTTGTTCCATCAGTGAAGCTATCTGACAAGTACGGAGCGTTCGTAAGCAATGCGTTAATCTGGTTTGCGCCAATAACGTTTGCTTCATCATTCTCCAAACGAACAAGACCGTTCAGTTGTAACTGAACTTCTGTTGGAAGAATACCAACCTGAGAGATCTGTTCAATAACATTCATACCCTGTAATTCTGGAGGTAATTGTGCTATCAGTTCTTTCTTACTTGCCCACCAGCTGTCAATTGCCTTCTGGTGCGTCTTGCCAGTTCCTGCAAATGAACCTCCTGAAGCGATAATAGTGTCAACAAAGTGAATATCCTCGGCAGCCTTTGTCATTCCAGTTCGCTGGGAATCAATACGACGAATCAGTGTTGCTTTCTGTGAGTCAGAAATGTTTGCACGAAGGACATCGTTCTTACCTATCTGTCCAAGCTCAATACCAAGATCAAGTTGTCCGTAGATTTTTGTTTGTGCTTTCTTCAGTTCTTGTTCTTTCTCAACTTCCTCACGAGTGATGATTGTCTGTAGGTCTTCACGAATAACAGACAACTGTTCTTCGCCCACGATACCCATCAGAACAGAATCGAAATCATCAACCATCGCTCTTGCATCAGCAGGATTCGCCTGAGCCATTTCTTGAACAAACCCACGAATCGATTTCTCCAAGTACTCAGCCTTTGCAATCGATGCACCCTCAACACCACCATGCACAGCAATAAACTGTGGGGATGATGTCAGGTTGTTAATTTCTGTCATCGTTGCCTGTAACTTTTCTACATCACGTTCAGCACCTGCTCGTGCAGCACTATCAATGAACGTCATTGCTGACTTGTTATAACTATTCTTAACAGCGAGCATTCGGTCTTTTTCAATCTGACCAGCTCGGTATTCAATGTTTCTGCGTTTTGTAATATCGGTGAAGCCTTGCTCCACTCGTTTATCAGCAAGTGTCTTAAACTGGTAGTCACCACGGATGTCAATTTGAGCTTGTTCCAATCGCTTGGTGTATTCCTCAAGCTTCTGATCAGGATCGCGATACTGTTGGGCTTGTTCCTGCTCAAGCTGCAAACGAATTTCTGCTTCACGGTTATTGTAAGCATTCTTCATTTCATTCATACGAGCATCGTCTTCTGCTTCCTGCATTGCTCGTTCACGGGCTGCGATGTCGAAGAATGTATTACCTGCTTTCGTCAATGCGTTCGCAATAGCCATCTGACCACTGGAATCACCGAACGCTGTAACAGGTGCTTTCTTAATTTTCTGGACGCCTTCTACTTGTGCTCCGAAGTTACCTTCTGGAGTCTGAACGGCAGGACCCATGTGGCGTCCACGTGTTGTATCTGGAATGTCGATCTTCAGTGCCATTGTTAAGTCCTTTTAGTAGTCAGTCCTTTGTATGTGCTGTATGAACTTGCCACACCAGCAACACCTTGAATAAGTGCTGCAGTAGCTTGCATACCAGCTGCATGTCCTTGGTTCATACCTGAACGGAAGGCCATTTCGCCTTCATTCAGTTCTGTAAGCTGACCATCAATACCGTTGTATAATGTGACCAGTGCGTCACGTGCAGCGAGGTTGAATGAATCCTCCTGAACCGCACTTGCAGAGCCTTCACCAATCACCACACCCTGAGCAGCTTGTGCTACGCGTTGCTGACCACGAAGGCGCCGTGCTGATTCGAATACTCGATCGGCTTGTTGCTTTGAACTTTCACGAATCAACTCCGCGTTGTATTCGCTCATTTCCTTTTCATGATACGCTGATTGGTAGTAAGCAGCTTGCTGTGCACGTGCTGCATCTGCACCTTGCATTGCTCCCATTACGGAAGCACCAGCTCCTACTACTGCAGCGACTTCAAGTCCAGTACAGATAACTTTATCCCCCTAGCCAGCCTGTGAATTGAGGCAAGAGTTTGTTACTCTTACTGGCGTTGTCCTCAGCAAACAAAAGTTGCATATTATGTTCGCAGTGCAAACCACATACCGTTTCTCCATTTAAGGGGATAATGTGATCAACAACTACTTTCCTACCTGTTCGTTCCGATTCTTGTTTGGCGAATTTGTACCAAAGGTTTATATAGCCATCCTTCGCCCAACCTGGTTTTTGTAAATCTTTCATTTGGTTCTTTCGCTTCTTTGCTCGCTCAGCGTAAGCACCCTTGTTCGCCTCGTAATGTCTTTTAATCACGCGGCGCTGTATTTCTCGATACTTCTGCTCAGTGTCGCCTTCAAACCGTCTTTTGTATTGCGCCTTCATCATTTCAGGATTCTCATCCTTCCAACGTTGGACGCCAGCTTTCACTTTTTCTTTATTACGTTGGTAGTATCTGCGCCAAGCAGCTCTATCACGTTCAAGTTGCTCTTCTGTCTTACTCATTCCTTAATCTCCAGTTTCCACCATAGCGCGTGAACCCCATGTGGCCGAAAAGCTTCTCAACTCGTTCAGATTCAACACCTGTTGAGTTACCAATAATAACTTCATCCACCTTTATTTCTTCTGTAGCTACTCGCACGTATTCTTTTAACAGAACGTAACCAGCTCTCGAGTTACGAAATTCTGGATGAACGAACAAAGCAAAATCGAATGAGTATGTACTGGAACCAAAGTAGTGTTCAGCAGTACTTCCAATGAACCCACCAATCACACATCCATCTATTTCATAAACAAGCGCAATGCTCTTTGGATCACCAATCAAGTGGTACAACAGATGCGATAATTTATGCTCATCAAAATCATACTGAGCGAACTGACTTTCTTCATGCATCAGCTTGCCCAACGCAACCAGTGCTATTATGTCTTCGTATTTTGCTTTTCTTAAATTATTCATTAACATCGACCTTTAGGATTACACCCAATACCGTCCATGCCATTGGTAGTTCTTGTTGAATTATTAAGTTGTTTGGATACGTCCATCCTTGAACGTATATTTCTTTATCGCCTGTATAAGCAACTGGAGGTGCATCCAGTTGATCAAGCGGCATTTGTATTACTGGAACGTCCTCGCCGTTAACTTTAAGTCCGACCGTATCCTTCAAACGAACGACTGCACTTTTAATTGTCAGCTGCCGACCTTGTGCCGTTCCATCACTTAACGGAACGGATGGGTGAAGCATTTCAAGTGTGTTCGTGTATGGTAATCCAATTATAACTTCACTTACATTTCGTTGCAGTGTAACCTGTCCGCCAGTTACCGTTCTGTTCGGGTGCACTCGCCCATCAGCCACAATTGCGACTTCCTCACCCTCAAGGTGATCAAGACCAGCCCAGGTGTCCGTTGGTGTGCTGGTAGACGCCGCAAGAGCTGAATCAACATACTTACAGGGGCACAAGTGTTCGAGGTATTGTTTTGTGTTTCCATCGATCGTCCTTTCTATTACGAAGTACACAGTATCTGTTGAGCCTTCGGGAATGGCTGCAACATTTTTAAACAAACCGTCTTGTGTTCGATGTTTGGCCCACGCAGTGACTTCCTGGTCACGCATGTGTGTTAACGTTAATAGAACCCCATCATCACGAATTGCCCAAGCAAGGTAATCTGGGTCCTGAGCAAATGCTATATCGCCAATACCGTCAGCATCCCCTTCACGCGTAATGTGTTCTGCAAGAATTGTTACATCAGGAGCAACGTTCGCATCAAGTGTTACATCGAACGAAATAGCACGAAGCTTTTTCTTGTCACGCTGAACGAATAGCACTTCCTGACCAATACGAATTGGTTTTGTGTCGGTTGATCCATGCATCGTGTGACGACGTAGATCAACAGACGAAGGAGAAATACCTCCTGCTGCTCCTGCAAGTGTGAATTCGCCACCGTAGGTAAAAATCAATAGTTGTCGTGCTGATTCCAAGTGAATGATCTCATCGAAAGCGTTCGATGCAATCTGGAAATTAAGTCCATCATCAGCCAACGGTCCAACAGTAAAAGTAGCATAATCCCCTGCTGCACTACCCCATAATGATTGAGGGCGAGCATTGCTGCCTCCAAACCAAAGGCGTTGCGCGTGGAATGAAACAGCATTTGGATAGTTACCTGTAGACCATTGAACTGGAGGACGCCCCGAAGTTGTTCCAACAACATCCCATTCTTCACGAGTTTCAGATTTAACAGTACAAGTTATTGTCCATGTTTCTGCTGTAAGGTTGGTAGTGTTTACAGATACTGCGGTCAACGCACCTACAGGAGCATCGCCTCCCGAACCATTGAATGGTCCACCTGTAAAGAATCCACCAAGACCATCGGTGACTATCTCGTAGTAGTCACCAACCTCGTGTCCATCACCTGCTGCCACAATCTTAAAACGAATGTAGTCATTTTCAAAGTAAATGTCCGTTACAGCATCGTAAATGAAATCGAGGTTGCTGAATGCCCAGCTTGTATCAGAAGTTCTGATCAATTGCTTTGGTGGGTGGTTCGGGTGAGCGAAGAAAATAATATTACCTGCCTGTGCGTAACGAACTTCATTTAACTCTGAGTCTGAGTAAGGAATTGCAATGTTATAAGGGTTGCCACCAGAAAGGATGAATTCTTTATCCTTTACAACCTCCATTCTCCCACCGTTGAAGATCAGAAGGTATGATTGTTCTTTCGAGTATGTGAATGGAATCAACCGAACTGGTCTGGTTGAATCCCGTACTTCAGAGATAAAGTTTGTGCCAGCACGCCGAGTAACACCACCGTGGGTAAATGGATAGCAGTTCTCCATCGTCTTTGCTGAACGAACATAAGTCTGGAGGTCTGTACGCGCAAGCATGCGGTCAGACATTTCTCCACCCGTAAAGCTCGATTGTAATACCTTACTGATTGGCATGTTTGTTATCCTCGTTAGTATCGGGTAGCGATAAGATCTGGCATTGATTGATCAATTGGATCTTCAATGTCTTCAGCACCATCCATACCTTTTGCAAGCATTAACGATTCCTGATACAAATTATTCATTGCGTCAATCATTGTACGAGTACGTGGAAGCGTGTAAGCGAGTTCGCGAGCCATGCGAGCTACCATTAGGTCAACGAATAGTGAATCCCATTCAGCTGTATCTGATACGTCCTGGATGTACTTGATGTGACATTCATTTGCATTTGTGAGAATGTCTCGCCCTTCCCTGCGATAGTTCATATCACCAATCACTTTAAGTAACTTCAGTGAATCGGAAGGCATTGTGTATGCGTACCTGTATTCTTTGCTCATCGGTTCAGCGAGAGCTTTTCTTGCAAGTCCACCACTCTGATTTGTTGCATCCCAATCGGAACGCTTGATTGCAAAGTTCCAAGGATGAAGGCGAAGAACGGCACGTCGTTGAATGTCCCACAACGCATTGCACGCTTTTGCTTCTAAGGTCAATTCGTCGAAACTTGCTATTGTGTTTGCGCCAAGCTTAATCAAAGCTGCGTTGCAAATTCCTACTGGTCCACTTACTTGCGACATTTTTATTTTCTCCAAACAAAAAGGGGCGGGTGAAGTTCAAAGAACCCCACTCGCCCCGTATTTACTCAATTCGTATTGCTACGAATTAAACTTCTGTGATGGTGATCTCAACAATACCAGTTGTATCGATAGCCACAGAACCAGCACTCATCATGGTGTTAACCAGATAGTTTGCTTTCTGAGGGATACGATCAACAGTGGTTTTGATGTCATAACCAACAGCACAACCAACAGCACTCTTCTGGAATGCGTAGCATGAACGAACATCAGCACCCTGAGTGCCAACGTTAAGGTTCAGCTGGTTGGACATGATCCACTTGAAGCCCAGTGCTGTGTCAATTTCACCGCGAACCAGAGCCTTAACAGTCTGGTAGTCACCAGATGTCACTTCGGTTTCTTTCATCAGAGCTTCGAGACCCTGTGGTGAAATAACCAGGAAGCGATCCTCCATAGGAGCATCAGCTTCGTCCAGTACACGCTTTGCCTGAAGCAGCAACTCGTAAGTCAGACCAGCAGTAGCGTCAACTTCTGCAGCCGTTCCATGAGTAGCGTCCAGGGCAGCAATGATATTACCATCCAGTGCACGACCGATAGCAGCGGTAGAAGTCGTAACGAACTCACGACGGAAGTCGGCGTTTGTCTTAACTTCATCGAGCTGATCGATGTAGATTGGTGCGTAATAGTCAACCATTGTTGCAGTTGCAACAGCCTGGTCTGGGTTTAGAGCAGTCAGGTCAGCGTCGCGTGCAGATTTTTGGTTTGCAGCCACAGCGCCTACTTTGTGGAAGTTATGTGTGTTACCAGTAACGCCAGTTACCAAACGGCATGCTTCACGCAGCTTGGAACCACGTTGCTGGAAATCGTGATGTACTTCAGCATTCCATAGATCAATGAAACTGGAATCAATATTAGTAGCCATTTTTTACGTTCTCCAACGTTTGTAGTTTTTATTCACATCAATGTGAACATTGTTTTGTTTGTTTGGTTTGGTAATTGGCGCTTGTCCGTATCACCACATACGGGGCGTTGCGTTACACGCAAGGTCCATAAGGATTGTCTCAGCTTGTGTAATAGCAGGGGTATTTATAGAAAAGGAAGAAAAGGTAGCCCTGTTCTGATGAACAGGGCTTTCCCGTTGTGTTATCTGCCTCTGCGTTTTGCGTAAGCTGCAGAAACTTTTGCCTGGATTTCTTTGTTAGTCCAGTAATCTGGGCGAGACATCAGATCAGAAATCTCTGTATCCGTAAGCCCTGGATCGCCTCCACCAGCCTGAACATCACTGACATCGTCTTCACGAATTTGGGTTCCAATCCAAGATAGGATCTTCAGTACGTTTGGGTCATTGCCAACTTTGTTAACATCAAGGTTCAGGTCCTTACCGATCTGCTGGAATGCGTACTGTGCATTACTGAGGTTGTCTTCAAAGTTCTGACCCCAATAATCCTGCAGTTCTTTCTGTGCAGTTTCCTGCGTCATCCCAACTGCTTGGTTTATTGATGTTGCGTACTTGTCCATAATGAACTTGTACTGATCGACAGACAGTCCAGCTTCCAATGCTTCTGCTTTAAACGCATTCGTTGCTTCCTCATCAACTTGGAAACCTTCTGGGAACTCATACGCATACTCGTCCACAGTCTTTGGTGCTGATGGGCGTGTCGTGCGTAGTTTTGTTTCCAGTTCTTCGTAGCTTTTTGCCATTGTCTCGAAGTCAGGGTTACCTTCCTTCATGAACTTTTCTGGAACATACCCGTATTCGGAATTTGTGTCTTTTGTCAAAACTGAGGAGTCCAGCACTGAACTTGCAGAATATTCTGCTCCTTCAACGACGCTGTTCTCTACAGTTGTCTCCACATTACCTGTGGCGGCTGTAGTATCGGTCATTTGATTCTCCTTATGACGCTTCTAAATTGTTGGGATCTTGTTTCCCAGTTTCGATTCTGTTTAGGATAAACCCAAGGACGAATCTCCCTCCTTCATTAAAAGCCGTTTCGTGGCTGTCGCCACGAACATGACTTTGAATTTCATAGAAGCGGGCGCGAAGGTCATCAAGAACCTTTGCGCCTGAATCTGTATTGAAAAGGTAGGTATACAACTGTGGATCACAGTTATGGTAGTCGCGGTTGATAGGCATACTTTATCCTTCTGGAGTAGCAGCAGCCTGTTCCATCATGGCCATCTGCTGTTGTTGTTTTGCCCTATCGTCCCTGATAGATTGTACTTCACGTTTCTTTCTCATCAGCTCAGGCGGCACACCCAGTAAGTCAGCTCGACGTTGTGCTGCAGCGTCTGCATCGTACAAGTCAAGAACTTCAGGTCCGACAACTTGGGCTTGCTGACCAAGAGCCATTTCAAACTGAGTCAGGATTGTTACATCCTCCTGACGCTGTGCTCGTGCAAGTGGTGAGCTGTATTCTGGAACGAACTCCATTCCACCAATAGACTCAGGAGCCTCTCCAAGGTATCCATTACGTAATGCCAAACCGAACACACGTTCGAGTAGTGGCTGTAAGAACTCAGCCTGGAAACGTCCATACACAGGACCAAGCAACTGACGAACGATCTGCATACGAACATGAACTTCCGTTGCAGTCATCGTTGGTCCGTCTTGTGGTTGCAACTGATCACTCATCATTACTCGACGAATGTTTGTCTGGAGTCGTTGAACTTCAGCACCTGCGATCGAGAAATTACCTGGAGTCGTTAATGGCTTAACATTGTTTGGGTCTGCTGCGAATAAGAAACGACGAGGTCCAACCTTAATGTTGTTCGGATTGAGAACACCATCATCCTTTGCAACAAACATTCCAGCGATAGCCATATCAGCATGCGTCAGCATTAACTTGATAACCTGGTTCAAAGTCTTAACATCAGGCAGTGCATCATCGAATGGACCAACTGCATAATCACTTTCAGGTATCTTGTGCCAACGAGGAATGATTACTGGGAACTCCATGAACCCAGATTCTTCCATAACCATTTTTGTGTCCTTGTGAACCCACAGTGACTCGAATGGCATGCTCTTTGCATAACGACCTTTTGCTTGCTTTTTACCTTTCATGCGAGGACGGATAACGTGAATAACGGTATGCTTCTTCGTATCGTTGTAGTCAGCATTCTTCACATTATCAGGAACTTTGTCGCCAAACTTTTCCTTCATCTGTGATGCGGTCATTAGAACTCTACGATACACAGTATCGATTCGTCCTTTCTTTGTTGTTTCCTTAACAAACAAACTTTCCATTGGCCAGAATTCGAAACGAAGTCCTTCGTTCGGAATCAGCTCAACGAACAGTCCTGCCATACCAGCAATGATGATGTCAAGAAAATACTCGTAAGCCTCAGCGTCATAGTTTGCTGCATGAATCATTTTGTAGACTTTACGAGACGAGGATTGAAGCCACTCCTTGGCATCCTCCGGCACTTCCTCATGTGCCATCGTAGGAACAGCGAAATGGAACCACTGCATGTTTGGAGGTGTCAGTCCAGACAGAACAGAACTGGCAAGCAGACGACACGAGTCTTTACCAGTTGTGTCATACAACTTCGCTTTGTCGTCTTGTGCATTGAATGCAATCGATACACCATCTTTGTCCATACCCTGTAGACGCTGTCCACGTAGTGGGTATGAGAACTCGAACGCATCTTTACTCAGCGACTCATAAGGAGCTCGCTCAGAAACCATTCGTGTAAAACATTTTACTACTTCATTGCCGTCGGCCATGTTATCCTCCAACTGGTGTTAATTTGCGGAACGGTCCGAGACGACGATTCTTTGTTGGAACACCAACTTTTGTTTCTGCTTCCACTCTACGTTCGTTTGCTTGTTCGAGTAGAGTGGTTTCTTGTGGTTTGGTTGACTGTTGTCCTAACAACGTACCACCTGCTTGTTCGCGTGACGTTGTTGCTTTGGCTGTCTGTTGACTACCAAGGCGCTTACGATCGGCTTGTTCACCAAGCTTCATTAATTGACGATGGCGAGCTTGAACTTCTGCAATAGCTTTTGCTGATGCGTCTGCTTGCGCTGCTTGTGATTTCTTCTGCCAAGCTTCGAGACGCTTGTTGTATGATTTATTAGATTCAGCAGTAACCTTAACACGACGAGCTCTTGCTGTGGATGTTCCACGAGGTGGTTGGTTGCGGTTCCAATAAAAACCATCATCCTGGTTGGGGTACCATTTATTGTCAGAGCCCCACTGTCCTGTTTCATGTGAAGGGCCGCTGTCATCCCAATTCTGGAATAATGCATCGTCCCCACGACCAGCGAACAAAAAAGAACCTCCGCCCCTATAGCCGTTTCGTGGATCGCTTACAGTCACCCACTTACCATTATCATTATCGCTAAAGCCATACTTGTTATCAGGAACCCACTTCTGAACAACATAACCACCCTTGAACTGTGTTGGTTTCTGTCCAACATTGGCTTTGTACTTCGACTCGATGTCCGCTTGTGTTGTACTTTGAAGTAGTGTTCCGCCGTACTTCGCATCAGTGCGGAACTGATTTGAAGCAGCAGCCTGCTGTGATGTCTTTGCTCCACGAGCAAGTGCACGACGAAACTGCTCGGACTTCCAGCGTTCCGTAGCAGCTCGTGCTTGAGCGAGTTCCTTTTCAGCAGCTTTGAGATCCGCAGAGGCCATTTACTTAACCTCCAAGGTACTCGTTGCCACCCTCTTCGTCGTCCATGTTGCCGAGCATTGTCAACTTACGCTGACGATTACGACGCTCCTGCTCACGAAGAGCTTCCTGTTCTTTTCTACGCAGAAGGTTCTGTTCTTCCTTCATACGATTCATTTCACGTTCTGCTTCCAAACGCTTACGTTCAGCTTCTGCTGCATCCTGAGCTGCGCGTGCTGCTGCACCGCCGTCGCCTCCGCCTCCACACATGGGGGTATCCTCCAAAGTAATTAATCGATTAATGCAAATTGGTGACACAAATCACCAATCCAACGAGGTTATTTATTCAAATTCAATATAGTTTCTCACTAAAGTTACAAATGAACTTGGTGATTTCGATGTGAGTTCTCCCAATCTTTCCATTTTACGTACCATTCTGTTACGTTCTGCGTTTGCTTTATTCGGAGATGAGAACTTTTTCGTGTAGTGGATATTGTGGTTATCATCAAAGATCACCCCAACACAAGTGCGGACAACTTCCTTTTCAATCTCCATCTGACCGAGAATCTCTTTGATTTCACGTGTCAGATCTTCGATTCGCTCATTCCTGCTCTTGATTACAGTCTTGGCGTTAGCAAGCTTCTGCCCACCAAGAGACTTCATCTCCGCTTTCGTCGTGTTGTTCAGACCGCGCAGGCGTCCCCTTCGCCGCTTCAATACATTCAATTTTTCTTTTAAGTTGTCGTATGTCATTATTGATTTCTTCTATTCGATCCCACAAGTCATCCCACTGATGACAGAATTCATAAGCGTCAAGTGCAGGAGACGAGAACTTAGGTGGTGGGGTGTTCGAGCACATGTGTGATTATCACACCTGCGTTAACACCACATCGTTCATTGACTCACCGCCGATTGCGCGATCAATCTTTGATTGAAGGACGAGTTCCCAGGTGGAACGTTGCTGAAGGCGGCGTTGTGGTAGTGGAATCGAAGCAGAATACTCAGTTCCACCATCAACTTGTGTTGCAGTCAGTGTATCGTTTTCGAGTGTGAATGTAGCTGGCATGTGCGCTCCAGATCGCTGGTTAATACTTTTATTGTCGTGGGGGTATTTACTTGTTGGAAGAAAGCCGTAGCGATGCTATAATAAATACTTTAAACATAATAAGGAGTAAGACAAATGATAATCAATGACGACTGCTTGGCGGCACTGAAAGACATACCAGATAACAGCATTGATTGTGTTGTTACATCTCCGCCGTATAACCTGACCTCCCTTCGTGGGAAGATAAAACCTGGGCGAACTCACACAACACAGCGTATTGACATTGACTACGCAACATACGGCGACGACCTACCAGAAGAAGATTATCAACAGTGGCAGATACAACTGGTAAATGAACTCTACCGTGTAATCAAACCAACTGGGTCAATCTTTTACAATCACAAGATACGGAGGTGGAAAGGTGTTCTTTACCACCCTTGGGATTTCCTTTCACAAACTGACGCAAAGTTGTATCAGCAGATAACCTGGAATCGTAGCAACAGTAGCAATGTGCGGAAGGAGTATCTCTTACCAACAACAGAGCACATCTACTGGTTCCGTAAAGAGAAGCCAAAAGTGTTTAAGAGTGAAGTAGAGCATAAGACAGAAGTGTGGAACATTCGTCCAGAACGGGAACGAAACCATCCAGCACCGTATCCTGTGGAACTCGCAGAGAATTGTATCTTACTGACAACACAACCTGGCGACATTGTTCTTGACCCATTCTTTGGAAGCGGCACAACAGGCGTTGCGGCAAAGCGGTTGGGCAGAAGGTTTGTCGGTATTGAGTTGAGCAAAGAGTATTGCGAACTTGCGGAGAGGCGGTTAAATGAATGACATAACTGCTCAAACTTTTCCTCGCGAGTCGGAACGCTTTAACTTTGTTCTTGAAAGAGATGGAGTTGAAGGACTTATCGATTTCGCAAAGCAGTTAAAAACACAATACCGCCGTGCTTGTATCGCAAGAAAACACAACGGTTCCAAACAGTGGAGTCGTAATCACAGAGTGTTGATGGCGGGTTCGTATCTTGATGCCAAACGGTTATTGGAGGCGGTATGAGTGAAATAATCAATGACAACTGCCTGGCGGCACTCCCTACTCTGGCAGTAAATACAGGTGCGCAAATCCTTTGTTGAGAGGGACGTGCGTAATACAAGGGAACGAAGAACCCTGCATCGAAAGATGTGGGGTTTCTTTTTGCCTGAAGAAAGGAACACGAACAAGATTAACTGATTGAACTCCTACCAAAACAGAAACAATTCGTGCTTTCGGATGAAGTCGGGAAACATTGTGTGGATTTTGCGACACATATTAATACCTCTACGACATTTTGAATTTGGGCCCACACTAGTCAAAACAGCACAACAAACCGAAATCCCCCACAGGTTTCACCACAATTCCCCACCGCCAGCACGCTCAAACGTTCTCTCAAAAATTTTTTTGTTTCGCTCGCCGCCAAGATAATGGGGCACAATGCCCACACTGCCCCACAATGCCCACAATGCCCCACCGTACGAGGCGGTGGATAAGAATGATTCTTATTACCGTAACGTAAATGAGAATGATTCTTATTACCATTATGGAGCATTGTGCGGTTAGATGGTTGAACTGTCTGTGCGTTAAAAAATGGTGCGGAAAAACGGAATGGCGGAGAATTATATGAGGAACACAATGAGGTAAGGGTAACTATTATAAATAATTGTTGCCTGAATAACCAATCTATTATACGGTAACACCATCGCATAAGCGATTTAACTAACCTAATGGAGTAACTACCAATGACCAACGTAACCTCAAACACACTTAACCTCAACCAATTCTCATTCTCTGATTATGACGACAGTGGCCGCCATTACGCAGGAGTAACAATCGGAGAACAGCAAGGCGCACGCCGCTATTATGATGGAAACTACGAGTTCCTGATGGCTGAACCGAACATTACCGACCGCCCCTGGTACAATACACAAACTGAACAGCTGGTAAAATTCTACGAAGAACTGCTG
>Ga0272443_10002741_pt1 | contig 21876 bp, 22 predicted proteins | sample SSMAcet12_FD_193581 | JGI IMG/M metagenome (GOLD analysis project Ga0272443, IMG submission 193581) | Marine sediment archaeal communities from Little Sippewissett salt marsh, Falmouth, MA, United States - SSM-Acet-12 | ecosystem: Environmental > Aquatic > Marine > Wetlands > Sediment ...
ATAAAGCAGATGAAGAAGGCAGAGTGTATTATTTAAGGTTTGGAAATAAAGAACTTGGTTGGACAAGTTTAGGTTTAATTTGCTGTGAAGAACATTTTAAACTTGCAAGAGAAAAACTACTAAATTAAAAAGGTTAAAAAAAGAATAATGGATATAGGATAAGTGGAGGTGAAAAAAGAAATGGTAATTAAAATTGGTAGTAAAGTCAAAATCAAAGGAACATCTATAACTGGGAAAGTAACACATATAAGGCATACTGACAAAAATGATGGGCAATATGCTTATGAAAAGAAACATGGAATGACACCACGTTATAAAATTCATGGTAAATACTATGGAACAAAAAGTATTAAACATCTAAAGTAAATTAAAAGAGGTAAGAAAATGAAATGTCCTAAGTGTAGATGTGAAACAAGTGCAATTAGAAAATATGGTTGCGATAATTATGAATGTAGTTCTTGTGGTTATAAATGGTATATTGATGGTAATGGAGATATTACATTAGGAAAAAATCTAAATTAAAAAGGTAAGTAAAATGAAATTAAAATGTTTAGATTGTAAAGCAGAGTTTGAGATAACTAATAATCCAAGATATAAAAATACAAAGGCAGATGGTGTTTGCTGTCCTATTTGTCAGTGGAAATGTATAGAAGTAAATTAATACACGAACCAAAATCTAAATAAGAAATATTAAGAAGGAATAATATGGTTAAGAAAGTAGTAATCTATGCAAGGGTAAGTACTACAAGACAGGAAGCAGAAAATCAGGTAATAGAACTAAAAAAATATGTTGAATTATTAAAAATGGAACTGGTACATATATACTTGGATGAAAAGAGTGGGCGTGTAACAGATAGACCAGAGTTTCAAAAGATGCTTAGTGATGCACGTCTTAGAAAATTTGACTTAATTCTTGTTTGGAGTCTTGACAGGTTTAGCCGTGAAGGAATCAGGAACACTCTTAGTTATATTGAACGTCTTAAACATTATAATGTAGGATTGAAAAGTATGACTGAAGGTTGGTTGGATACAAGTAATGAATCTATGGGTAATCTTTTGATTGCTATTTTTAGTTGGGTGGGTGAGCAGGAAGCCCGTAAAATATCTGAACGTACTAAAGCAGGTTTGCAACGTGTGAAGGCTTCTGGGAAAAAACTTGGTCGTCCAAAAGGTAGTAAGGATAAGAACCAGCGTAAGAACTTAGGTTATTTAAAAAGATGGGAGAAGTAAAAAAAGGGGTTGGAAATCTGCTTGATACAAAAACACCTAAAAACATAGACAAAACAAATGGTCGTTTATTTATGAGTGTTAAAATGTCTGATAAAAAAAAGATTTTAGACATTGGTTCAGGTAATTCAAACTTTGTAGAAAACATTAAAGGAGATATTACTACTTTTGATATTAATTCCAAGTATAAACCAGATATTGTTGGGGATATATGTACTTATGATTTTAAAGGTGAACGATTTGATTTAGTAATAGGTCATTTTGTTTTAAAAATGATTAACAAGGATGTTGAAAAGGCTATTGAAAATATAGCAAGTATTACAGATAGATGTATTTTTTACGAACCTCTTTATTTCAATGAAAACAAGTTTAGGAAAAGGAAAACAGATAAAGGAGTTTTTGCTAAAAATATTTTATATTATCTTTGTAAATATTTTTATGTAAAAGTAGAATATGGTGTGATGTGTGATAAAAAAAATACTGTTAATAGAATAGTATGCAAGAAATAATATTTATAAATATAAAAAAGTGAATGAAATGAACAAGGCTAAGAAAAAAATATGTAGTCTATACATGAAATATTTTAAAACCCAGAACCCAAGTCTGCATAGGAGAGTTGCAAATGAATATTTTAAACAAGTTGCTAAAAAAACCTTTGGAAATATTATTCATGTTGGTAGTCGTGGTGATTGTGATAAGCAGGGAAGTTTTTATGAGTTGTATTTTAAGTATGCTGAAAAATATGAAACATTGGATGTTGAAGGTGAGGTAACATATAAGAATGATATTTGTGATATGAAAGATGTAAGTAGTAATTATTATGATGCTGTACTTTGTCCGTGGGTGTTGGAACATATTGAGGATGTCGAGGGTGCTGTTGATGAAATATATAGGATTTTAAAACATGATGGTATTCTTATTTTTAGTGTACCTTTTAATATCAAGTATCATGGTTATCCCGATGATTACTGGCGTTATAATGTCCAGAGTTTGGAAAACCTTTTTGATGGTTTCATAATAAAAGATATAAGACATGTTGGTCTTGAAAAACCTATGAGTCTGGATTATAGATTAAAGATTTATCCAAATCAAAAACCGACCAATGTTGGTTGTAATGGTTTTATGGGTGTTGTACAAAAAATATAAATTTATATTATAATTAATTATTTATTTCTTTCATTATTTTATAGTAAACAAAAAATAATAAATATTACAAAACACATTATAATTTTCCAGACATAATATGCTTTGGAATTTTTTGGTAGAGGAGAACCTATACAATTTTAGAAATATTTTTAAGGAGGAATACTTTGAGTAAGAAAAAGAAAAATTTTTTGTTTTTTTTTATCGTATTTATGCTACTGGCTTCTTCTGGTTCTACTGTTCTGCTTAATATATTTACAGGTTTAGCAGACCAACCAGATGATTGGGTTATAGACGGAGATAAAGTCTATGTTGATAACAGTGATTGTTATGCTTCTGCAAACCCGCATACTCTTGGTGGAAGTGGATATGTAGTTTTTGAATTTGAAAGCAAACAATATACTGGTGATGCAGATTTTGTATGGGGTTTTGATGTACCAACTGCAAAACCAAGGAAAGATAGCGTACAGATTTGGAAAAACATAACACATCCTAAATATGTTTATGACCGAGGAGATGTATGGAGTAGTATTAAAGTCTGGAATGTTACAAGTTTTACAAATGTTGGTATTGAAAACTATAGTGATTATGATGTATTCTGGGGGAATCAGAACAATACACATTTTTATAATGTAACATATAATGATGGAGTTGATAACGAAGTCTTTGCTTTCAGTAGTTTTTCAAATCTTGATGACGATTATATTATAAATGGATATATTACTGGTTGGGTTAAGGATTGGAACAACCAAACCTATTTTGACTGGGAGGATATAATACTAGATTTTGATAAGATAAACTATAATCATGGCGGTATGAATACTTGGTATCTGTTGAAAAACCAACCAATTGTCAGTGGTCATCTTTATAAGATACGTGCTTGGATTGATATACCATTTGGAGGTTTTGATGGGAGTAGTGGCAAGTATTGGTATGCTTTTAAACCCAGTGGTGAAACAATACAACAAGCAATACAGAATGACCATTTTTATGCTCTTGACCCTTGGTGGGATACAGACTTCAGTTATATGAATACCATTACTTTCGACAGTAGTCAGATACCTAGTACACAGACTTATATACCAACTCTTATAAATATTACTGATACAGATTTACAGGATGCAAGTTTCGGTGATGGAAGGGATATAGCTTTTACACTTACAGATAATAGTACTCAGCTTAACCATCATATTGTAAATTTTAGTAAGGCAACAGGTCATCTTGAAGCATGGGTAAATATTACTTCTTTACCACATGATAGTGATTTACAGATAAACATTTTTTATGGAAATTCTGGTGCTGGTAACCAGGCAAATATGGATGATACATATCATTCTTGTTATGCTCTTGTAATGCATATGACTAATGATACAGATAGCAGTGGAAATGATACAACCATTACGAACAATGGTGCAGATAGTGGTGCAACTGGACTTGTAGGTGATTGTTTTGATTTTGTAAATGCTAATGCTGATTCAATGACTGTATCAGATTTTGATGATTATGGAAAAAGTAATGAAGTATCGTTTTTTTGTTGGATACAACCAGATGCAGACAGCTTAGGTAATGATAGACGGGCAATATATGATGACTTCCAATATGATAGTAATGAAAGAAGTATTATGTTTAGGATTGACCAAAATGGTAATGATGAAATAGATATTTTCCTTAGTGATGACGGAACGGATACTGATAATGTAAAAATTACTCCTGACCCTGTTTTAAATATTTGGAGTTGGTATGGTTTTACTTGGGATGCAAGTAATGAATTTGATTTATATTTCAATGGTTATGACAGCAGTGATAATATTGGGAGTGAAACAGGTATTTTTGATAGCTCACAGGATAAATATATTGGAGAATTTGAACTGGAAGGTGCAGATAGCCTTGGGCATTTTGACGGTAAGATTGATGAACTCTTTATTAGTAGTAAACGTTTTACAAAAGACTATATGATTACAATGTACAATATGATGAATAATGCATCTGTTGGTGGTTTTATTAAAAGTTTCAGTAGTCAGCGTTCTGCACCAGCAGGAGGAAGTAATAATGCACCAGTTTTCAGTAACCCTTCACCATATAATAATACGATTGCACATAATCTTAGTTTTGTTTGGAATGTTACTATCAACGACCCTGATGGTGATACTTTTAATTGGACTATTGAATCATATGGTGGTCAGACTAATAGTGCAAATGGTGAAAGCAATGGCAGTAAGACTTTGAATATTCAAGTACCACTTGTTAATACTACGTATAAGGTTTGGGTAAATGTTACAGATGGTACAGATTGGACTAAAGAATTTTTTTATTTTAAAAGTATAAACTTTGCAAGTGGTATTGGTACAAGTCATAGTCCTTTTAATATTACACATATTGAACATCTTTGGAATATGCGTTTTAACAACTCTGCATATTATAGTCTTCTTAACAATCTTGATTTTGAAAGTGATAGCAGTTATCTTTGGGGTAGTCATATGACAGAGAATATCACTGGTAATGGATGGAATCCTCTATTTCAAGACAATACTGGGCTTAGCCATGAACCAGGTTTACCTTTTAATGGAAGTTTTGATGGTAACAATTATACCATCAACCATCTTTATATAAATCGTAGTAGCCCGACTGGGATTTCAGGGAATTATATTGGTTTTATATCAAGGGTTGAGTCTTGTAGGGAAATTAAAAACATTGGGATTATTAATGCAAATGTTACAGGCAGCCAAAATGTAGGTATATTGGTAGGGTGGATTAGTGAAAAAGGTTATATCAATAATAGTTATGTAACTGGAAAGGTAAGAGGAAACAAAACCGATAGTACCATTGTCGGTGGTTTTACTGGGGGTACAGGAGGTAACGAGATATATATTAACAGGAGTTATTCAAGGGCAAATGTTACAGGACGGGGTTATAATACAGGAGGTTTTATAGGGTTTCATTATAATTATGCAGAAATTAACAATAGTTATGCGACAGGTGATGTACGTAGTAATTCAGGACATAATAATGATGCTGGAGGTTTCGCAGGTACAAGTAGTGGCGGTATTTTTAAAAATTGTTATAGTACAGGTAATGTTACAGGGCATGACCCACAAGGTTTTTTAGGAGACGATTGGGGATTTGGTACTATAACAACTAATTGTTTCTGGGATACTGAGAGTAGTGGTGTTGCAACAAGTGAGGGTGGTACTGGTAAAACAACATCTGAGATGAAACTTTTTGATACATTTAATTCATCAAATTGGGATATAGATAGCGGACATACAGACCTCAACGATGGTTATCCTTATCTTGCTTGGCAGAATGATACAGTTGGATATGCTTGGCTTATACCAGCAAAAGCACCTGAGATACCTTTTGGTACAATTAATACCACTACAAATATAGACCAAACAACTGCAAAACTTAATGGTTATGTAAAACAAGACGGTAATGATACAGGTGGTTGTAGCATACGTTTCCAATATTGTAGTAATAATACAAACTATGCAGTAGGTGGAAGTGTTACTGCTTGGCAAAACAATAAAAATGATAACACTGAAGTAAACCAAGCAATAGGTAGTTTAGATTATGGCACTCTTTATTATGCCCGTATGCAGATGAAAAACGATGTAGGGTGGTATAATACAAGTAACATCAGTTTTATGACGCAACCATTTAATTGGGGTACAAGGGCAGTAGTAGGATATTATAATAATTTTAATGGAACATTAAGAGTTGTAGACGACTATGGAGGTAACGGAGGTGCATATTTTAACCATGCTAATTATACTATAGTACGTTATAGAACAGATACTTATCCGACAGATGAAAACGATGGTATAGAAATCTTTAATGGGACACGTGGAAATGTAAATGGGGATAATCAAAACCTTTTTTTAATTACAACCTCTGTTGTACCTTTTGATACAAAAATTTATGTTAGTGTATGGAATGTTGTAAATTGGAGTAATCCAAACCATTTTCAAGTATCAGATAAAACAGATGGTTTTGTACGTACACCTATTGAACATAAAAACAGGGTTTTAACAGATAACATCAGTAAAATACAAAACAATAGTGCAGTATTTCATCTTAATTTATCTGAAGACGGTAGTATTCCTAACTGGGTACGTTTTGAATATGGCACTGATTCAACATATGGTAGCAATACAGCAAATGTAATAGGGGTTACAGAAGGTATATATAGCGAACAAGTAACAGGTCTTACACCTGGGCAACTATATTTTGTACGGGCTTTTGCTAATAATACTAATAGTAGTTGCAGAGGTGATGACCCTTATATAAAATGGGTTAGAGCAGATTTCGATTTAATGTATCTACCTGAATATGTTTTCAGTTATAATAGTACACTTAGTAATAGTCCTAATTGTAGTAATATATTTGGAGGTATGGCGGGGTTAGTCAATATTTGGAAATATGAATCAAATGCATGGAAAAACTGGTTAATAGGGGATGATGATACAAGCTTTGGAAATATAAAACATAGCTTTGATTATTTTGAAAATGGAAATACTGAACAGAATCTATCTATTAATCTTGATGAACAAATTTTTATCACACGTCCAACTAATACAACAAGCCCGTTTAATATAAGTGGTGCAGATTATATCAATGTAAGTTGGAGTAGAAGCGGTGATGAAAACACGTCAGTAGTCATCCGTAATAGTACAAGTTATCCTACAAGTCTTACAGATGGTACACTTGTATATAATAATACTAATCCTTGGTATAATGACACAGGGATAAGTGGTGTATATTATTATAGTGTTTGGACTTATGCTGAATGGATATATAATGGTACTAAATATCATAGTTTTAGTAGCAACTATACACAGATACGAGGAGATGCATCTAATAGGGTTCTTGTTTTTAGTAATGAAAACCCTGCTAATAATACACCAGACAGACCTATAACTTTTACACCAGTACAAATCACTATTGAAGACCCAGAGGGTAAAACTTTTAACTGGACTATAGAAGTTGCACCAAGCGGTGATAGTAACAACGCAGATGGCGATACCAATGGTACTAAAAATTGTGCATTAACAACTCCTCTAAATTTTGGTACTACTTATACTTGGTATGTAAATGCTACAGACGGCGTTGCTTGGACTAATGCATCTTATAATTTTATAACTCGTAACCAATACATTCCAAGTCCTCCAACAGGTTTCAGTGCAACTACTGTAAATCGTACACAGATAAATCTTGCATGGACTAACAATGGTACTAACAATACACTTATAGAATGGAATAATGCACCAAGTTGGACAATGGGTGATGGTACTGAACTTTATAATGGTACAGGTACAAGTTATAGCCATACAGGTTTAACACAGGGTACAACTTATTATTATCAGGCTTGGAGTTACAACACTACTGATAATGTATTTAGTACAACAAATAGTACAACAGATGCCCGTACAGATTTTAACCAACCACAGACTTTTACAGGTGAAAACCCAACAAATAATAGTGTAGACCAAGCTCTTGCACTTACATGGAATATCACTATCAACGACCCTGAAGGTGATACATTCAACTGGGTAATAGAATGTAGTAGCGGTGATAGTAACAATGCAAATGGTGATACCAACGGAAGCAAAACACTAAACCTCGTAGGGCTTAGTTATAACACTCTCTATAAAATATGGGTGAACAGTACAGATGGATTTAATACTACTAATGCAAGTTACAGGTTTACAACCCGTGCAAAAGCACAACCACTTCTTCCTACAAACTATGATGTAATAAATGTTGATGAAGACAGCCTAAGCCTAACATGGACAAAAGGTGTTAACTCTACTCATACATATATAGAACGTAATACAACAACCACAGGTACAAGTTGGACACGTGGGCAGGGTACAAACATCTACAATAGCACAGGTAGTAGTTATACAGATACAGGGCTTGAACCACATACAAACTATACATATAGGTTTTGGAGTTACAACAGCACAGACAACATCTTTAACAATAGCAATGTTAGTAAATATAACTGGACAAGCCCAGGTAACCCAACAAACGTTGTTGTAGAAGTAAATGGTACAACACTTGAATTTGACTGGGATAATGGTACAGGATGTACATATAATGTAATAATTCAGAAAACAGGTAGCTATCCATCAAGTCCGACAGATGGAACAGAAGTTTATAATGATACACATAGTAATTGGGCTAAACCAAGTTTTAACACATCAGACCGTTTCACAATATTTACATATAACTCTACTACAGGTTTTTATAGTAGTGGTGTAGACGCTGAATGGGGTTTCCTTGAAATATGGGTTTATAAAGAAGATGAAGCACATATTCAGATAGGGAATTATACTTTGTTTATTACAAACAATGATGCAACTGAAACCTACCAAGCAATTAATCAAAACAACCCTACTGAGATAAATGTCAATGATATACCAAATGGTGAAGACATTACTATACAGATTAGTAAAGCAGGGTATAAAACAAGGAGTATAATAAGAGATTTAGACGCCAACACTCAATATAATATAAGTTTTTATCTTCCACCTAGTGAAGAAGGAAGCCCTGATAGTGAAAAAGATGAAGACTGGTATGTACCACCACCAGGTGTTCTTATAACAGATGTATTCAGCGTAGATGATTATACCACTGATGAAGTTGAAACACTTGAATGTAGCCCAGATAGTCTTGAAACAATATATGTCTATAACAGCAGTATCTATGGTGGATGGATTGAAGTACCTGATAGTAAATATAGTTTAGACGGTAAAACATTAACAGTTAATAGTACAGTATTAGATAAAAACAGTTCTTTGATACGTGTTACTTATTACTGTGATGAAGGAGAAGAATACAGCAGTCATTACATTATAACAGTTGTCGATGATGCAGGGCAAAACATAGAAGACGCATATTTTATCATACAACGATATATCAATACTACTGATGATTATGAAAACGTTTTCAGTAGTTATACAGACAGCTCAGGGCAAGTAGATGTAGACCTCATACATGATACGGTATATTATATAAAAATTAGTAAAACAAATTATGAGAACACTACAAGTTTCTGGAGTCCACCAGAAATTATACAATGGGATGACAGTCAGAAAACTTTTATCCTTTACCCAGAAACAACAGATTATGTTGAACCATCAGAGTTTAGTATAATAGACTTCTATGGTAACACAAGCTTCGGTAACATGTATATCTATTTCTATGACAACAGTAGTCTTAGCACAGATATAGAAATAGTTATCTATGAAATCAACACATCTAGTAATACAAGCAGTGTTTATCTAAATTATACAATTAGTAGTATGAGTTGGAATACAAACTTTGCTGTCAACACTTCAAATAATTATCTTATAACATTAAACCTTAGTTATAATGGTACAAGCTATAACAGCAGTTTTTATCTAAACCCAACATATAGTGGTGAACCTGGTAAGACAAGTAAACAAGAATTTGAAGATAAATTAGAAAGCGTCTTTGGTGAAAACATTATAACTTGGGCTGGTACATTTGGTTGTCTTATGCTAATGCTTGTATTATTCAGCTTTGGTCAACAAAACGCAGGGGTCAGTATGATACTAGCAGGTTTTATAATGCTTGGTTTCAACATAGCGTTTAACCTTATACTTCTCAGTGCAACTATTAGTATAATTATAATTATTTTTGGTATACTTGTCCAATGGCAGATTAGTAAACGGAGTATGAAAAGATGAATGATAAAAACATTTGTATAACCACTGGAGTGTTTTGCAGTATACTATTTTTACTTACAAATATTTCAAGTATTAAAAGCAGGTTAGATTTTTATCTTTTCTCTTTTGGTTTTTTAGGTATCCTTTTCATACCAAGCATTATTGGTATATTTTATTATTATAAAAAAAATAAAAATAGAGAGGTTGATAATTCATGGTAGAATTGAATCCTTTAATGAAAAAAGTTGCAGGTAACATAAAAGGTGATACACCAAAAGTTGTTGAAACCAGGGCAAGTCAGGAACGTAGATGGAAAAAGTCTGAAAGTCAGAAACCCAACCGTCCAAACATACAAAAAAATCAACAAGTAGTAGATGATACACCAGTAGAAGTAGAACAACGTATACAAGAACAATCAACAAATGGTGGGGCAAAACCAGTTTATGTACCTAAAGATGAATCAAAAAATAAAATAATAAGTAGACCTGAATTAAAAAATGTTTATACCAAACAACAATATGTTGATTTAACAAAAAACTGGGTTCAACAAGCTGAACAGAACAAAGAAATATCAAAAGAAAACATTTCAACATATGAAAGCATACAACCTGAACAAAGATATAAAACAAATATTTTTGGACAAGAGATGGTAGTATCTGGTAAACTTTTAAAAACCTATTATTACACTCAATATAATAAAGCTAAGAAAAATGTTAATTCAGATAAAGCAGTTACAGAAACAAAAAAAATATATGAAGAAGCAAAAAGATTACCCAAAGGTACTAGAGTAGAAGAAACAACTAAAGGTTTTACACCTATATTACCTGAGTCTGTAAAGTTAGAATTTACTAAAACCCAGTTGAAAAAATTTGATAAAAGCCCGCCTGTTATTAGAGAACTTCAAAAGTTTGCTTTTGGTATACAAAGTGCAGCCTTTACAATTGCAAAACCTGTTGCTGAATTTTTTGGTAAAGGAAAAGAATTTGATATAATGGTAAGTATAGCATATGCAAGTGGTACTGCAAATCCTTTAGATAAAAACAGTTTTTCAAAAGAACTTATTAGTAACATTAAATCTATTAGACATGGTGTATATTATGCTAGCACTTTAGATTTAGTTTTTGAACCAATAGGTATTGCACCTAAAGGAAGTTCAGATATTATTAAAAGAAATCCTTTTTTTGCAGCAGGTGGTATAGCAGGGGAAGTTATACAAGGTTACGCTATTAGTAAAGTAGTAGGTACAAGTGGAAAAATAGCAGGTAAAGGTGTTAAAGGTGTAGTTAAACGTGTACCAACGGTTTATACACAGGTTTCTAAAAAATTTCCAAAAGTTTTTGGTACTATCGTTACAGAAAGTGGTTCAAAAGCTGGTAGTAAATCAGGAGTTTTTATTAGCAAAGTTGGTAGTACATCTTTTAGCCGTAACATATATAAATGGGGTGCTAAAGGATATAAACCTGGACGTGGTCTACTTTTTAAATCTACTAAACTAGGTGAAAAAGCAGGGTATCGTACACAATATGGTAAATATATTGTAGATAAAAGTACACCTAGACGTTTTCTTAGCCCTAAACAATTTAGTTCTTATTATCGTAAAATTAATACTAGTGGGCAAATAAATATTGCTTTTCCTTCATCTAAAACAGATGATATAATTTTTGCAGCTGAAGGAGGTGTATGGCGTAAAACTTCTAAAGGTTTAAAAGGTTTTAACTTATCTAAAACATCAGTTGAAGATATTGGTAATATTTTTTCTATTAAGGATGAAACTTTTTACCGAAGAGGGTTAGGAAGTTTTTATCGTAATCCAGATGATATTGTAAAACCTGTTGTTGATGTAGGATATATGAAACCTAAAGCAAGTAGTGTATTAAGAAGTAGTAGCCCTGAGTGGTCTGCTAGGGTACAACCTATGTACACATATGGTTATCCTACTAAAACTTATGTTACTGAAAGTGGAAAACAGATAATAGATTATGCAAGTGGTTTCGGAAAAGGCATTAGTCCACCTATGCCTAAACCTTGGATTAGTAAAGTAAAATACGGTCTTGTTAAATCAAAAGAAGCGACAGCATCACTTATAAGAAAAACAAAAACTACAATTGTTAAAAGACCAGGTAGTAGTATCAAATCTTTTGGTGTAAAAACAGGGTTATATATGCCAGTTGGTTATATTTCACCAACAGTAATAAGTTCTTCTCTTTATATCGGTGGTAAAGTTGGTTTAAAAACTTTTGAATCAGAACTAAAAGAAAGACAAACATTCATATATACACCTATTAAAACTAATGAAATTTCTACTATAAAACTTTTTGAAACAAGCAGTATCAAAGATATAGTTTCAGATGTATTACCAATTCAAAATACAGAAATAAAGACAACACCTGTTTTAAAACAAGACATATCTACTGAACAAAAACTTGAATTGAAACCAAAGTTAGATTATCAACCTATTAAAACATATACACCTTTAAATACTAGTGTTGCAAAAACAGTTAAACCCTTTCTTTATGGTTTACCATATATTCCACCTATGGGTATGAGTGGTCGTGGAAGACGAGGATACAGCCCTGGGAAACTTAGTAAAAAATATCGTTTCAGAAAATTCAATATACCTACAATAGGAGGTTTAAAACTATGAGTGCAGCACCAGTGTTATCATATGTGATTGGTATAGGTATCTTTACAATAGCAGGATATTTCCTTAACAACATCAAAGAAATGTTTGTAGACTCTGGTATACATCAGACAGGTGATGTATTTAGCCTTATGCAATACATCTGGGTGGGAATGTTTATTATCTTTCTTATAGGCGGTGGAATCTATGTTATACGTAGATATAGCGAAAGACAATACCAAGGAGGAATATAAACAATGAATGTTGGTAAAGCAGGTATACTTATGATGACATACCTCTTCATAGTAATCATTGCATATATTGTTCTTAGTACACCTTTTGAAAACATGGTAGCAGGTTTTGAAGGTCTTGGTGGAAATGCTGGTACAGAGATGGATGAACAAGTAGGTCGTAGCCGTACCATGTTTAATATTTTCTTCGGAGGATTAGCTGTTGTACCAATTATATGGTTTCTTATATGGATTATGCGAAGGGAAGCAGATTGGGGGTTTAGATGAATAGTTTTTACCAGATTGCGATAACACTTACGTTTATCATGTTTATCTTTGGTCTTACAGCAAGTTTTGTTGCAAGTACAGGGGCTTTCCCATTTGCAGAAGACATGGGTATAAGTATTGATAGCGACAGTGGTTTTCTTACAAAGTTTACAGGTCTTACAGACCCAAACATGGGTGCAATATTCCTTGGTGTTACAGGTCTTACTTTCCTTGGTGCTGTAGCCCTCGCTGTTCTCACACGGAGTGTAGTACCAATAGGACTACATCTTTTCGGATTAGTCTTTTGGAGTAGCTGGGTTAAAACAAGTATGATACTTGGTTATGGTGGATATATACCAGGTGAACTACTAATCATCTTCACAGTTGGTGTAATGTTTATATTCATAGCAGCCATAGTAGGTATACTTACAGGGAGTGGATAAAAACATGGCGTTTAATGAAACAGGTTTAACTAATAACCCATTCAACGAATTTATGAGTCTTTTTACAGATATACTTGGTTATAGTTTTTTCCTTATACCAATAGGTTTCATAGCCATTGCATTATATATCAAAACCCGTACTGTAGCAGTAAGCGGTGTATGGCTTATGGCATCTACCTTAATGGTAGGTACAGCAATATTTGCTGAATACCCTGAGATGGGTTTCATTTATTATCTTTTCACAGTGATTAGTTTTGTAGGTGTAATTGTTAGTATCTATTTGGAGAGTCGATAAAATGTTGAGCTGGATGTTTATTTTATTTTTTTTACTAGCGGTTTTAATGTTAGTCATAGCTTTATATCTTGAAGATAACCCATTTTGGAATATTACAGGTACTTTAATATCTGCTGTGCTATGGCTTATATTAGGTCTTAGTCAAATGCAGATAGAGATACCTTACACTGCGATTCGTACTAATGATACTATAGTTACAGGGTATCATACTTTCACAAGTCCTATTAGCCCATTTATAACATATTTTTTTATCCTAATGTTTTGGATATGTTTTATTTATCTACTAGCGATGGTTTGGGATAAATGGTATAATTATAAAAACTGGCATGGAGGATATTAGTCTTAAATAAAATAATATATAATAATAAAAAAAAAATATATTGGAGGTAAAAAAAAATGGAAAATAAAAAAATAATAAAAGCAAGTGTTCTCTTAGGTTTAACTACTGCATTTATATTTGCAGGTATCGGCTACAGTGGAATAATGGACAAAGCAGATTTAGATGACTTTTTAGCATCTACAAATAATAATGAGGGTTATGTTGAAACCTGGAAAATATTAGCTGAAGTAAATGCTTATGATTTTTGGCTTGGTGAAAACAGCCCTACTGGTGGAGGATGGCTTAGTACTTTTTGCCTAGACTATGCAGAAACACCTGGTACTTGTCTTGCTAGTAATGCAACTGATGGAAGTTATGATGGCTGGGGTAATGTCAGCGGTTATGTAGATGCAGATGATGCTACTATAGACCTAAAAAGTAATGACCCGTTTTATTTTGTAGTCCGTGCAAGGTTTAATGCGACACAATGTAAAGACGGTGGCGTATTCAAAGATACAAAATGTATGATAAATCTTACCACCAGCGGAGATGAAACAATAGCGGGTACAGCTGGTACAAATGTTGTAAGTTTCAATAGTACAACTGCAGATTATATTTTCATAAATGCATATTGGGATGACGCCGTAGATGGGTATAGGATAACTGACGATGGAAGTATCACTTGGAGTATTGTAATTAGTGCTAAATATTAAAAGTTAGGTTGCTTTTAGCATGGAAAAACATAGGTTAAAACTTGTTTATCTGGTAATCAGTGGGTTTACTCTATCTTTTGTATTAGGTTTAACCTTGTTTTTCCCTCTTTTTGATAATAAATCTGGTTTGGATGTAGTTACTGATTTTTTTTCTAATGATGAAAAAGTTTTGAAAGAGGTTGGTGATAATCCACCACCTACTCCTGAACCATATATTGTTGAAAATTTTATCCCACCTGGTAATAGTTTTGGAATAGGTAAGACAAATTTTACATATGTCAACTGGAGTTTTTTCTGGCAGAAGTTTCGTGCTAACAGTCGTTGGGATATGGAAGGTTGGCATCCAAGCCTGGAACAATGGGTTGATAATTATCAGGGAACTGATTTAGACAACTGGCTTGACATCAGTCGTATACGTAGCGGTGATAACAGTAGTGAAAAAATCACATTAAATTTTACATCTCCTTTTACTACTAAGTATCGTTTTACTTTTGGTATAGATGCACAGGTACTTGATTATGTTAATAAGACTGACCGTATGGAATATGTTTTGACTTATCCTATTAATGGTACTGATGATAATTATACTGTATTTTTCAACTGGTCTGACCTTATCCCTATGCTTGACAATGATACTATTCGTGTTAATCATGGTATCAAAAACATAGGTGGCAGGGATGTTTTCTGGTTTAGAATTATCACTAATGTTGATTTACAGGAAGGTAATAGTTATGAGCTTGACCCTACTTTTGGAAATACAGATACAGGTACTAATCAACAGAGCATAGAAGGTCTTATAGTTGGTGGTCTTTTTACAATGGGTTCAGCTAATGGACAAGTTGATAGTATTACAGCATACCATGACGATACAGGTAGTTTTGGAGAAAAAAAATGTGCTATTTATGATACAGATAGAAATTTAGTAGGTGGAAAAACAGGGGCAACAAGTACCAGGGGCAGTCCTACTTGGACTACTTTTGATTATGGTGTTGGAGATAAACCAAGTCTTTCAGCTAATACTGATTATTATATTGTTATTTGGGGTGAATCAGATGGTGATTCCCACTATTTGATGTATAAAACAGATGCTGGTAGTGATGTTAAAAGGAATATAGAGAATTATGATACTAATTTCCCTGACCCTTTAGATGCTTGGGGTTCTGATACAAATGGTAAAGCTTGTATATATGCTACATATACAATTACAAATACTGCACCATCGGCATCAAATCCTAATCCTACAGATGGTGAAACAAATACTACAATATCTGAAAAATATAATGTAACAGCTTGGGATATTGATGGAGATAGTTTAACTGTAGATTTTTATATAAGTACAGATAACAGTAATTGGGTACATATACAGACCAATAGTAGCCATACTGCTAATACAAGCTGTGAAGTAGACCTATCAGGACACATAGATTATAATGATGTATATTATATGAAAACCACAGTTAATGATGGTACAGAAAATATTAGTTTTTATAGCAGTTTCGAAACCACTCCTTATCGCAGTAGTTTTTTCAATGATACTTTTCCATCTGGTACATGGATAAAAGATAGTAACGGTATGGTTTATCAAGACAGCTGGTATAATAATAGTTTAGCATCTGGTGGAAATATTTATTATGATGATTTTGAAAACAACGACTGGGGTAATTATACTCCTGGATGTAGTGGAAGTTGTGCAGGTGCAGACCATTACATAGATGGCGATAGTGAGTTGTTTGGTACTTATACTGCTCAGATTAAAGACGAAGCATATTTCAACCTCAGCAGTAGTTTTGACGCATCAGGTTATGATACTATATGTGCAGATTATTGGTTTCTTTTCAGAAGCTATAATGGTGTTGAAGACTGGGATACACAGTATTATAATAAGACAGCAGGTGATTGGGTTACTGTTAAAACACATGATTTCGGAGATTATGACAATGTTGAAGATTACCATGAAGTTGTATGGTTTAACACTAGTGATGGTTTAGATTTGTCTGATAGTTTCAACATCCGTTTTATGACCAAGAGTAATGTAGGAAACGGTGATTATCTTTATTTTGATAACATCTATATCAATGGTACAACATCAGGTAGTGGTGGCAGTCAAAATATTAGCAGTGAAGAAATATTCCATGTTGGTGGTACAAATTGGGATAAGTTTTATGCAGATGTAAATGATACAACACATTGTAGTTTCTCCCTTAGAGATTATGATACAGATTATAATATTATAACAGGTCTTGTTGGTAACGGTGATGACATCAGTAGCGTTACAAATAACTCTTTTTATATTTATGGTAACTTCAGTGAAGGTCTTGTAGCTATGGATAGCTGGAATGTTTCTTGGAGTACAACACCTTTAGGGGCTTATTGGAAAACAATCATCAACACGATAAACGGAGTCTATAGTAATACTTCTAAGTGGTATACAGTCATTGATACAATCAATGGAGTCTATACCAATGTTTCTAAGTGGCATGTGGTCATTGATACAATCAACGGAGTCTATAGTAATACTTCTAAGTGGTATACAGTTATTGATACAATCAACGGAGTCTATACCAATGTTTCTAAGTGGCATACAGTTATTGATACAATAAATGGTAGTTATTCAAATTATACAAATGACCCACCATTTTTCACAAATCAATACCCTGTGAATAATAGTGTAGGTGTTTCTATACATCCAGGAGATTTCAATATAACTATTGAAGACCCAGAGGGGGATGCAATGGATTATAGTTATACTTTGATAATTGAAGGATGTGGTCAGGGTGGCAGTAGTGCTATGTCAGTTAACAATGGCACATATACTATACTTTATAATGATGATTTTTGCAGTCCTTTAGCATATGGTACAACATATACTTGGTGGGCTAATTTAACAGATGGTACAAATTGGGCAAATGAAACTTTTTCCTTCACCACAGAAATTGTAAATTGGAAAACAATTATTAACACTATTAATGGTGTGTATTCTAATACTTCTAAGTGGAAAGAAATAGATGGTACTATTAATGGAAGCTATAGCAATATTTCTAAGTGGCATACAGTTATTGATACAATAAATGGTAGTTATTCAAATGTTTCTACAGGTGTAATCAGATGGCAGATAATTATCAACACAATCAATGGAATATATAGTAATAAAACTGATTGGAATATTATAAGCAACAATATCAACGGAGTCTATAGTAACAATTCTAAGTGGCATGTGGTCATTGATACAATCAATGGAGTCTATAGTAATACTTCTAAGTGGTATACAGTTATTGATACAATCAACGGAGTCTATACCAATGTTTCTAAGTGGTATACAGTTATTGATACAATAAATGGTACATATACCAATATATCAATACCTGGATGGAAAACAATCATCAACACGATAAACGGAGTCTATACCAATACTTCAGCTTGGGTTGTTTTAAGCAACGATATTAATGGAAGTTACAGCAACAGCACTGTAAAATGGACAGATATAGATAATACAATCAATGGAGTATACAGGAATTATTCAGCTTGGGTTGTTTTAAGTAACGATATTAATGGAAGCTACATCAACAGCACTTCTTTTATTTCAATAACTATATCAAATATTTATCCAAATAATGCATCTACTATCATAATAAGTGATTTAACATATATGAAACCAGTTATAAGCTTCCAGATAAACCATACTGGGGGCGACCCTATGACATATAAAATCTATTCAGGTAATAACTATTCACAGATAAACACATTACTTATAACAAGCCATAACAACCTAAATGGTACATACAATTACACATATACCAATGCTAAAACTTATAAAACATATTATATAAAAATAATTGCAAACATAACAGGTAAAACACGTAATACCAGCTTCCATTTCCTACTTGCACCACGATACGGACGTATGATAGATAATAATAGTACACCTGGTTTTGAAACAATTTCTTTATTATTTGGTATAATGATAGCTATAATATTATTAAAAAAAAATAAGAATAGGAGGTAATTAAAATATGAAAACCTATGGGCTTGTTGGAAGTATTATTAAAAAGAAAAAAATGGAAAGAGAAGCATATAAAGAAGAATATAGAAAAGCAAAACTTGAAGCTAAACGTGAAGCAGCTAAACGCAATCGTGAACAACTTAGGAAACGAGCATCAGAGAAGGCTAACAAAAAATATAATATAACAAAGTTGGAAAGACAGGAACGTACTAGTAAGACTTTGAAAAAAGTCAGTAAGGCTGCTCAAAAGGCTGCAAGAAACATAAGTAGTGAAACCCGTAGTAGTACAACTCGTAAAAAGAGGAAGACTACAGGTAAGAAGAAAAAAAATAATAATGGTATCATTAGGTTTGATGATATAAAACCAAAATGGTAGGGAGGTTGTAGCAACCATTGGATAAAGAAATACATAACCTAATGAAAAGATTCGATAAAGATGACCATCTAATACTCAGCGATGGCTATCTAGCCAGACAACTAGTAAAAAAACCAAAGATAAAAAAACTAAGGCAATCAGGACAACTAATAATAGCAAGAGATAGAGCAAAAAGACTAACACTATTCTTTAAAAAACCTCCAATATAATATAAATAATACAACAAATAATATTTTTAATACCACTTTAAGTATAAATACCATAAAAAACAATACTTTTTTCCACAAATAAAAAGGAGGAGAAGCTAAAATATGAAAAAACTAATAGAAAATGATGAAGCAGATGTAAAAATGATAGGAGCAGTAGTAGGTATACTTGTAACACTTATCATAGCAGTATTAGTATTTTATAATATTGCAGGAAGTATCGATACCACAAGTATTGATGCAGGGTTAACAGGTACACCAGCTGCAAACGCAACAGATGCTACACTAGACCAAAGTGCTACTTTCTTTTCAGTTGCACCAATCATCGCCATTGTTATAGTGGCTGTAGTCATACTTGGTTACGTCAGTCGTATATAATAGCTGAGAGGTGATAAACTATGGATTTAAAACCACTCAGAAAGAACGACCAAGCAGATGTAAAAATGATAGGTATGGTCGTAGGAGTTCTTGTAACTCTTATAATCGCTGTACTAATCTTTTATAATATCGCTTCGTCAATAGATACAACAACGATAGACTCTAACATTGGTGGAACAAATACTACACCAGCTGCAAACGCAACAGATAATACATTAGACCAAAGTGCTACTTTCTTTTCAGTTGCACCAATCATCGCCATTGTTATAGTGGCTGTAGTCATACTTGGTTATGTCAGCAGGATATAATAAAAACTTTTAAAGGGATTTTTCCCTTTTTCTTTTTTTTATAAATAAACGAACAATTGTTTAGTACATGTTTTCACATATTTTCTTATCAAGACTATTTCCAAGCCCTTTTTTTACTACGTTTTAAATATATATACTATAAAGACACTAACAGGTTTTTGTTGGTTGTGTTATGGTTGAGAAAACTTATTCTTATAGGACAAGTGATGAAAAATATATAGAATATCTTAACAAGTATTGGGATGGAAGTTTTAGTAGATATGTAAATAACAGTTTTAAACGGGATACACAGATAACTAAAAGTAATAAAACTAAAGATTTACTTATAAAAAATCTTTCAGCTGTGTTACTTGTAAGCATTGGGGCTATTCTTGTAATCTTTTCAATGTATCTTACAAGTTTATTTATTAGGATAGGTTCACTTTTTCTTGGTAGTTTTCTAATAATTTATGGGATATTATTAGTATATCTTGAGGTGGTTGGTCTTTGGAAAACTTTATGAATGCTAGGACTTTCGCTGAAAGCTGGATTCAATATATTTTAGAGTTTAATATGCCTGGTGTTGAAGAGGAAGAAAAAATAAAATATGAGATTATTGAGATGCTTAAACCTGTGATTAATACTGCTGCTCGTAGTAATCTTAAACGTCCAGATGTAAGACTTTTCCTTTGGGGTTATGATAACATCTGGCAGAGTTTTTTTATCTATAGCCGTAAGGGAAACTATAACCCTCGTCTTATTCAGCTTAAAAAATGTCTACGTGAGGGTTATGCTCTTATGCTTTATAGGTCTGTAGATATGGGTCAGATGCGTATGATTTTTGAACCTAAGCAGAGTATGTTTCAAAAAGTTTTTAATGGTACTGAGAAAAAACTAGGTTTTTTTAAACGTAGGAAAAATGATAATATAAAGGAGGAATATGAATAATATGTTTTTTTTAACGCTTATGTTAAGTTTTGGGGCTATAGGTAGTATACTTTGTATGATTGATACAATGCTTCCAGGTTTTTTTATATCACCTGTTGATGTTTTTGTAAGATGGACTGGTTTAATACTGTTATGGTGTGGTATGCTTGTATATGTTGGTCGTCAGATGGGTACAAAAGGTAGTCTTTTTGGTGAACTTGCAAACCCAGGTCGTACTATATGTCTACATCTTGGTAAAAGCAATGGTAAATTCCTTAACTCTCGTAAAGCAGAACCTAACCGTCTTAAAGCCAGAGGTGTAGGACGCAAGGGTAACATGAATATCAAAGATATGGGTGAAAGTATTAATGTAGCAGGGCATGACCTCGTTATTACTACACAGGATGATAGTCATAATTTCCCACTTTGGCTTATTGATGCTATTGATAAATATAAACAAAGATATGGTTTAGCTAGTGATAAAGAATTTAAACTACTCTATGACCAGATTAAAAACATTACAAGTTATAACGACCTTTATAAAATACCATTTCTTAAATCAGTTATGGAGGATAAGGATAAACGTAACAAAGTTTTAGACCTAAGCCTTGATGAACTCAGGGAGATGAAAGAAATACTTTATGATGGCCGTACTATTGATGCTAAAACCGTACTTGGATGGTATGAAGGTGCAACTCCTTATGATAATGAGTCTTTGATTGAATCTGAGGTAGCACATCATAGAGCACAG